>Ga0310345_10001575_pt1 | contig 25014 bp, 25 predicted proteins | sample HC15DNA20500_MG_FD_204667 | JGI IMG/M metagenome (GOLD analysis project Ga0310345, IMG submission 204667) | Marine microbial communities from station ALOHA, North Pacific Subtropical Gyre - HC15-DNA-20-500_MG | ecosystem: Environmental > Aquatic > Marine > Oceanic | place: Pacific Ocean: North... | reverse complement strand
TTGGGACCAGCGCACTCTCTCCGGTGATTGGCGCCTGATCGACGGCCCCTGCCCCATCGACAACCTCACCATCCAATGGGATGCGGTCTCCGCCGCGCACGACGAAACGTGCGTTGATAGCAACCGCGGAAGCCGGTACGTCCGCTTCCGAACCGTCATCATAAAGAATTCTTGCCGTCGGCGGCGCCAGGTCCAGCAGAGCTGAAACCGCATTCCTCGCACGCCCGACGCTCCAGCTTTCGAGGAAAAGCGAGAGCGAGAAGAAGAACGCAACCGTCGCCGCCTCGAAAAATTCGCCGAGGCCAATTGCACCCGCGACTGCGACTACCATGAGCAGGTTCATGTCGGGCGACAGCCGCCGTGCGGACGACCATGCCTTGGGCGCCACGAGCCAAACACCGAACAGGATCGCAACCGCGAATAGCCCTGCCTCGACCAGTGGCATCGGCGCTTCGCCGTGCCCTGCGAAGAGGCCGAGTGCCCCCCCCATGCCGGTCTCGATGATGTGCCACAGAAATCCCGCGGCCCAGAAGCCGCCACTGAGCGCCGTAAACAGCCGCTGGCGTGCAAGATGGGCCGCCTGGTCGACCGACGCGTTTTCGGCATCCCAGGGCTTGGCGGTCATGCCGGTGCTTGCGACCAGCTCTGCAATTTCGCCGTCCGATACACTCTTGGCGCTGTCGAGAATAGTCATCCGTCCATTGATCACGTCGAACGCGAGATGCTCGGCCCCGCCGATCTTCGGGCCGACCACCTTGTTCAGGATTGCTACCTCCTCGGCGCAATCGAGGCCGGACACCTGAAAACTGCGCCCGCCCGCTGGCGCGGGCGTCGTCGGAACGATGTCGCCGCACGTTCCGGCGCTCCCGCAGCAGCTGCCGCCGCTTGTCTGGGCATCTTCGGCGTGATCGTGGTCGTGACGATGGGTGTCGGACGGCATGAATGGACCTCTGGATTCGGGTGCTTTACCATGACATAGCCCCTACAGTAGCTAGAGCTTCAAGAGCAAAATACGGTGGTATTTCAGTTTGTTTTATTGCTAGAGGATGCGGCGACCGGCTCCATCACGCCTTGAGGCATGAACAGCCGCTGCAAAGAAAAACAGTCACGAAAGGAAGCTTGATGCGGGTTTTGATGCTGAAGCAAAAAATGATGGTTGCAGTGGTGCTGTCGCTTACGGCCGGATGCGCAGTCCAGCCGACTGGGCCAGGCGACGCGGCAGACCAGCGGGGCAACGTTCCCGAAGCCGTGATTGCAATGGCTGCCCCGGATCAGGATGTTGCAACCGCGCGCTTGGTGCCCGAGGACGGGTGCTACTGGTACGAACACAGCGGCCCCGTTGAAACGACCTTGCTGCCGCTGCGCACGGCGAACGGCAACCCTATCTGCGTCGCGCGGGAAGTGTGACGACGACCCGCACGTCACATCAATGCGCTGAGAGCTAATTACCTCATTCAACTTCTCGCGGTAACGCTGTCCTCAGCCGAATAAAGATGTGCTGTCGATCCGATCTCGACGTTCGGATAAAGCTCGTTGATGTGTGCCATAACCATCCGCACGCAACCCGAACTCGCACGACCGCCGATGCTTCTCGGATAGGGTGTGCCGTGTATCCGAAGATAGGTGTCGCGATCACCGACATAGAGATAGAGCGCCCGCGATCCCAAGGCGTTTTGAGGCCCGGGTTCCATCCCGTCGGCCCATCTTGCGTTTTCGGGATCCCGCTCGATCATATTCTGTGTCGGCGTCCAGTGCGGCCACCTGACCTTGCGCTTGATGTTATAAACACCTGGCTCGTAGAGGTTGCCCCGCGCGATCGCCACGCCGTAGCGCATCGCGGTTCCACCCTCCTCAATGTGGTAGAGATACCGCGCGACCGCATCGACATGGATGTCTCCCGGCACGAGGCCGTCCTTCGCGTCCACACGCTGAGGCAAGAAACGTGGGTGTAGTCCCCAAGGGTTTGACGTGGCCGGATCGAAGCCGGGCGGGCTGACTTGCGCGTCCCATTCAGCCTTCTGCGCCTCGGTGGGCCAGCTATCGGCAAACACAGGGTTGGCCACAGTCGCCGAAAAGAGCGCTGTTGTCGTTTGAATGAAGTGTCGTCTTGTCAGCATGTCGTACCCTTTCGGTTCCCACCGGCGATCAATGGCAAGAACGATATACATTCTCGTCGACTAGATAGGACTTCTAGTGGCTAGAGGTTCAAGGGCAAATTTTCGTGAACGCATGCACGCGACCCTGGTAGCACATGCTTGCCTTGCGGTCGGGTTAACGGCCAACCAGGTCAGGTCCGAATTAGCGTGGTAAAGCGGGAGTCGGGGGGCGGAGTAGGACAGATTTGCCGAATTGGTCCCCCGGTGGATCGGCTTTGGTCGAAAGATACTATCCTGACACCCTGTCGAACTTCACCCGCCCGTGTCATTGGCCGAAACTTCGGCTTGGAACTCACGTTGTCGCTCAGGCCAGGTGCTCTTGATGTAGACGAGGATCGCCTCGATCTCTGCGTCTGTCAGATCCTCTCCGAAGGCCGGCATGTCGCTCTCGTATCCCGGCACGACGGCACCGACCCCGCCTTTAGTGATCTGAAAAAGCATGCGGTCTGAATGGTGCCAGGTGTGGCCTGTGTCATCATGCGGCGGGGCCGGCATTCTTCCGGTGTCAAGACGACGACGCCAATCGGGCTGGCCTTCAAGGTTCGCACCATGGCAACTGGCGCAGTTGTCCGCATAAAGCTGTTGCCCTGCCGTGACCTCGGATGCAAGCACGGGCTCTCCCAAGAACGTCAGTCCCTCGACACGCGGGTCCACCGGTTCCGATTGGGCCAGCACCACAACGCCGGTGGTCGCGAGCGTGGACACTAGGGCAGCGAGGTGCACTGACCGCCTGACCGTACCCTTCGCCAGTCGGTTTTTCGGCCCCTTATTCATCGGCATAGATTGAGATTCCTTCCGGGCCAAAGGCGTAGGTCCTTAGCGTGCCTGACTTGACCGCAGCCATCCCGGGTGCATTCGCGGGCATTCCCGGCAAGGTGATACCCGTTATCGCCGGACGGGTTTCCAGCAGCCGCTCGATGATGTCGACGGGGACGAGACCGCTGACATAGTAGCCGTCGATTTCGGCCAAGTGGCAGCCGATGCCCTGGGCGGGCACACCGACTTCGACCGAGCGTTTGTCGAAGTCGCGGTCATCCACACGCGTTACGGTAAAGCCGTGTTCTTCGAGATAATCCCCATAGGCATCACAGCAGCCGCAGCCCGGATCGCGCCAGATGGTGATCTGCCTTTCGCTGCCCGTCAGACCGGGCGCCACATCGCCTGTCGCTTGCGCCCAAGCCGATGTGGTCAGGCCCACCATTCCGACAATGCCGCTGCCAATCAGACCAAGCGCGTTTCTTCTCTGCATCATTTTCTCCATCATAGTTCTCCTGTTTCGATCCAGGTTGCGCCGCCGTCACGGCTGAATTTCAAGATGCCGCCCAACAGGGCAGCGATGTAGGTCTCGTCTCTTGGATGAACCGCAACAGCGGTCGCAGCTTTGCTGGCCCGCTTTTGCCAGATGACTCCGCCGTCCTGCGATGCCCAGAGGCCCGAACGCAGAGCGGCATACATCACTTCCGGCGCCGAGGGGGCACTGGCCAGCGACAGGATCGGTTGACCGCCTGGCAATGGCGCTTCGGACGGTGGGGCTTCACCCGCAACCAATGCGTCCATCGCGTTGCCTGGCTGCACGTCCTGCCAGCGACAAAAGCAATCGGGCACCCGCGCAAGGCCAACCTCGGTGCCCGCATAGATCCAGATCCCGCCCATGCCGGTTTCAAGCTCGACCGAAGCCAGAGCAAGAGGTTCGCGCTCTGCGTCGTCGAGCCAGGGGCGGTCCATGGCGAGCGACCAGGTTGCGCCGGCGTCCTCGCTCTTCCACAATCCGTCGCCGCGAACCGAGGCATAGATCATGTCCGAGTTCCGCGAGGCGATGGCAACGGCATTGATCTCTCCGTCAGGCAGCCCAGCGTCGCTGACGCGCCACGAAGCGCCCCCATCTTCGGAAGTGCTGACACCGCCCACGGCGAGCCCCGCAACCACACGGCCGGGCCGGTCGCGATGGGTCGCCAGCGACAGCACGTTCCCCGGTGTCTCTGCCGCGGTCCAAGTCCGGCCGTCATCGTCACTGACGAACAGCCCTCCTCTCGCCAGCAGAATGGTATCGCCATCAAAGGCAAGTGCCGCTGGATCACCATCGCTCGCCGCGAGTGCGAACCCCGGCAACATCGAAGCGACGCCGATACTGAGTGCCGCGGTGAGTACCTTGCGCCGGTTTGGCCGACATCCAATCTCAATCGACTTCAATCTGCATGCTCCTCTGCTCATGCGACGCGGATCACGCCCATCATCCCGGCCGCCTGGTGCTCAAGGATGTGGCAATGGAACATCCAGTCTCCGGGATTGTCGGCGACCAGGGCGATTTCGACCTGCTCGCGCGGCGCGATCAGCACGGTGTCCTGCCATTCACGGAATTCGGTCGGCACGCCATCGCGGCTGATGACGCGGAAGGAGTGGCCGTGCAGGTGGATCGGATGGTCGAAGGCAGTGGCGTTCGTCATTTGGAGGATATGGCTCGCGTCGCGCTCCAATGTCAGGAAGGGATCGAGCATGTGCCCTTCGGCCGCGACGCCATTGACGAACCACATGCCGCCACCCACAACGCCACCCATCATTCCGCCCATCATGCTGCCGGACTGGCTCGGGCCCATCTGGCGCTCGACCATGGCGCCCATCATGCCCCCGGTGAACAGGATTTCGTGACGACGGGCTGCGTTCAGATCAGGTTCGATCAGTGGATTGGCTGGAAGGGCAATTTCCCATTCCGGCGGCGTGGCACGCAGGGGCGTTTCGTCAAAGACGACATCCAGCAGGTTAAATTCATTATCGCGATAGGCGCGGTCGACGATTTGAAGCGTGGTTCCCGGGTCGGCAGGGCAATCGAGCATTATGTCGGCACGCATCGCCGGGCCCAGAACCACGACACCGTCAGGCGCGGCGTGCGGGGTGATCGGCTGGCCGTCGAGCGCAATGATGCGCGCGGAAAGGTCGCCGAAGTCGAGCGCGAAGATGCGGGCGTTGGCGGCATTGATCAGCCGCAACCGGATGCGTTCGCCTTGCCGCACCACGAAGACATCGGGAACACGCCCATTTATCGTGACAGTATTGCCCAGACGGCCCGCATGGCTCATGTCCATGGCTGCGCCGAAGTCATCCGCAATCGCCGCGTCCCGCGTCAGCCGCCAGTCGTCAAGCAGCCAGGTGACATCGCGGTCGACCCGCGGCGGGTTGGATTCGTCGATGATGAGTGGTCCGGCCAGCCCACGTCCGACCTGCTCGAAACTGCGCTGGTGGGGGTGATACCAAAAGGTCCCGGCATCGATCGCGTCGAACTCGTAGGTGAAGGTTTCTCCGGGTGCGATCGGCTTCTGCGTCAGGTGTGGAACCCCGTCCATCGCGTTCGGCAGACGAAGTCCGTGCCAATGGACGGTGGTTTCCTCGTCCAGACCGTTTGTGACGACGATGCGCAGCCGATCGCCTTGCCGAACCCGTAGCTCCGGGCCGGGAACCTGACCGTTGAAGCCCCAAACGGGGGTTGCGGGATAAGGTTCTGGGACCAGCCTTGCCTGTCCCGGCGCGGGGCGCAGCGAAAAGCTGCGGATTTGCGGCTCGGCGCGCAGAGGCTTTCCGAAAGCCGCGGCGCCGAAACCCGCCAAGGATGTTGCAAGAAAAGATCGGCGACTGAAACGGGAACTGATTTGGTAGGACATGGATAAACACTCTCTGATTTCACTGTACGCCGCCAAAGCAATTGCTCAGCGACGTTCATGGCCCCGCGCAAACGCCCATTTGGGGGCGTCCGGCACGGAGAAACACACGAAGCGCAATCAAGCGCCGTGTGTCAGATCAGAGGTAGACTCGAGGAGGTTGTTTGGCCGGGGGGCCAGATATTCCGTGCGGAACGTCCATTGGCCGGATTTCATGGGCCGCGGCGGCAGCGATCGGGCTGGTGCCAGCCGGAATCGAAAGAAGAGCGGCCATTCCCGCGGCATTGCACACAAAATCACAGACGGAACCCATCTTACCGTCTTCCAAGCTGCCGCAGGCGTCGCAATCGTCCATCGCCATCATGCCGCTGTCCGTGGAGACCATTGACGAGGCCATGGCAATTGAGCCCGCAGACTGCGCGACCGCGCCGATGGCAAAAGCCACCAGCGAGAGAATGCAGATAAGGCGCGCCCAACGTCTCATGATCTTGATCTACTACCCGCGCGATCCGAATGCCAGCGGCACAAAATCACGTTTCTTGGAACATCCAAAGATTGGCTCGTTCAAATCCTCGGCCAACCGACTTGTTGCAGCGGCAACCACCTGCCTATGACCGCTGGGCAAACGCCGCGAACAGGGCAAGCGTGCGCTCGCTCACATGATGCTCGATCCCTTCGGCATCGCGTTCAGCCGTCTCGGGGTCTAGCCCGAGGCTCAGGAGAAAGCGCAAGACGATCTCGTGGCGGTGCCTGCATTCCTTGGCAAGCGCCCGGCCTTCCTCGGTCAGAAAGACCGAACGGTATTTCGCGCGAGTGATCAGGCCGTCCCGCGCCAGACGGCCAAGGGTTTTGGCGACCGTCGGCGCGGTCACGCCCATCCGGGCCGAAATATCGACCGGTCGGGCTTCGCCGTTCTCGTGGATCAACTCAGCGATCAATTCGACATAGTCTTCCGCCACCTCGCTGCGCCGCGCCTCGCGCACACCGATGAAGGCCTCGGCGCGGGATTCGACCGCACGTGCCTCTGCCTCGGTTGATTCAAGGTTCTCATCATCAATCATGCCGTCACCCTCGCACGATCAGGATTGACTCGTAAAGCCTGAGCGATGATTATTAGCCTATGCTAACTTTTTGCGCCGGGACTTTGGCCTGCGTGTCATCTGAAGGGACAACGTCCATGCCTGTCGATACCAGCAAGCGAGGGCGCGAGGTGTCGTCCGCCGTGGAGACATCGCTGCCCACAGCGCCACCTGGCGTCGTCACGGAGCCAGTTTCGGCGTCGCGACGCGCGTTGTTGGTCGGCGGTCTGGTGGCTGCCGGCGGAGCGGCCGTGGCCGCGAGCCGCGCGCAATCCCAGGCAACGCCCGACCCGATGGCGGGGCATGCTATGCCCGGCGGGGCGGTCGATCCGTATTCGGCCCATGACAGTGGCATGGCGCATGGTAACATGACGATGGTCGGCCAGGTCGACCACGCCCGGAACGGGTTCGACCCGACGGCCATGCTGACCGACTGGGAGACCGGTCGCACCGAAGTTCTGCCGGATGGGCGCACGTTGCGAACGTTCGAGGTGGACGCCATCGACATGGAAATCGAGATCGCTCCCGGCGTGTTCTTCCCCGCCTGGACGTTCGATGGCCGCGTTCCCGGCCCCGCCCTGCGAGCGAAGGAGGGCGAACGGCTACGGATCGTCTTTCGCAACCTTGGTTCACATCCCCATTCCATGCACTTTCACGGCATTCATTCAGCGCGCATGGACGGTGTTCAAGGCGCCGGGCTGATCGATCCGGGCGAGGAGTTCGTTTACGAATTCGATGCCAAGCCCTTCGGCTGCCACCTCTACCATTGCCATGCCCTGCCACTGAAACGGCACATGCACAAGGGCATGTACGGCCTTTTCGTGGTCGATCCGGATCCGGCGCGCCACCCCGAATTTGCGGCCGTTGCGGCGTCGCGTGTGCTGGGCAGCCCGGAAAACGCCGAATGGCAGGAACTGGCGATGGTGATGAACGGCTTTGACACCAATTTCGATGGTGAGAACGAGGTCTATGCCGTAAACACGGTCGGCCAAGCTTACATGAACGCGCCGATCCGGATCGACAAGTCGCGCCCGGTGCGCATCTACCTCATGAACGCGACCGAGTTCGATCCGATCAACTCGTTCCACCTGCATGGGAATTTCTTCGACTATTACGACACCGGCACCCAGCTCACGCCGACCCTGCGCACGGTCGATGTGATCATGCAGTGTCAGGCGCAGCGCGGCATCCTCGAGTTCAGCTTCGCCGATCACGAGGACGGGATGTATATGTTCCATGCGCACCAGGCCGAGTTCACCGAACTTGGCTGGATGGGCTTTTTCGACGTGCGAGAGGCCGGAGCATGACCGATCATATCCAACGCAGCCGCCCGCCAATGACCCGCCTGCTTCTCGTCCTCGTGCCGCTGGCCGTCATGCTGGGGGCTTTCGTGTGGATTGCCTCGCTCGATCCGCTGCGCGGCTTCAACAATGGCGCGCCCCCGGTCGAGGCGTTGACCGTCGAACGGACGATCCTCGATGGGTCGGGGATTTCGCTCAGTGTGCGCGCCGGCGGATCGGAAGCAATGGTGGTCGCGCAGGTCGCAGTGGACGACGCCTACTGGACCTTCACGCAGGAGCCCGCGGGGCCGATTGCCCGCGGCGAAGCGGTCTGGTTGCGAATTCCCTATCCGTGGGTTCTCGGCGAGGCCCATCGCGTCAACCTGCTGACCAACACGGGCGCGACCTTCGGGCATGAGATCGGGGTCGCCGTCTCGACGCCAAGCGCCACCTGGGGGCAACTCCGGCTGCAGGCAGTGATCGGAGCGATCGTCGGCCTATTGCCGGTTGCGCTTGGTCTCATGTTCTTTCCGGCGATGAAGGGCGTCGGGCGAAGCGGGATGAACTTTCTGCTCGCACTGACGGTTGGGTTGCTGGCCTTCCTGCTGATCGACATGACTGCGGAAGCGGTGGAGTTGTCCGGCGATGCGGCGGCGATATTCCAAGGTTCTGCCATGGTCTGGCTGGCGGCGCTTACAAGCTTTCTTCTATTGATGGCTATCGGGCGCTGGCGCGGCAATCCGGAAGGCATCGCGCTTGCGTTCTACATTGCCCTCGGGATCGGGCTTCACAACTTCGGCGAAGGGCTGGCAATCGGCGGCGCATTCGCCGCCGGGTCGGCGGGGCTTGGAACTTTCCTCGTCCTAGGCTTTGCCTTGCACAATGTCACCGAGGGCATAGGCATCGCCGCCCCGATGCTTCGTGCCCGGCCAACGCTTTGGACGTTTGCCGCTCTGACCCTGCTCGCCGGTGGCCCGGCCATCCTCGGAATGTGGGCGGGCAGCCTTGCCTATGCGCCGCAATGGTCGGCACTGGCACTCGCCGTCGGAGCGGGTGCGATCCTGCAAGTCATGGTCGAGGTCAGCGCCTACCTTGTACGTCAAAACGCCGACAGGCAGGCGGCGCTGATGTCACCAGCCGTACTGGTCGGGTTTCTGGGCGGCATCGCCTTCATGTACGCGACGGCGGCATTGATCAAGATCTGAGCGGTGATCGGCTGTTTCGGCTTCATGGGGCGGTCGCCCAGCTCTATAAACTGACCCCGTCTGTCCACGGGTAGATCGCAATTTTCGTGCCCCAGTTTTTGCGCCCAAGAGACTTATTCTTTCGTGATTTCGAAATAAAGAATTTGAGGCTAGAGCGACTAGAGGATCCCACAGATAGGTGAAAACACCGCAAATCCATCTGACTACTATTTCTGAGCCGCACGTCGAAATCGACTGTCTCATATTTTTGGTCTGTCACGATTCTGGTCCTCCGTTGAACTATCAACAAATGTTACGCACCAAAACGAGTGCTTCTTTAGAGGTGTTTCATGGCATCGCCCGCCACATGCGGAAACGCACCTGTTCGGTCACCTCGCGGATTAGACCTTGCGCTTCCATCCAAGCAAGGTTGCGCTGGACGGCGGCGCGGCTGGCACCGGTCAGGGTCTCGGCCATTGGAGCGGAGACGACGGGCCATTCGGTCAGCACCGCGCGCAATGCAGGTGGTGTCTTGCCAGAGAGCGGTGCCATCATGTTGTCCGCCCGCGCTGACCATGCCTGGATATCGTCGAGGTGCCGCATCGCGGTCAGGCATGCTGTTTCCATTCCCTCGAGCCAACGCTGCAAGCGCTCGGCAGGTGGGCCACTGGCGCGCAGCCCCCCTGCCCCGCGCATAGCCAGAGGCGCAAAGATGGCCCCCCCATTCAAATTCGGGCCTTCGCTCGCGGCAATGCGTGCGGCGGTAACCGCCGCTTCCATCCGGTCGTCCTGTTGCCCGAGGCCCGCAAGGTTCCAGAGGTGAAACCCCATGCAGGCGCGTGTAATCGAATGCAGGTGGGCGGCTTGCGCCATCAGGTCAAGCCAACCGACCGCGCGATCCGCAAAGGGCTCGGCTTCATTGGCCATGTTTTCAGGGTCACGGCGATCGAGGAAAGCGGATAAGTCCACCTCTGGACCGGGACCGCCTGTCAGACGGCGCACCGCCCATCCGACACGCGCGAGCGCTGCGGTGTCGTCCTGCACCCCGGACAAGCGCATGGATATCCAAAGCGCCAGCCGATCCGGGCCAATTCGGTCACCCACAAACCAGCTGAGGTCTGCCGCCTCGATCAGGGCGAGCCTGAGCCGCCAGCCTTCCGGGCCACGGTGCAGACGGTCATCCAGCGCGCCAATCCGGCTAGCCACACGGGCAAGACGGGCGGCATTACCTGCCTCTGCCTTCCGCCAATCGTCGAGGACTGCGGTTTCAGGCAGCTCTGCCCTCGGTCTGGGCGGCAGATAATCCGGCTCCACTTCTATTGGACCGGGCAGGAACCACAGGTCGTCCTCGGACGTCTCTTCAATCCCCTCCGCATCAACTAGAGGATCGTCCAATTTACTATACTGCGTAGGTACTTGAGGCTTCATATGTGCAAAATATGGCGCTTTTGCATTTTACCAAAGTGTTTTGTTAGGGTGCGCCTGCACACCCTATATAGCACGCGCGCGCGGTGGTCTGCGATATCTCTCTGATCGCGCTCAGCATATGAAAACCAAGGGGTTTTTGATTTGCAGCACCACAAAGAGCGCCCTTGCCTCTGTTTACAAACGGTCGTTTATTGCCGCTATATGAAACTGCAAAAAGACTGTTTTGATGCCATTGATAGGCTATGCGCGCGTATCCACAGAGGATCAAACCCCCCTGCCCCAGTCGCAGGCCCTGAAATCTGCGGGTTGCGCCGAAATCTATGAAGAGCACGCCTCAGGCGGCAATCGCGCGCGGCCGGTGCTTGGGCGTGTGCTCGAACGCATCCAGAGTGGCGATACGCTGGTCGTCGTGAGGATCGACCGGCTTGCGCGGTCTCTGTCGCATCTGCTGGAAGTGATCGAGCGGCTGGAGGCTAGGGGTGCGTTCTTTCGCTCGATCCAGGACCCGATCGACACTGGATCCCCGCAGGGCAAGTTCACGCTGCAGGTCTTGGGCGCTGCGGCCGAGTTCGAGCGCGCCCTGATCCGGGAGCGCACCAAGGCCGGCCTCGCCAGTGCGCGCACAAAGGGCCGCGTGGGCGGAAACCCTGGACTGCGGGCCAAAGACCCTGCCGCTCTTCGCAAGGTGCGGCTAGCGCGACAGGACGGCTACATGGAGCGTCTGAACGAAACGGCACAAGATTGGGTGCCCCATGTGCGCCGGTTGCGCCCTGACTTGGCCTGGGAAGACGTGGTGCGCATCATCAACGGCCCCTTGCCCGAGGCGCGTCGCTGGACCCAAAGCCGTCTCTTGCGCGCCGTGAAGGCCTATGTCCGCGACGGCTTCCTGCCCGAGACAGTTTTGGCCCGCGCCGGCCGCCGCGAAACCGACGACCGCCTGCCCGCCATCGTCGCCGCCATCAAGGGCGCGGATCCCGGCATTACGCTCCAGGCGATCTGTGAACGGCTGGAATCAATGCGCGAACGCACACCACGTGGCCGAACGAGATGGCAGCCGTCGTCAGTCAAGATGCTGTTGGAGCGGGCGGAGAGGCTGGGGCTGCTTGAGTAGCCTAACAACCTTGCAAATCCTCCACTATAGGGAAGGATTACAAGGTTGTGGTCAGTTTCAGGCACAGAAGCCGTTCGCTCATGCAAAGGGGTTGACGATGCGAAGCTGGCCTTCCACCAGCAGGCCATCTTGCATGTCCTCGCTCCACAGCGTGGTACACCCCGCAACCAAAGCGCTGGCCACGATCATCGCGTCGTAGATCGAGAAGCCGTAGCGTTCCGCCAAAGCGCGGCCGACGTCATGGGTCTGCACGGTGAGATCTTCGACGGGACACAAGGCGCGCACGCCTTCGAGAAAGGCCGCTGCTTCCTCCCAACCGAGGCCAGCTTTGCGGCGGCAGTTCACCAGTGACTCGTTTAGAACCTGAACGCTGATCCGGGGCCCCTGCCCCAGGATGACCTCGGCGCGATCGGCCTTTGGGCCGTCGTCGAGCAGGTAAAGAACGACATTCGTGTCCGCGAACTCAACGCTCATGTGCGTCGTCGCGGCTCAGACGTTCTGCTGCGGACAACTTGCCCCGGAAGCGGCGCAGGCCGGTAAGTACCTCATCCGCACGAGCAAGGCGACGGACTCTGACCCGACCGTCGTCCTTGACCAGGTCGATCTGATCACCCTCCTTGAGACCAAGCTCTCGGACGAGCTCCGCGGGCAAACGGACGGCCAGCGAGTTACCCCATTTTGCGACCTGCATCGTGACCTCCCATGCGGATATACGTCTTGTAATGTATATCCGAAAGGTTCCTAAGACAAGCCTGCCGCAAACCCTAGCTACTCTTGTGCATGACGCAGCGACTGACACCAAATCTAGAAAGAGCTTGCACGAATCTGATAGCTCGGGCAATAGTCTCGATAAATAACGCGCGATCACATAAAAAACGCGCCCACGAATCGAGGCAGAGATGAGCGAAGCTGAGCAGGACCTGGACATTGCCATCGGGCACTACGCAGAGCTTCTTGCGTCCAATCTTCATGCGCAACGTGCTGCCCACTTCCCTCCCGACGCCAAAAAAGTCATGCGCAGCCTGACCAGCGGCGAGGCGGCCGAGTTGCTTGGCGTCGATCATACCTACCTTCGCAAGCTTCATCGAGAAGGAAAGATCGCTGACGTCGAAACCACTGCGGGCAGCCACCGGCGATATACCCTCGATGATATCTGGGAGATTCGCCACGCTCTTGAGGCAAACGCGAAGAAGCCTGGAACCTACGTTCCGGGGCGTCGTGCCGGTGACGAGCTTCAGATTGTTTCTGTTGTGAACTTCAAAGGCGGGTCCGGGAAAACGACAACATCCGCTCACCTTGCACAGCGCTTGGCTCTCAAGGGATATCGTGTCCTTGCGATCGATCTGGACCCCCAGGCATCCCTTTCCGCGCTGCATGGCATCCAGCCTGAGCTGGACCTGATGGAGGGTGGCACGCTGTATGATGCGGTTCGCTACGATGAACCGGTCCCGATCTCGGACGTGATCCGCAAGACCTACATCCGTGGTCTTGACCTGATTCCCGGGAACCTCGAGCTCATGGAATTCGAACATGAGACACCGGCAGCCATTCAGCGTGGCGGCGCCCGCGCATTCTTTGCCCGTGTGCGCGACGCGCTCGACAGTGTCGAAGCGGACTATGACGTCGTCGTCATCGACTGTCCGCCGCAGCTTGGTTTTTTAACCATGTCCGCCCTTTCAGCATCTTCAGGGGTGCTTGTTACCGTTCACCCCCAAATGCTCGATCTGATGTCCATGTCGCAGTTTTTGCGCATGACCGCTGATCTGCTTGGCGTCATCCGGGATGCTGGCGCAAACCTTCGCTTCGACTGGCTGCGCTTTCTGCCGACCCGCTACAAGGTGGGTGATGCCCCGCAGACCGAGGTCATTGCTTTCATCCGGGGTCTGTTCGGCAGGTCAGTCCTGACCAACCACATGGTTGAGTCTACTGCGATCTCTGATGCAGGGCTGACGAAGCAGACGCTCTACGAGGCCGACAAGAAGGACTTCACGCGTCAGACTTTCGATCGTGCAATCGAATCCATGAACGCCGTCAACGACGAGATCGCGGCGATCATCCAGAACACGTGGGGACGCAATGGCAAGAAAGCCTAAACTGGGACTGCCACTGCAGACCCTGCGCAACGCGCCCGACGCTCTTGAAGGGCGCAGGCTGCGCGGCGGCGTTTTCGAAATCGAGCCTGACCAAATCGAAACCACAGGTCGGCTCGATGACAGGCTGCAGATTGAGACTGCGGGCCTCAAGGCGTCAATTTCCAAGAACGGACAGCGAGTACCAATCCTCGTCCGGCCGCTTGATGGTGATCGCTACAGCCTGATCTATGGCCGTCGTCGACTGGAAGCTTGCAGAGAACTTGGGATCAAGGTCCGCGCCATTGTCACAGAGATGGAGGGCGATCAGGCACTTCGTGATCAGCTGTTAGAGAACCAGGAGCGGCGGGATCTAAGCTTCATCGAACGAGCGCTTGTTGCCGCAGCCTTGCTCGACGGTGACCATCTGAGCGCATCCGAACGCACTAACAAGGGTGTCGCCGAGGTTCTCAATCTGACCGAGGCAGGAGTGTCGCAGCTGTTAAGCGTGGTCCGCACCGTTGGGGAGGACTTGGTCCTCGCCATCGGTGCCGCTCCGGGCATTGGTCGGCCCAGGTGGGAAGAGCTCAAGAAGTTGCTGGGGGCTACGGATGCCGATCGCGAACTGCTTGCAGCTTTGGCGGGTGAGGCCAAGACATCCTACCAAGGCGGTATTGACGAGAAATCCGATCATGCATTTTTGGCCGTCCTCTCTGCTGCAGGGAAGCCCGAACAGACCACATCCTCGTCTCGCCCTCGCGGGCGGCCCGGCACGGTGATTCCGGGGGTCGGTGCCGCCACTGTCACGATCGGACGTCGTGGAAAGCAACTCAAGCTCGAGTTGAAGGCCGAGGAGAGCGATTTTGTCAGCTGGCTTGAGGGCAACGCCCCGCAGCTGATCACCGAGCTTCACGAGCGCTGGAAGCGTTCGGAAGACTGAGGAAGAGCAACAATCAAAAAGGAGGCACGAGACAGGCAGAAAAGAAAAAGGCCCCGAGAAGCAAGCTTCACGAGACCTTTCTTAGGTTTCGCACGGGACCAGCCCGCTACAAAACTTCAGTTTTCGCACCTCTGAATGTAGCGATCTGGCCCCTTTCCCGCAAGCGCAAAGCGATTCGCGGGCCAGGGAAATTTTGCCTTCGTGAATGACATCATGGATTACACACCGATTTCGCCGTTTATGCGGCCGATCTCGCACGCCCATCTGCGCGTGGTCGAGCGTCCTGAGGCGTCTGTTCCCGGCAAGCCCGTCAACAAGTGGGAGCTCCTCCGTGAGCTGTCCAAGGCACAGGCCGCCTTCGGGGTTTCCGAGCGCGATCTGACCGTTCTTCAGGGACTTCTCAGCTTTTTTCCGGACGATGCGCTTGGCGGGAACACCGAAATGGTCGTCTTCCCATCCAACAAGGCGATCTGCGAGCGGCTGAACGGCATGCCTTGCTCGACGATGCGCCGTCACCTCGCCCGGTTGGTAGAGGCACGCTTGCTCATGCGGCGCGATAGCCCCAATGGGAAGCGGTATGTGCGCAAGCGTGGCGAAGATCGGGTGGCCTTCGGCTTTGATCTCTCCCCGCTCTATTGCCGGGCCGAGGAAATTGCACGGGCTGCAGAGGCTGTGCGTGAGGCCGAGGACCGTGTGCGGCGACTGAGGGAGGTAGTGAGCCTTATGCGTCGCGACTTGGCCGCTCTGGCGGAGTTCGGCGAGGAGATCCAGCCCGGGCTTGGCCTATGGGACCAGCTCCGCGACAAGGCAGCCCTCACCGCCCGCGCTCTTCGCCGCAAACTCTCGCTTGAGGATCTGTCGGCATTTCGGACTGAACTGGAGACCCTTCTTGACCAGGCGCGTAATGTGATTGACGGTCCTGAAACAGAAGAAATGAACACCAATGATGCCCAATGTGAGCGTCACCATCATAATTCAAATAAAGAATCTATAGATCTTGAACCTGCCTTAGAAAAAGGCGGGGCGGCGGGACGCGCGCCTGATGATGATACGGGTGAGCCCGTGGCTGACCTTGAAGAGTCTGACACGAGGCGGGTGCCGAAAATCCCACTCCACCTGGTAATCGCCGGCTGTCCCTCGCTCAAGACTTTCTATCAGGGCGACATTCGACACTGGCACCAACTTTTCGACGCGGCTTGTCATGTAAGGCCGGCCATGGGGATCAGTGTTTCCGCGTGGGAAGAAGCGCAACGCTGCATGGGACCAGAGCAAGCCTCGATCGTCGTCGTGGCCATGCTGGAACGATTCTCTGACATCAGATCACCGGGTGGATACTTGCGGGCGCTGACGTCCAAGGCCGCGGCGGGCGAATTCTCTTGCGGTCCGATGGTCATGGCTTTGATCGGTCGGCGAAGTGCGGCTTAACAGCTGTTAAGTTTCAACGCCGCGGTGCTCAGTTGGCATGACTTAACAGCTGTTAAGTCGCCTCTTGGCAACCATACGATCATCGAGAGGGAAAGGAGTGTTGGTTTGAGGGTGACGGGAAATGAGATCGGGAGAGTGGCTTCCGGCGCCCGTCGTGGAGAAGATCTGATGACGAAAGCTGTCCGGAAAATCACCCTGTCCCCTTCGCGGGATATCCCTTTTGACAAGCTGGTCCTGAGCCAGTCCAACGTGCGGCGCATCAAGGCTGGCGTGTCTGTCGAGGAACTGGCCGAAGACATCGCCCGCCGCGGTCTGTTGCAGAGCCTGAGCGTGCGGCCCGTCTTGGCTGACGACGGCACCGAGACCGGCAAGTTCGAGATCCCGGTCGGTGGCCGTCGGTTCCAAGCATTGTCCCTGCTGGTGAAGCAGAAGTGTTTGGCAAAGACCCCGCCCATTCCTTGCATCGTGCGCGATGCTGCGTCCGACATCCTGGCCGAGGATGATTCCCTTGCAGAAAGCATGCATCGCGTCGCCCTGCACCCGCTCGACCAATTCCGCGCGTTTGTGGCGCTGAGGGACAAGGGCCAGAGCGATGCAGAGATTGCCGCCGCCTTCTTCGTGACGCCGCAGATCGTGAAGCAGCGCTTGAAACTCGCTTCCGTCGCCCCTGCCCTGCTTGAGGTCTATGCCGAGGATGGCATGACGCTGGAGCAGCTCATGGCCTTCACCGTGAACCCCGATCATGCGCGTCAGGTTCAGGTCTGGGATGTGATCCATTCATCCTGGAACAAGGAGCCATTCCAGATCCGGCGCATGCTGACCGAGACCTCGGTCCGGGCGTCTGACCGGCGCGCGGTCTTTGTGGGTGTTGAGGCCTACGAAGCGGCGGGCGGCACGATGTTGCATGACCTCTTTCAGGGCGATGACGGTGGCTGGCTCGAGGACCCTGCCCTGCTCGATCGGCTGGTGACGGAAAAACTCCAGGCCAAGGCTGAGACGGTTGCCGTTGAGGGCTGGAAGTGGATCGAGGTCGCGCTTGACCTGCCCTACGGCTACAGCCACGGCCTGCGGTCCCTGTCAGGTGATCCGGCACCGATGACGGATGACGAAGGCGCGGCCCATGCCAAGCTGCTCGCCGAATACCGGGCGCTGGAAGAGGAATACGCGGGTCAGGATGAAATCCCCGACGGGATCGACACGCGGCTTGGCGTGTTGGAAACGGAGATGGAAAAGATCGAGACCCGGCCGTTGATCTTCGACGCGGAGGAGATCGGGCGGGCAGGGGCGTTCGTCACGCTCGACCGCTACGGCGCGCTGGCCGTCTATCGCGGCTATGTGCGTCCAGAGGATGAGCCGGTTGACGTGACAGCGGTCCAGGATGGTGCTGATCCTGCGGTGGCGGGGCAGGGGGATGATCGTGATCTCACCGATGGCTATGACAGTGCCGCTCATGCCGGAACCGTCATCATGTCGGGAGGCCAGCCGATTGGCGGCGATCTGCCGGAGGATGAGGATGACGGAGCGCTGAAGCCACTGCCCGAGCGGCTCGTAATCGAGTTGACGGCACACCGGACGCTGGCGCTGCGTGAAGCGATCGGGCGCTCGCCCGACGTGGCGTTGATTCTGCTGCTGCTGAAGATTGTGACGGACACCTTCCGCACTTCCTCTGCTTCGGGAAGCTGTCTCGAAGCCTCAGTGCGTCACATCTACATGCCGGCGCAGGCGAGCGATCTGAAGGACAGCGTGGTGGCAAAGCTGGTCGACGAGCGTCATGCGCCGGAACGATCTCGTGGCGCTTGACGATGAGGACCATGCCGAAGGGCAGGGGGCGGATGCCGAAGCGGCTGACAGCGTCAGTGAAGCTGACCTTCCTGCATTTCTGACGGATGACCTGCCTGCTGAAGGCGCGTCGATGCTGGCCTCGGAATAACGTGATCCAGCGGGGGGCGGAGATTCCGCCCCCAATCACCCTATAGTGTAATAATATCAATGGGATGAGCGCGATTACTCGCATTCAGAATGAAGAATCATGTCTACAACAACCATCATCGACACCGCACCCCTCGGGGCGCTGCGACGTGAGACTTCAAGGCCAATGCTCCCGATCTTTCACATGGGCATTTGGAGCATCCGTTGGCAATCTGACGGATGCCTGAAATCCAGAAGTTTCACCGGGACGTGGTGACTGGAGCAAGAGAGAGGTTTCGATCCGTTCTGCGATGGCTGAGACGATAGCGAGGCCAAGCCCGCTACCATCAGTTTTTGCATCTGCCCTCTCGAAGCGCCCTGTCAGGCGTTCGAGTGTTTCGGTTGCTACCGCGGGGCCCTCGTTCGCCACGATCAACTGCCCCTCGCTCGTGAGTGTAACCGCGACTGGGGCATTCTGCGCCCCGTGGCGTAGGGCGTTTTCCACCAGATTCCGGCACAGAATTCCTAATGCGTCGGGGTCGATATCAGACAAGACAGGCGTGTCCGGCAAGTTCAACGTAAGGCGCCCGTTCTCTGTGGTGCGCGCGATATCTTCCACCACGACCCGAGTGATGGTTCTGACATCAGCGCTCTGGTCCATCCGAAGTCTACCGCCTTCCGCCCGCGCAAGCTGCAGGAGACGCTCGGAAAGCCGAGTGAGACGCTTGAGCGTTGCCTCGATCTCGGCGGCACGGGCGTCGATGGTCGGATCTTTGGTCTCTGACCGCAGTCGCTGCGCCTGGGCGATAGCGCCCGCCAATGGTGTCCTTAGTTCATGAGCCGCATTGGCTGCAAAACTTCGCTCAGCCTCGAACGCGTCGCGCAACCGAGCCAAAAGGCTGTTCAAGGTTGCGGCCAGCGGTCCGATTTCGGTCGGCAGGTCGGCCGCGGGTACTTCTGACAGGTCGCGCACGCCGCGCGCTTCAAGCCGCGTACGGAACCGATGGAGAGGGGCGAGGCTAAAGCGCACAGCGAGAATAATCGACGCGAGCGCCAACGGCAGCACGACCAGCAGCGGCAGGCCGAGGCCCATCTGGATTTCAAGAGCAACCGATGCGCGATGCGCCAACGGTTCGGCCACGGTGATGCTGATCGTCCCCTGGAGCGCCGCGTCGCTGTAGAGGCGATGTGTGGCGTTCTGCCCAAATCCCGGCCCGTCGTATGGAGGGAACACGGCAGGGTCCGCCGCATGGGATTGCAGCAAAATGCGTCCCTCGGCATCGCGTACGATGTAGGTGAAGAACTCGTCATGCTCCCGGATCGGCGCGAGGCGCTGCGTCACACCCTGATCTTCTCGGCCGACGATGTCGGTCACGGCCAGCGGAAGGATGCGCTCGGCGGTTTCGCGCAGGGCGCTGTCGAAGACCTCGTCCATCTCGCCCCGAACGATCACCGCGGTAACCGTGGCGGCGGCGAGCCAGAGGATCGTCAGCACAAGGCCGAGTGACAAGCCGAGCCGTACCTGAAGGCTGGATGGCCACATCATGGCTTGCCCAGCCGGTAACCCATGCCGCGCTCGGTCTCGATGATGGCGCTCCCCAGTTTCTTGCGCAGGCGGCTCACGTGCACCTCGATGGTGTTGCTCTCGACTTCGGCGTCGAAAGCGTAGAGCTTCTCCTCCAACTGCGCCTTGGACAGGAGCTGCCCGGGACGCGCCAGGAAGGCCTCGAAGAGCGCCCATTCCCGCGCCGTCAGCGGCACATGTCTGCCATCCCGATGGACGCTGCGCGCGGCAAGGTCGATGTCGAGCGGTCCGTGGGTCAGGATCGGGTTGGGGTTGCCGCTGTAGCGCCGCGCGACCGATCCGATCCGTGCCGACAGTTCCGACAGGTCGAAGGGCTTCACAAGATAGTCGTCAGCGCCCGCATTGAGGCCTTCGATCCTATCGGACACCTGGTCGAGCGCCGTCAGGATGATGACCGGCGTCACGTCTCCACGCGTCCTGAGGCCCTTGAGGAACCCGATACCACGTCCGTCTGGCAGCATGAGGTCGAGCAGGAGCAGGTCGTAAGAGGTTGCGCTCATCGCGTCTGCCGCCGCGTCTAGCCGCGTGACCCAGTCTACTGACTGGCCATCAGCTGCGATCTGGTCGCGCACGGCAGCGCCAAGAGTCGTGTCGTCCTCGATCAGCAATATGCGCATGGTCGTACCCGTCCTTTCCTGATGTCCCTCCATGATCCGTCTGGCTGACACGAAGCTGAAGCTTGTGGGTCGAGCCCCTTCAGGCTGCCGTCAGCTTCGCGGCGCATGAATGGCATCAAGAGGCGAGCCACTAGGAGTGTGCCCCATGAAGAAGACATTGACAATTATCGGCTTTCTCGCGGTCTTTACGGCCGGCGCGGCGCTGGCTGACGACGATTGCTTCGTGCCGATGGCCGACTGGCAGCCGCGCGATGCTGTTGCCATGCTGGCCGAGGAAAATGGTTGGACGGTGCGCCGGATCAAGATCGATGACGGCTGCTACGAGATCGACGGGAGGGATGCCGAGGGGCGTGCGATCGAGGTGACTGTCCACCCGGCCACGCTGGAGGTAATCGAGTTCGAATACGAGGACGACGAGGATGATCGCCGCGAGCGGGATCACGAGAGACGCGACGATGACTGATGCAGCGCGTCGCGACGGTATTGTCCCGGTGCCGAGCCTGCCGCCACTCTCCCGGCTTTCCCTAAACTCTCCTCTAGCCCTGACGGGCCCGGTGCTGGTTGCGTTGCCATGCCTGCTGGCGGCTTTGCTCGGTTTCAACACCTATGCGACTTATGGTGCGGATGCCGCGCTCGGCATCGCCGTCGGGGCCGCGGCAGTTGTCGCGATGGCACAGACCCTGATCCTCGCCGCACGGCCGCCGCTGGTGGAGCCGTTGTTCGGCGGTCTCGATCGCATGTACCGGGTCCACAAGTGGCTTGGTATTTCCGCAATGGTCCTGATGATCCTGCACCAGCAGATCGAGCCGGATTTCGAGCGTTTGGTGCGTGAAACCTCCCTTGGTGAACTTGGTGAAGAGGCGGGCGAACTTGCCTTCAACGCGCTTCTTGCCCTGGTTGCTGTCAGCTGGTTCCGGAGATTGCCCTTCACCCCACTGGAAATCCCCTATCAAATCTGGCGGTTCAGCCATCGTTTCATGGGGGCCCTTTTTGCAATCGTGGTCTTTCACCAGTTCTTCGTCGACCTGCCGACAGAGGTAGATCCATCGCTCTCGGTGCTTCTGAACACATTCGGCATCGCCGGAGTGATCGCGTGGATATTCACCGAGCTGGTCGCCCCGTACCTGCGGCGTAGAGAATTCACCGTCACAGAGATCAGCCAGACCAAGGACACCACCACGCTAACCCTCCGCCCCGAGGGGCGGGCCATGCGGTGGCGGCCGGGGCAATTCGCCTTCTTCCGCGCGCCAGAGGCAGGACTGTCCGAGCCGCACCCTTTCACGATTGCCAGCGCCCCGCGCCCTGACGGCACCCTGACGTTCTGCATCAGGGGGTTGGGTGGCTGGACACGAAGCCTGCCCGCCATCTTGCGGACCGGAACGCGCGTGCAGGTCGAAGGGCCATATGGACGGTTCAATTTCCGCAAGGGCGGTGCGCGCCAAATATGGCTTGCCGGCGGCATCGGTATCACGCCGTTCCTCGCCTGGGCGGAAAGCCTGACAGAGGCGGAGAGTCGCGACATTCACCTCATCTACTGCGTTCCGACACAAGAGGAGGCGATTGGCGTAGAGACGTTGCGCGCTGCGGCTGCCCGCAACCCGAGGTTCAGTTTCGAGGTGGTCGTTACGACGCGCGATGGCAGGCTCACGGCCGAGCGCCTGATTGGCGCGGTCCCTTTCGCGATCCGGCAAGCCGATCTGTGGTTCTGCGGCCCAACCGGTCTGAAGGACGGGATTCTCAAGGGCTTGAAAGCACAAGGCCAAACGCCTCGCCGTGTCCGCTTCGAGCAGTTCGAATTCACCTGAACGCGGGGCAGGGCGTATAGCCATGCCAGCCCTGTAGCCTGCGCTCGCATCTTTTTGGCCCCGTCATCATCGGCGGGGCCATTTTCCTGACGGCAAGCTGAAGCAGGAATCGCTGGGGCGTCAGGATGCCCTCAGGTCGGGGTGCCAGATTGGTCTCATCAAACGAAAGGACCCCTTGCCATGAAAAAGACCCTGACCGCCCTTGCCCTGATCGCACTTTTGCCCGCCGGCGCTGCGCTGGCCGACGACGATGATTGCAATGCGCCCCGTGACCAGTGGCAGCCGCGCGAGGCCGCCATGCAGATGGCCGAACAGAACGGTTGGACGGTGCGCGACTTCGAGATCGACGACGGCTGCTACGAAATCGAAGGCCGAGACCAGAATGGCCGCGAGATCGAGGTGAAGTTCGATCCGGCGACGCTGCAGATCGTCGAGATGGACTACGAGGATGATGACGACGACCGCGGTGGCGCCCGCAATCCCGCGCCCGCTGGAACGGTCGCTCCTCCGCAGAACGGCCTCTTCGGAAACGGCGCCCCTCCGCAGGTTCAGGTGAACTGAACAGCTCCGAAGCACCCTGAACAAGGATCATTCCCATGAAATCACTTCTCGCAACGCTCGCGCTTACCACCGCACTCACGCTTCCCGGCCTCGCTATGGCACGGCCCGTGACGCTCACAACCACCCTTAACAACTATGGTGGCGACGGCGCTTACCTCGCGCTTTACGTTACCGACGCCTCGGGCGCCTATGTCGGCAGTCTCTGGATGGCTGGTGGCAAGTCCAAGTACTACGAGCATCTGAGCGACTGGTACCGTGCCACGGGCGGCGATACCGCGCAGGTAAACGGTATCACCGGCGCCAGCGTCGGCGCGGGCCGCAGTCTCGAGATCACGCTCGATCTGGCCGACGCGCTGTTCGATGCGGGCTACACGCTGCACATCGACGCGGCAGTCGAGGATATGCGCGACAGCCCGAACGAGGTGGCCGTGCCGCTGACGACGGCGGGCGCGGGCACGCCGGTGAGCGGGCGGCGCTACATCGCCAACTTCTCCTACGACATGTGAGGGGCAGGGCCATGATCCGTACACTCCATCGCTGGCCGGGTCTTCTGGCACTCGCGCTCGTCACGATCCTGAGCCTGAGCGGCGCTGCGCTCTCGGTCTTTCCGGCAGTCGAGCGCATCACCGCGCCGCAGGTGGAGACTGGCCTGACAGTCGCCACCCTCGCGGAGCGCATCCAGGTCGTCTATCCGGGCGTCGAGCAGATCCGGCGGTCGCCCTCCGGTCGGATCACCGCCTATTGGTTCGATCAGCGCGCGCCGGGTGCTGCCGTGATCGACCCGGCGACGGGCGCGGGCGTGGCCTCGGCCGACCCGAACCAGGCGCTTCGCTGGCTCACCAACTTTCATCGCTCGCTCTTCCTCGGGGATGGCGGGCGCATCGCCATGGCCGCCGGGGCCGCGGCGATGCTGGTCCTCTCGCTCTCGGGTGCTATGCTGGTCGTGCGACGGGCGGGCGGATGGCGGCACTGGTTCGCGTCCTTGCGCGGTCCGTTCACGGGCAGGCTGCATGTCGAGATCGCCCGGATCGCCGTCATCGGCCTCGTTCTGTCCTCCACCACCGCCCTCTGGATGACAGCCTCCACCTTCGATCTTTTGCCGGACGGTGGCGTCCTGCCGGCTGATCCCACCGAAGTGAGCGGAGAGATTGGGTTCGCTCTCGATCAGATGGCCACGCTGCTGCAGACGCCCGTCGCCGAGCTGCGCGAACTGAGCTTTCCCTATCCCGGCGATGCGACGGACGTGTTCACACTGAAGACCGACCGGGGCACCGGCTATCTTGACCAGGGAACCGGCGCGCTCGTGGCATGGGCCGACCTGACCGGGTGGGAGCGCGTCTCGGAAACCATTTACATGCTGCACACGGGGCAGGGGGCCGCGATGCTCGGCCTTGTGCTCGGGATGATGGCGCTCGGAGTGCCGGCGATGGGCGTGACCGGCGTCTTGATCTGGCTTGCCGGGCGGCGCGGGCGGCCGCGCATCCGGGGCAACCAGCCCGCGGGCCGTGCCGAGACGATCATTCTTGTCGGCAGCGAGGGTGGCAGCACCTGGGGCTTCGCCGCGACCCTGCATGCCGCGCTGACGGCAGCGGGGCAGGGCGTCCATGTTGGCCCGATGTCGGGCTTCGCACCAGAGCGCTACGCCCGTGCAGAGCGCATCATCGTCCTCGCCGCGACTTATGGCGATGGCGCGGCGCCCGCCTCGGCCAAGGGGCTCCTCGACCGGATGAACGCGTCGGCCCCTGCGCCTGATATCCCGATGGCCCTGCTCGGCTTCGGCGACCGCAGCTTTCCGTCCTATTGCGCCTTCGCCAAGGCCGTTGCGGCAGCGGCGCAGGCGAAAGGCTGGGCCGAACTCATGCCGCTGGACACGATCGACCGCCAATCGCCACAGGATTTCGCGCGCTGGGGCCGAGCTCTTGGCGAGGTGCTTGGCATCTCTCTCGAGCTTTCTCACCAGCCCGTTTCGCCGCGCACCGAAACATTGACCCTCGTCTCGCGGCGCAACTACGGGGCCGAGATGCAGGCGGGGGCCGCGATCCTGCGCTTCGCCCTGCCGCGCGCAACGCCGTGGCAACGGCTGACGGGCACGGGCTTCGCACGGTTCCAGGCGGGCGACCTGATCGGCGTCCTGCCGCAGGGCAGCCCGATGCCGCGCCTCTATTCGCTGGCCTCGGGCCGGCGCGACGGGTTCGTCGAGATCGTGGTGCGCAAGC
>Ga0310345_10001574_pt1 | contig 25025 bp, 22 predicted proteins | sample HC15DNA20500_MG_FD_204667 | JGI IMG/M metagenome (GOLD analysis project Ga0310345, IMG submission 204667) | Marine microbial communities from station ALOHA, North Pacific Subtropical Gyre - HC15-DNA-20-500_MG | ecosystem: Environmental > Aquatic > Marine > Oceanic | place: Pacific Ocean: North... | reverse complement strand
CTTCGCTGGGCCCCGGCTCGGCCTTCCTCATCGGCGTGGATCTGAAGAAGCCGCTCGACATCCTGCTGCCGGCCTATAACGACGCGAAGGGCGTGACGGCAGAGTTCAATCTCAACCTGCTCAAGCGCATCAATCGCGAGCTGGAGGGCGATTTCGATCTCGACCAGTTCGAGCACGATGCGGTGTTCAACACAGAGCACGGGCGGGTGGAGATGCACCTGGTCAGCAAGACCGACCAGAGCGTCAGCGTCCTCGGCGAGCGGTTCGACTTCGCGGTTGGCGAGCGGCTGCACACGGAGAACTCCCACAAATACACGCTGCCCGAGTTCCGGCTCCTGGCGACGGATGCCGGCTGGCGGCATGCCGCGCTTTGGGTGGACGACCAAGCGCTGTTCAGCCTGCATCTATTGCGTCTGCCGGGGTAGCCTCCGAGACGTCATGCTGAGGTGCATGCCTTAGGCGTGCCTCGAAGCATGGGCCACATCGTCCTTCGAGGCTCGCTTCGCTCGCACCTCAGGATGACGTGGAGCAAGCGCCCTTGCTGCTCCCCTGGTCTTTTTCCGACCACCTTGCCACCCGCGCCGCTGCCGGGCATTGTCTCGGCTCGTTTGGACCTTGCGCAGCATGGGGGTTTTTGTGGCGGACCTGATTTCCGGAAATGCGGCCATCGGCCAGTCGGGCGGACCGACGGCGGTGATCAATCAATCCTTGGTGGGCGTGATCGAGGGCCTGAAGGCCGGCCTCGCTAGCTCCGGCACGGTGAAGAAGATCCTCGGCATGCGCCACGGGGTGCGCGGCCTGATCGCGGAAGGCGATGACGGGCTGATCGACCTTTCCTCTATGGACGAGAACAAGCTGGAGGCGATCGCACGCGCGCCCTCCTCGGCGCTCGGCTCGACCCGCGACAAGCCGGACGAGGCTTATTGCGAGCGCATCCTGGAAGGCTGCAAGCGCCACGACATCCGCTACTTCTTCTATATCGGCGGCAACGATTCCGCCGACACCTGCCGCATCGTAAGCGAGAAGGCGGAAGAGGCCGGCTATGAGATGCGCTGCTTCCACGTGCCGAAGACCATCGACAACGACCTGAAGGAGAACGACCACACGCCGGGCTTCCCCTCGGCGGCGCGGTTCGTATCTATGGCGTTCATGGGCGACTCCATGGACAACGCGAGCCTGGACGGCATCAAGATCAACGTCATCATGGGCCGCCATGCGGGCTTCCTGACGGCCGCCGCGGCGCTTGCCCGGGGCGACAGCCGCGGGGCCGACGAGCCGGCCCGCTATCATGCCGCCCACCTGATCTATCTGCCCGAGGTCCCCTTCTCCACCGAGCGCTTCCTGGCCGATGTGGATGCGGTCTATTCCAGACTCGGCCGGTGCCAGATCGCGGTCAGCGAGGGCATCTGCAACGAGAAGGGCGAGGAGATCGGCCCGCAGCTGGCCGCCAGCGCGGAGCGCGACGCCCATGGCAATATCCAGCTTTCGGGCACGGGCGCGCTCGGCGACGGGCTTTCGGACCTAGTCAAGAAGGGGCTGACGCCGGAAGGCGGGAAGGCGCCGCGGGTGCGCGCCGATACGTTCGGCTATCTGCAGCGCTGCTGGCCGGTGCCCTCGCCCGTCGATGCGGAAGAGGCCCGCGCCGTGGGACGTCACGCGGCAGAGCTCGCAGCCAAGGGCGAGAGCCATGCCTCGGTGATCCTGGTCAGGAGCGGCAACGGGACCGGCTATCGCAGCTCCTGCTCCCAGACGAATCTCTCCAACGTCGCGCGCCATACCCGTCATATGCCGGCTGAGTTCATCTCCGGCAGCAACGACGTGACGGAAGCGTTCTACGAATACTGCGCGCCGCTGGTGGGCGAGCTGCCGCGCTTCGGCCGGCTGTAGAAGAGGCCGACTGGCGGCGTCCTATTCGGCGCTGATCGTCTGCCCCGGCTGGGACGGCAGCTTGTTGCTGCTGGCCGGCCGGACCTGCTTACCGCGGGCGTTCCAATAGGTGGCGCGATAGTTCTCGCCCCGCTTCCGCAGATAGGTCCAAAGCTCCTCACCCGCGTAGTAGGAGACCTCCCAACGTCCGACGATGTCCTCGGGCACCTCCCGGAACTCGATGGTGATCTCCGTGCCGGGCTTCACGTCGCCCTTCTTCACCTCCAGCACCTTGGCCTTGGCATAGTAGAACTGCAGGGCTTGGCGGGTGCCGGGGTCCGGCAGCGCGCCGACGGAGGTCACCGACAGCACCTCGATCAGGGCGACGAGATCACTCTTCGCGAGAAGCTCGTCGTCGGTCATGGGCTCGGGAAGCGCAAGCGCCGGCACGGCGAGGGTCAGCGCCAGCAGAAATCCGGCGAGACAGGGAAGCACGGAACGAAACACGGCACGATCTAGCATTGGCGGCCTCCTCACATGGCGCGCCAACTCTAGCAGCTTTCTGCCGCGTAGGATCGATTACGCGTCGATCAGCTCGCGGACGTAGCCCGGCAGGGCGAAGGCCGCGATGTGGATTTCCGGATTGTAGTAGCGGGTCTCCAGCACCGCCTCCTTGAAGCGGGTCGCGATGACGTCCCGGCTCAGGCGGCGCAGTGCCAGATTGTCGGTCGCCCAGCCATAGGCCATGGGGCCGCCGAAATAGGTAGGCGTGGAGGCGAGATAGGTGGAGGCGTCGCGGAACAGGCCGCGGAAGGCCTTGATGCTGTCGGCAAGCTCGGAGCCCTGCATGAACGGGACGCCGTTCTGGGTCACCAGGATGCCGCCATCGGCGAGGCAGCGTTTGCAGCCGGCGTAGAATTCCGGCGTGAAAAGCACGGCGCCCGGCCCGATGGGGTCGGTGGAATCGATGACGATTACGTCGAACCGCTTGTCGGTCTCGGCGACGAACTTCGTGCCGTCGGCGATTACGACATCGGTGCGGGGATCGTCGAACGCGCCGGCCGAGACGTGGGGGAAATGCTCCCGGCACAGCTCGATGACGCTCTCGTCGATCTCGCAGAGGGTAATGCTCTTCAAATCGCGATGCTTGAGGGCTTCGCGCAACGAGCCGCCGTCCCCGCCGCCAACGATGAGCACGTTCTCGGCATGGCCGTGGGCGAGCAGCGGCAGATGGGTGATCATCTCGTGATAGATGAACTCATCCGCCGCCGTAAGCTGCACGACGCCGTCAAGGCTCATGACCTTGCCGAACCGGCTATTCTCGAAAATGACGAGACGCTGGTGGTCGGTTTCGGTGTCGAAGAGGATCCGGTCCGCTTTTAGGCGGACGCGGATGCCCTGATGGAGCGTCTCTTCGATCCACTCTTCCATCGAAACATTTCCTTGCCGCGCAGCATCTCTTTCACCACCACGCGCTCGGGCGAGAAGGCGAAGCGGAGAACGTCGACCGCGCGGTGCGGCTCGCTTGCTCCGCACATGAAGAGATCGAGCGCCGCGTAGTTGTACTCAGGCCAGCTGTGAATCGAGATATGCGATTCGGCCAGCACCGCCACACCGGACACGCCGCCATTGGGCGTGAAGTGGTGCAGATGAATGTGCAGCAAAGTCGCTCGAGAGGCCTCGACACAACGGCGCAGCGTGTCTTCGACATGCTGCAGGTCGTCCAGGCGTTCGGCACCGATCAAATCCACGAGGAGATGAGTGCCGGCAAAGCGCACGCCATCCTGCTCGCAGAAAAAATCTCTCGCTTCCTCCCCCGAGGTCTCGGAGCAGGGTGTGTTTGTTTCTTCCGTTTGGGCGGTGCTTGAACGAGGATCCAAGTCCATCCCCAATTGGAAGAGGGCGTCATCAGACGGGTGGTCCGACACGGCGTCCTCCCCAACCAGTAGATGTCCACAATCAGACAGGATCGCGCTCTTCGCAGATAGCCGAGGGCGTTGCAAGTGAATTTTGGACCACGTCATTCGAGCGCTTCGGACGGCCTCCGGCGCTGAGCGGAAAACGCGTTTTCCAGCACACTTCCGGGAGAAAAGCGAAGCATAGTTCGAAGATCTTTTTCAGCTTCATCTACCCGCGGCCGGGATCATCCCGCATGACGGCATGTTGGGAGTTTACACATTGTTTGCCAACCGAGATTACACACCGGCCTTGCAGGCCCACCGCCTGATTTTCGGCAGATTTCCGCCCCTTTCTGTCTGGCAAGAAGCCTGCGGCGGGAGGCCGCGCGGTTGAAATGGTCTGTCAGCTTGCGTATCTAATGCCCAACACTTGCAATTGATGCTTGGACTGATTTCAAAGTAAGCGTTTCGGGGAGAGGAAACATCAGCGATTTCAAACCCGTGGATGCTGCGCCGGCCGCCGAGGCCGGAGCGGCGAAAGAAGGGGCCGAGAATGGGGGGATCGAGTTCCGGGCTGCACGTCCGGAGGATGGTCCCGACGTCACGGCGCTGATCGCCAATTGCCCGCCGCTGGACACGAATTCGGCATATTGCAACCTGCTGCAATGCTCGCATTTCGCCGATACCTGCGTGGTCGCGGAACGGGATGGGAAGTTGGTGGGTTGGATTTCCGGATACCGGCCCCCAAGCAATCCGGACCAAATCTTCGTCTGGCAGGTCGCAGTCGATAAATCTGCGCGCGGCGAAGGTCTCGGCGGGAGGATGCTCAACGAACTGGTTGCGCGCCCCGCCGTTCGCGGTTGCACCGCTTTGATAACGACGGTCACCGAGGACAACGATGCGTCCTGGGGCATGTTCGGAAGCTTCGCCAAGAAGCACGGCATGTCGATGACCAAAGAACCGTTATTCGAACGCGATAAGCATTTCGCCGGAAAACACGATACGGAGTGGCAGGCGACAATCGGCCCGCTGAAGACCTGAAGCGATTTTAGAGGCAAAGGAACACCCAGGATGACCGAGACACCGAACCCCAGTCCCGACAAACCCGACACCGAGATCTACGAGCGCCGCGAATCCGTCGTCCGCAGCTATTCGCGCGCCATTCCGCGCCAGTTCGACAAGGCGCAGTATGTGTGGATGTACGACGAGGACGGCGGCCGCTATCTGGACTTCCTGGCCGGCTGCTCGTCCCTGAACTACGGCCATAACCACCCGGTGATGAAGAAGGCGCTGCTCGAGTATATCGAGCGCGACGGCGTGGCCCACGCCATGGACCTTCACACCAAGGCCAAGGCCGAATTCCTGGAGGCGTTCGAGGAGATCATCCTTAAACCCCGCAACATGGACCATCGGGTGATGTTCACCGGCCCGACCGGCACGAACGCAGTGGAAGCCGCGATCAAGCTGGCCCGGAAGGTGACCGAGCGCTCGCAGATCATCGCCTTCACCAACGGCTTCCACGGCATGACGCTGGGAGCGCTGGCCGCCACCGGCAACGTGAAGAAGCGCGCCGGCGCGGGCGTGTCCCTCAGCGACGTGTCCCACGAGCCTTATGACGGCTACTTCGGCCCGGATGTCGACACGGCCGATCAGCTCGACCATCGGCTGTCCGATCCGTCCAGCGGCCTCGACAAACCGGCCGCCATCATCCTGGAGACCGTCCAAGGCGAGGGCGGGCTGAATGCCTGCTCCGACGAGTGGCTGCGCAAGATCGCGAACATCGCCAAGAAGCACGGCGCGCTCCTGATCGTGGACGATATCCAGGCGGGCTGCGGCCGTATGGGCAGCTATTTCAGCTTCGAAGACGCCGGCATCGAGCCCGACATCATCACCCAAGCGAAGTCGCTCTCCGGCTATGGCCTCCCCTTCGCGGTGGCGCTGATCAAGCCCGAGCTCGATATCTGGTCGCCGGCCGAGCACAACGGCACGTTCCGCGGCAACAACCATGCCTTCGTCACGGCCACGGCCGCGCTGAAGGAGTTCTGGACCGACGACAAGCTCGTCGAAGACGTGAAGCGCCGGGACAAGATGATGAAGGACCGGCTGGAGGCGATCGCCAAGAAGCACGGTCTGGAGACCCGCGGCCGCGGCATGATGCGCGGCGTGGCCATGGAGAACGGCGAGATCGCCGGCGCCGTGACCCAGAAATGCTTCGAGCGCGGTCTGATCATCGAGACCAGCGGCGCCGATAGCGAGGTCGTCAAGATCCTGGTCGCCCTGGTGATCGAGGACGAGGACCTGAAGACCGGCCTCGACATCATCGAGGAGAGCGTTGACGAGGTGCTCGGCGGTCCGGTCAAAGTCGCAGCAGAGTAAAGAGGGTCATTTATGCTGGTTCGTAAGCTTGCCGATATCCGTGCGTCCGACGCCAACGTGAAGAGCGATGGCTGGGAGAGCGCCCGCATGCAGTTGAAGAAGGACGGCATGGGCTTCTCCTTCCACATCACCACGCTCTATGCGGGGGCAGAGCTCAACCTGCACTACACCAACCATCTGGAGACGGTGTACGTGATCGAAGGGCATGGGACGATCGAGGATCTCGGCACCGGCGAGACCCATAAGCTGGAGCCCGGCACGATGTACGCGCTGAACGAGCACGACAATCACATCCTGCGGCCGGAGACGGACATCATTTGTGCTTGCGTGTTCAACCCGCCGGTTTCCGGGCGGGAGGTGCATGACGAGAACGGCGCTTATCCGGCCGATCTGGATTAACGCAAGGAGACAACGGCCTCTTAAGGCTTGTCGGTGAGGGTCGTGATCGAGCCTCACCTTTTACCCAACCAGCAACGTCCACTGCACAAAGGGAGAAGTGTCATGAAAGACAGCTACCGATCCCGCTGCGCGGCGGAACCGGCGGTGCTGCCGCGCGTCGATCCCGTTCTCCACGGTGAATGGGATTCCTCTGCTCCCCTCACCCGGGAGCAGGCGACAAAGTTCGACCGTGACGGCTATCTCGTTCTCAAGAACTGGTTTTCGCAGGACGAGGTGGCTCTGCTCCAAGCGGAAATGGATTGGATCCTGGCCAATCCGGACGGGCTTGCCGCCGAGACCGTCGTGACGGAAGCGAACCGGAACGAAGTCCGGTCGATCTTCGATATTCACGCCCAGAACCACGTCATCCGCAGGCTTTCCGCCGATGAGCGCCTCGCAGGCGTCGCCCAGTTCCTGCTGGACGACGAGGTCTATATCCACCAGTCGCGCCTGAATTATAAGCCGGGGTTCGAGGGCAAGGAGTTCTACTGGCACTCCGACTTCGAGACCTGGCACGCCGAGGACGGCATGCCCCGCATGCGGGCGCTGTCCATGTCGGTGCTGCTGGCAGAGAACGGCGCGCAGAACGGTCCCCTGATGCTGATCCCCGGATCGCAGCGCGAATTCATCTCCTGCGTCGGCGAGACGCCGGAGGATCACCACAAATCATCGCTGAAGAACCAGCATGTCGGCGTTCCGGACAAGCGGACCCTGACGCGGCTGGCCGACGAGCACGGTATCGATGCGCCGACCGGCGATCCCGGAACCGTTGTCATATTCGACTGCAACACTATGCATGGGTCCAACGGCAACATTACGCCCTACCCTCGGGCGAATGCCTTTTTCGTGTATAATGCAGTCTCCAATCAACTCACCGAACCTTTCGCCGCCAGCCGACCCAGGCCCGGGTATTTGGCTGCGCGCGAAGTTCATCCCATCCGCCCGATCGCGGGCCGACTGACGGAGCAGGCTGCATGACAGGACAGCATAGCGTCGAGAAAATTGGCGGAACGTCGATTTCCGCCACTCAGACAGTCTTCGACAACGTGCTGATCGCAGGCCGTAAGGGGCCGGATCTCTACAACAGGATATTTGTCGTGTCGGCATATGCCGGCATGACGAACCTTCTTCTGAAGAACAAGAAGACGGGCGAGCCCGGCGTTCATTCCGCCTTCGCGAAGAACGACCGGGAGCATCCCTGGCGCGAAGCGCTGGAGAATGTGCGCCACGCCATGCATGCCCGGAACGCGGAGATGTTCGCCCGGCCGGAGCGGCTGATCGAGGCGGACCGGTTCGTGAACGAGCGGATCGACGGCGCCAGGGCGTGTCTGGACGATCTGGACCGGCTGCGCTCCCACGGCCGCTTCCGGCTCACCGAACAGCTCAACACGATGAAAGAGATGCTGGCGGGGATCGGCGAGGCGCACAGCGCCTATTGCACCGCTCTTCTGCTGCGTGACCGGGACGTGAATGCCGTGTTCGTCGATCTCACCGGCTGGCACGACCGGGATACGATGACCCTGGACGACCGCATTTGCCGGGAGTTGGAGAATGTCGACCTCACGACGCAGCTTCCGATTGTGACCGGCTATGCGGGCTGCGAGGGCGGCATGGTGAGCCGCTATGCGCGCGGCTACTCGGAGATGACCTTCTCGCGTGTCGCCGTGCTCACGAACGCCCGCGAGGCGATCATCCACAAGGAGTTCCATCTCTCCAGCGCCGACCCCAAGCTCGTGGGCGAGGACAAGGCGCAAAAGATCGGCCGGACGAATTACGACGTGGCCGACCAGCTCGCCAATCTCGGCATGGAGGCGATCCATCCCCGCGCCGGCCGCGGGCTTCGCCAGGCCGACATTCCGCTGCGGGTCCAGAACACGTTCGAGCGCGAGGACGAAGGCACGCTCATCCAGGGCGACTACGTCTCCGATACACCGAAGGTGGAGATCATCGCCGGTGTCCGCTCCATGCTGGCCCTGCAGTTCTTCGAGCAGGACATGGTCGGCGAGAAGGGCTACGACGCAGCGATCCTGGAAGCTCTGACGCGGCACAAGGCGTGGATCGTCAGCAAATGCTCCAACGCCAACACCATCACCCATTATCTCGCGACGGACAGCTCGACTGTCGACAGGGTGATCTCCGACCTTGAGGAGAAATATCCGGCCGCGGCGATCACCTCCCAGCCGATCTGCATGGTGTCGGTGATCGGCAGCGATCTGGGCGGGCCGGGGCTGGTGCCGCGGGCGCTGGAAGTCCTGATCAAGGCGAATATCGACGTGATGGCGCTGCAGTATCAGATCCGGAACGTGGACGTTCAGTTCATCCTGGATCCTGCTGATTACGACGAAGCGGTGCGCACCCTGCACGGCACCCTGATCGAGGAAGGGGATATCGGAGGGAAGCAAGAAGCGGCATAGGAGCCGCTAGCGTTCTCCCTCTTCTGCGCCCTGGGATCGGGGTGCGCCTTTTCCGTCTTGGCCCGTTCTGTCCGGGTCCGGCCTTCTCAACGAGACGGTCAATCGCACCGGCGACGTGCCTCAACGGGCGGCCAGATTTGCGCCGGCAGTGCGTAAGCACGCATGGTGCCCCTCCGAAGCGTTGGGCGCTGGCGAACGAAATTCGCAAGCGAGACTTCATGAAGGGGGGAAGCCATGAGCCAAAGCGAACAGCATCCGCACCATCCGCATCCGGGCACCGATGAGGCCGCCCCGCCCGGGGTGCTGCGGCGCGCGATCGCCGCATCGGCGATCGGTAATGCGACCGAGTGGTTCGACTACGGCATCTACGCCTACGGCGTCGCCTATATCTCCACGGCGATCTTTCCCGGCGACACCCAGGAAGCGACCCTCTTCGCCCTTGCGACCTTTGCGATCTCGTTCCTGGTGCGCCCCTTCGGCGGCTTTTTCTGGGGGCCGCTCGGCGACACGCTCGGGCGCAAGCAGATCCTCGCCCTCACGATCCTTCTGATGTCGGGCTGCACCTTCCTGATCGGACTGGTGCCCTCCTACGACACGATCGGATTCTGGGCGCCTGCGCTGCTGATCCTGCTCCGCATGCTGCAAGGTTTCTCGACCGGCGGCGAGTATGGCGGTGCGGCGACCTTCATGGCGGAATACGCGCCGGACGATAAGCGCGGGCTGTGCGGCAGCTTTCTAGAATTCGGCACGCTCGGCGGCTTCTCCGCGGGGGCCTTGCTGATGCTCGGCTTCTCGCTGCTGCTCGGCACGGAAGCGATGCACGACTGGGGCTGGCGCCTGCCCTTCCTGGTCGCCGCACCGCTCGGCTTCGTCGGCCTCTATCTCCGTTCCAAGATGGAGGATACGCCGGTCTTCGAGGAGATCGAGGAGCACGGGGAGCAGGAGAAGACGGTGGTCGGCGAGCTGAAGGATCTGATCGGAGAGTACTGGCCGATCCTGCTCACCATGGGCGGCATGGTCATCGCGCTGAACGTGGTGCACTACACCCTGCTCAGCTACATGCCGACCTATCTCGGGACGGAGCTCGGGCTTTCCACCGACGAAGCGCTGCTGGTGCCAATCCTCGGCATGCTGTTCATGATGATCTTCCTGCCGTTCTTCGGACATCTGTCGGACAGAATCGGCCGTAAGCCGCTCTGGTGGTTCTCGCTGATCGGGCTGTTCGTGGCGGTGATCCCGCTCTATCAGCTGATGGCCACGAGCCTGATCGGTGCGGTCGTAAGCTTCGCGATACTCGGCCTTCTGTTCGTGCCGCAGCTCTCCACGATCTCGGCAACATTCCCTGCCATGTTCCCCACGCAAGTCCGATTCGCAGGGTTTGCCATCGCCTACAACGTCTCCACATCGCTGTTCGGCGGCACGGCTCCGGTCGTGAACGAATGGCTCATCGACGAGACGGGGAATTTTCTGATCCCTGCCTATGTGATGATGGCGGCCTGCGCGGTCGGTGCGGTCTCGTTGCTCTTCGTAGTGGAGACGGCCGGCGAATCCTTGCGCGGGACCGAGATTCCCGGAACCGAGGAATCGCGGCGCGAGGTGCTTGAGATGGATGCTGAGGAGATCGCCGAAGGAGCCGGCGCGACCAACTGATGTTTACTGCAATCATGCCGGTGCGCACGCTGCTGCTCGCCATCTTCATGCTGATGGCCGGAACCGGCTTTCTCTCAACCCTGCTCAGTGTGCGGCTGGAGCGGGAGGGCGTCTCCTCCTTGCTGATCGGCCTGGTGGCGACGTGCTTCTTCGCCGGACTGACCGTGGGCTCCTTACGCGCCTCCCACGTGATCCAGCGGGTAGGCCACATCCGTGCGTTCGCGAGCTTCGTCTCGATCTTCTCGGCGAGCACGCTGGCTTACGCGTTTCATCAGGACGTTCCGCTTTGGGCGTTCCTGCGCTTCGTCGACGGGTTCTGCCTGGCGGGCGTCTATATCTGCCTGGAAAGCTGGCTGAACGAGAAGGCCGACATGTCGACCCGCGGCGCCATTCTCGCCGGCTATACGATCGCGCTTTATTCAGGCCAGGGCTTCGGACAGTTCCTGCTCAATCTCAGCGGTAAGCTGCCTTCGCTTCCCTTCATGGCGGCAGCTGTGATCCTGTCGCTCGCCGTGTTGCCCGTGGCGCTGACCCGCATCCCGCAGCCCGACATCACGTACCAGCCGCGCTCCACCATTAAGCGGCTCTATTCGATCTCGCCGCTCGGCCTGGTCGGCGCGACCCTCGCCGGCATGATGCTCGGCGCATTCTTCGGGCTCGGAGCGGTCTATGCGGCGCGGCTCGGGCTGACGCTCACGGCCACCGCCTTCTTCATGAGCATGGTGATCCTCGGCGGCGTGGTGCTGCAATGGCCGCTCGGCTGGCTCTCCGACCGCTACGACCGCCGAAAGGTCATCATCGCCTGCTTCACGGCGGTGTTCTTCGTCTCCCTCGGAATCACCTTCGTGGCGGTTCCCGATCTGGCGCTGTTGCTGCTCGGCATGCTGTTCGGCGGGACGAGTTTTGCGCTCTACCCGCTCTGCGCCTCCCATGTGAACGACCAGGTGTCGCTGGACGAACGCGTGGGGGCGAGCGGCAGCCTCGTGCTGGTCTATTCCGCCGGCTCCGCGGTCGGCCCGATGGTCGCCGCGGCGGCGATGAGCATGATGGGCTCTGGCGGGCTGTTCCTCTTCATCGCAATCTGTTCGGGCGCCGCCGCCCTGTTCGGCTACTGGCGTTCGCGGGCCGGCGACGTCATTCCGGAAGAGGAGCAAGGCGCATTCATGACCTACGCGACCACGACGCCCATGTCGGCCACGCTCGATCCGGAAATTCCCGAAGATTACGTGCCGGCGGATTATCCGTCGGAAGCGGCCATCAGCCGATAAGCGGGAGCTCGGGCCTCGCGATCATTAGCCAGTAGATCGCGAGTACCGCGGCGAAGGCGGGGAAGCCGAAGGCGAACCAGGTTCGGAACAGGCGGTGATAGCGCGGCGGCAAAGCCGTGCCCTCCTCCACTGCCTGCTCCGCAAGATCCCTCATCTTCAGTTGCATCCACACCACCGGGAGCCAGAAGGCGCCGGTGATCAGATAGAGGAGCACGGAGAGGGCGATCCACCCTTGATGCAGCGAGTAGCCAGCGGTCAAGGCGAGAGCGATGCCTGTGATGGGCTGGGCGATGACCGCTGTGGCGGTGAAGACGAAATCGGCGATCACCACCATCCTGGCGGTGGACGCGATCGTTGCCGGGTTTCCCGTGCGGTGGGCGAGCAGCATGAAGAAGGCGATGCCGGCGCCCGTACCGAGCAGGACTGCCGCGCCGATCACGTGCAGATATTTCAGCAGGAGATACGCCATCAGCGGTCGTCCAGCATGGCGAAAATGACGAGGTTCAGCGCCATGATCGGAACGACCTTGGGGAAGACACCGACGGGCGTCGCCCACATGCCCGGTGCAAGGTAGGTCCCGAAGACGAGATAGAGGATGCAAAGGACGAAGGCGGCGATGAGCGTCGGCTTCGCGGTCGGCCGATAAAGCATGGCGAGGCCAAGCACGATATCGGCGAAGGCGCCGCCGATGACGATTGGCACCGCCCAGGCTCCCGTCCCTGCGGCCAGCATGATCAGAACGCCTTCGCGATAGCCGGGGCCAAGGGCGATCAAGCCGCTGACGAGCCAGAAGACCGCGAACACGATGAGGATCAGCGGCTTCAGGAAGAAGAGCTTGGCGAACCACCGCTCCTGAACGGAAGGCGGCGTGGTGTCCAGCATCTGCTTCAGGGAGCGCGGCGCGATACCGGTCGCCTTTGTCCAGGGGCCGGGATCGCCGACCGAACCGCGGAGGAGCTCTTTCCGCGCGGTGCTGCGGACCGGCGGGCGCCAGCCGAGCGCGCCGGCCAGATCGCCGAGCCTGAACATGGCACGGCCTATGGCGTCGGGCAGCCAGATCGTCTTCGCCGGCGGCCAGCGGAACCAGCGCCGATAGGCGGCAACGATCTCCTCGAAGCTGAGCCGTTCCGGGCCGGCAAGCTCCAGGGTCAAATGGCTCGGCGCCTCCGGCTTCACGAAGAAGGCGACGGTGTCGACCACATCGTCCAGAGCGACGACCTGGAGCGGCGCGCTTTCGCTGATGATCGGGAACACCGGCAGCGCGGCCAGTCCCCGGATCAGGGCGCTGCCACCATAGGCTTGGCGCCCGAGCACCACGGAAGGGCGCAGGATCACCCAATCGAGATCGCGCTCCGTCAGGGCAGCGTCACCGACATACTTGCTCTTTGTGAATTCGGTCGGAGAATCGTCCGACACCCCGAGGGCCGAAATCTGCACGACGCGGCGGATGCCTGCCGCTTCGCATGCGGCGAAGAGGGCATCGACGCCTGCGATATGGAGCGCCGAAGGCGATCCGGCTGCCCCCGCCTGCAGCAGCCCGGCGCAATTCACCACCGCATCGATGTCCTTCAGGTGCGGCGCCCAATCCTCGGCGCGGGCTTGGCGGGCCATGTCGACCAGGACCTCGCCCGCGAGCCCTTGCGGCAAAGGAGAGCCGCCGGGGCGGCCAGCACCCACCACCGCGTGACCGTCCGCGATCAATCGCGCGCAGATGGCGGAGCCGATCAACCCGCTCGCGCCGGTGACGAGAATTCGCAAAGCCCTCCCCTTCCTGTCACGCGCATGGCCCATGGTGTCGGGCGCCGCGCTTTCTGCTGCACCCATTTTCGTGCAGACTGACGCAAAAGACCACGCTTAGGGAGGCCGATCAGAATCCATGACGAATCCCGTTCTTTGGTTCGAAGAGGTGGGCCGCGACGACGTGGAAACCGTCGGCGGCAAGAACGCATCGCTCGGCGAGATGGTCTCCAACCTGGCGAGCCGTGGGGTGCCTGTGCCGCCGGGCTTCGCCACCACGGCGGACGCCTATCGGCGCTTCGTGGACGCGAACGGCCTCGACGAAGAAATCGGAAAGCGTCTCTCCGATTATCAGGACGGCAAGGCCTCTTTGGCCGAAACGGGCTCGGCCATCCGCGGCGCCTTTCTGGCTGCCGACTGGCCCGACGATATCGCCGATGCGATCCGCGGCGCCTACAGGGAGCTTTCCCAGCGCATGGGAAAGGAGAGCGCCGATGTGGCGGTTCGCTCCAGCGCGACGGCGGAAGATCTTCCCGATGCCAGCTTCGCCGGCCAGCAGGAGACGTTCCTCAACATCCGGGGAACGCGGTCGCTGCTCGCGGCCTGCCGGCGATGCTATGCCTCGCTATTCACGGACCGGGCGATCAGCTATCGCGAGGCGAAGGGCTTCGATCACCTGAAGGTCGCGCTCTCCATCGGCGTGCAGCAGATGGTGCGCTCCGATCTCGCCGGCGCGGGCGTGATGTTCTCCATCGACCCGGAGACCGGGTTCGACAAGCTGGTGGTCATTGATGCCGCCTGGGGACTCGGCGAGACCGTGGTGCAAGGGGCCGTCGACCCGGACGCCTATCAGGTCTTCAAGCCGCTGCTGGACGACCACAGCCTCTGGCCGATCATCCACAAGGGGCGCGGCTCCAAGCTGGAGAAGATGATCTATGCGCGGGAGGGCGAGCACCCGACGCGGGTGGTGCCGACCTCGCGGGCGGAGCAGCTGAGCTTCGTTCTTTCAGACGAGGAGATCCTGAAGCTCGCCCGCTGGGCGGTTGAGATCGAGCGCCATTACGGCTGCCCCATGGATATGGAATGGGCCAAGGACGGACGCTCCGGCGAGATGTTCATCGTCCAGGCGCGGCCTGAAACGGTGCAATCCCAGCGGGACACCGGCTCCTTCAAGCAATACCGGATCACCGAGAAAGGGCGCCAGCTCGCCGCCGGTCTCGCCATCGGCAACAAGGTGGTCTCCGCGCCGGTCTGCCTGATCCGCGACCCGGCCGATATCGAGCGCTTCGTGGACGGCTCAGTGCTGGTGACGGAGACGACCGATCCCGATTGGGTGCCGATCATGAAGCGGGCCGCGGCGGTCGTCACCGACCGCGGGGGACGAACGTCCCACGCGGCCATCGTCAGCCGCGAGCTCGGGCTCCCAGCCGTGGTCGGCACCGGCGATGCCACGGAGGTGCTCCATGACGAGCAGGACATCACCGTCTCCTGCGCCGAAGGCGAGGACGGCTTCATATACGAGGGCGATGCGGGGTTCGAGGAGGAGACGCTCAATTTCGGGGACATCCCGAAGACCGAGACGAAGGTCATGCTCAACCTCGCCAACCCGGCCGCGGCCATGCGCTGGTGGCAGCTTCCCGCCGACGGGGTGGGGCTGGCGCGCATGGAATTCGTCATCTCAAACCATGTGAAGGTCCACCCCATGGCGCTGGTGGAGTTCGACGCGCTGGAAGACCAGGAGGTGAAGCGCGAGATCGCCGCCATGACCCGGGGCTATGAGAGCCGGCCGCAATATTTCGTGCATCAGCTTTCGCGCGGCCTCGCCCGGATCGCGGCGACGGTCCACCCGAATCCGGTGATCGTGCGGATGAGCGACTTCAAGACCAACGAGTACGCCAACCTGCTTGGCGGCAGCGGTTTCGAGCCGGAGGAGGCCAACCCGATGATCGGCTTCCGCGGGGCGTCGCGCTACTACTCGCCCCACTACGCCCCGGGTTTCGCCCTGGAGTGCCAGGCGATCCGGCGTCTGCGGGACGAGATGGGGTTCAAGAACATTCTCGTGATGATCCCCTTCTGCCGTTCCACCAAGGAGGCCGATAAGGTTTTGGAGGTGATGGCGCAAAATGGGCTGGCCCGCGGCGAGGATGGGCTTGAGGTCTATGTGATGTGCGAGCTTCCCTCAAACGTCGTGCGGGCCAAGGCGTTCGCGGAGCGCTTCGACGGATTCTCCATCGGCTCGAACGATCTGACCCAGCTCACCCTCGGCGTGGACCGGGACTCCGAAGACCTAATCGAGCTGTTCGACGAGCAGGATCCGGCGGTGAAATGGATGATCGAGACGGTGATCGCCTCCGCCCATGAGGCGGGCGCGAAGGTCGGGCTGTGCGGCCAGGCGCCGAGCGACCATCCGGAATTCGCCGACTTCCTCGTGGAATGCGGCATCGATTCCATCTCCGTTACGCCGGACAGTTTTATGGCCGTGAAGCAGCACGTGGCCGATGCGGAGGCTTCGAAAGCAAAACCCCGCTAGCGGCTTGCGCCAGCCCCTATTCCGCGCGCTTGTAGCCAGAGAACATCGAACGGATCAGGTTCTCGCGATACACATGACTTGCGAAGAGCACGGCGGAGATGTGCACGATGATCAGCGCGAGCGTGACGTTGCCGGCGATCTCGTGGGTCTCGTGGGCGATATCGAGGGCCACGCTGTCTGTGTCCTTCGGCACTTGTTCAAGAAAGAAGCTGAACGGGCCCGCCCCATCCTCAAGAGCGTATTGCGTGGCGCCGCTCGCGCAGATGACGGCGAGGCCGAGCAGGAGCGCAGCGATCATGACGCCGCCGCCAGGGCTGTGGCCGATATGCCGCGGCGATTTCCGGCGGGCGAGCCCGGTCAGATATTCGAGCACGCTGGAGGGCCGATAGAGGAAGTCCCTGAACCGCGCGTGCTCCGACCCGACGAAGCCCCAGATCACGCGCAGGATCAGCAAGGTCGCTATGATGTAGCCCGACCATACATGCACGCTCATGATCTCGTCGCCGGTCAGGTAGGAGACCGCGAACAAGATCACCGTGGCCCAGTGAAAGAGCCGCACGAACGGGTCCCACACATAAACCCAGCCCGGGCGATCTTTCTGCGCAGTCGTCATCGCTTTCCCCTAAGCGCCAGCGCTGGGAGTCTAGCGGCGAAGATATCGCGAGAAAATCAGACTCTCGGAGACTGGATATCCAAGCGGCTTCCAATGAGATCAGCTTCCATTCGAGGGACCAAAGCTTCACATTCTAGCCGTGTCAGAATTTCAGAGTGCCGACCTGCACACCGCGCGGTGAAGACTCTAAGGGAGGAGAGAATGCGAGACGATCGAGCGATCATTTCCGTAGCGGCGTTGGCGCTGCTCGCTCTTCCAGCCACGGTCCTGGCCGACGGCCGGCCCGGGCTATGGGAGCAGAAGACCACCATGACCTTCGACGGGGCGGGGATGCCGAAGATGCCTGCGATCCCGGCCGACAAGATGGCGCAACTGAAGGCCATGGGGATCCAGATTCCCGATTTCTCCAAGCCGCAGACCACCACCATCAAGACGTGCCTGACGGAAGAGGAGATCGCCAATCAGAAGATCCCGGAACCGAAGGACATGGGGAATTGCACCATGGAGAACCGCCAGGTGAGCGCGGATCGCATGAGCGCCGATCTGGTCTGCACGGGCGAACTGCAGGGGACCGGCCATGTCGAATACGTGTTCGATAGCGAGACCCATTACACCGGCAGCATGCAGTTCAATGGCTCGCGCGCCGGACAGACCATCGCGATGACCCATAAGTCGGAAGGCACCTGGCTTGGCGAGGATTGCGGCGACGTGAAGTAGCGCGGCGCCCGATAGGTCGCAGGGCGAGCGGGTTTACAGGGTCTCCGGCCTGCCGCAGTCTTCCACTGTCGGAACAGGAGCTGGGGCAAGAAGAACAATGTTCAAATCACTGGAAGGCCGGACGGCCATCGTCACGGGCGGCAGCAAGGGCATCGGGCGCGGCATCGCCAAGCGGTTCGGCGAGGTCGGCTGCAACGTGCTGGTGGTCTCGCGCAATCTGGACGAGGCGGAGAAGGTCGCCAAGGAGATCGGCGATAACGCCTCCGGCTTCCAGGCGGATGTGAGCGATCCCGATGCCTGCGAGCCCATGGCGAAGGCGGCGGCCGATCGTTACGGCGGCATCGACATCCTGTGCGCCAATGCGGGCATCTTTCCATCCGCCAAGCTGGGCGAGATGACGCCGCAGGATTTCGACTTCGTGATGGACACGAATTTGAAGAGCACCTTCCTTTGCGTCTCCGCGGTGCTGCCCTATCTCAAGCAGAAGAAGAGCGGGCGGATCGTCATCACCTCCTCGATCACCGGCCCGATCACGGGCTTTCCCGGCTGGTCCCATTACGGGGCGAGCAAGGCGGGTCAGCTCGGCTTCATGAGGACGGCGGCCATCGAACTTGCGCCCTACAAGATCACCGTCAATGCTGTGCTGCCCGGCAACATCATGACCGAGGGACTCGCAGGGACGGGCGAGGAGTATCTCGAAGGCATGAAGGCAGCTATCCCGCTTCATGCGTTGGGCGAAGTGGCGGATATCGCCAACGCGGCGCTCTATTTCGCCTCCGACGAGGCTTCCTACGTGACGGGTCAGACCATCGTGGTCGACGGCGGCCAGGTGCTGCCTGAATCGCCAGACGCAATGGCAGCGATGGAAGGCTAGGGGCTCAGCTTAGGTTTGCGCCCGCCTCCTTCGAGGCCGGGCTTCTCCCGGCACCTCAGGATGACGAGCGCGTAGGCTTCAAGAAGGCTCGCTACTGAGCGCGGGAGATCATGATCTCGCTCAGCTCCACGAGATCCTCCACGACGAGATCGGGCGGCGGCGCGAGCGGATAGAGAACCTGGCCCGGCCGCGCGACGAAGACGCCGTGCATGCCGGCCGCCTTGATGCCGGCGATGTCCCAGCCATGGGCGGCGACCATCATGGCCTCCTCCGCCTCGACCTCCATCTGGTCCATCGCCCAATCATAGACGGCACGGTTGGGCTTATAGATCTGCAAGCTCTCCACGGTCAGCAAACGGTCGAAGAGGCCGGTCAGGCCTGCGCTTTCCATCTGCGCCGCGACCATGGCGTCGGCCGAGTTGGTCAGGGCCGCCAGGATGAAACCTTCCGCCTTCAAAGCTTCGAGGCCCGGCCGCACATCGGAGTGCGGGGGCAGCGACTGGAGCGGTTCGGCGATGGCCGCCTTGGCATCCACACTGCTGAGTTCGATGCCGTTGCTCTCCGCCACCATCATGAGCGCCGCGACGCCGATCTCGCCGAAAGGGTGGAAGCTGTCGGTGGCGCTCTCCACCAGAGAGTGATGCAGCATGGTGGAGAACCAGAGCGGCAGGAGATCGTCGCGGCCGCCGAGCGCTTCGGCCACGACGCGCTTCATGCCGCTAAGGTCGAGAAGGGTCTCGTTGACATCGAAGAAGATGACCTTGGGCGTCATTGCATTCCCCCGTTACGGCGAGAGCCTTTGCAGCACCTCGAATAGGTTCTCCAGGAAGAAGTCCACATGCTCGCGCTCCAGGCAGAGGGGCGGGCGGAGCTTCAGAATGTTGCCGTCGGCGCCGGCCGCGCCGATGAGGATGCCCTCCTCCTTCATGGCGTTGATCACGGCGATGGCCATGGCTGGGTCGGGCTCGGACGTGCCGGGCTCGCTGAATTCTATGCCGATGAAGAGCCCGGCGCTGCGCACGTCGCCGATCGAGGGGTGGAGCTGCTGCATCGCGTCCAGCGCCTGACGGAAGTAACCACCGATCCGCTCGGCGTTCTGCAGCAGGCCTTCTTCTTCCAGGACATCGAGGACCGCTAGGCCCGCCGCCGCGGCGACTGGGCTGCCGCCGAAGGTGTTGAAGTATCCGGTCTCCTCGGCGAAGGGCTCCAGGATCTCTGGCCGCGTGACCACGCCGGCGACGGGGAAGCCGTTCCCCATGGGCTTGCCCATGGTCACGATATCGGGTGTCACGCCGTGACGCTGAAAGCCCCACATATGAGAGCCGGTGCGGCCGAAGCCCGGCTGGACCTCATCGCCGATGAAGAGGCCGCCGGCGTTGTGCACCACCTCGATGGCGGGCTCCAGAAAGCCCGGCGGATCGGGATAAATGCCGTCGCTGGAGAAGATGGAATCGGCGATGAAGCCGGCGAAGGCGATGCCCTCCTCCTCCAGATCGGCGATGGCGTCCTCGATCTCCTCGGCGAAGCGCTCGCCGAGATCGTCGGTGGGGCTTCGGAAACTGTCGGGTGCAGGCACGGCGCGAACGTGGCTCGGCAGGGCCCGCCCCTTGAAGGATGCGGGAGAGACCTCCGAGACCGCGGCAGTGTTGCCGTGATAGGCGTTCTCCGTGACGACGAAACCCTCGCCGCCGGTGAAGAGCCTCGCCAGCCGCAGGGCGATGTCGTTGGCCTCGCTGCCCGTGCAGGTGAAGACGATGTTTGAAAGCGAGGCGGGGAAGGTCTCCAGGAGCCGCTCGGCGTATTCGTGGATGTTGTCGTAAAGGTACCGGGTGTTGGTATTCAGCGTCGCGGCTTGCTTGGCGATCGCCTCCACGACGCGGGGGTGGCAATGGCCGACCTGGACCACGTTGTTATAGGTGTCGAGATAGCGCTTGCCCTCGGCGTCATACATGAAGACGCCCTCGGCACGGACGATGTGGAGCGGCTTCCGGTAGAACAGCACGGAGGATGCGCCGAAGGTCGCCTCGCGCCGCTCCACGAGATCGGCGGTGGCGGGATCAAGCGCAGCGCCCTCGCCCGCCTCGAAGCGGTTGAGCGCCAGGATCTGCTTCCTGTCAGGCTTGGTTCTCTCAGCCACTGACTTCGCCTCAGCCGTGTTCGGCGAGATAGACCTCGCCAAGGGCCACGGTGCCTTGCGTATAGGGCTCGCCCATGGCCTGCGCCGTCTCGGTTTCGCCGTGGGAGGCGATCCAGGCGGTGAGCTGCATGCGGCGGAGCATCACGAACATGGGCAGCGCGGCGGCGATCTCCTCGGGGAGCGGCGCCTGCCGCCGATAGCCTTCCACCCAGGCGGCCATGAGCTCGGGGAGATAGGGCTCGTGCTCCAGGAAGCTGACCGCGGCGGCGAAGTCGTAGGCGTACCAGGAGAAGCCGCAATCGTCGAAATCGATCACGCCGAGCCGGTCGCCGTCCACCAGGAGATTGGCGGGACGCATGTCGCAATGGATGAGGCCGAACCGGTCCTCTCCCTGGCCGAACGCGTCCGTTTGCTCGCGGAGCAGAGCGGCAGTCCGCTCCAGGATCGCCCGCCCCTTTTCCGTCAGCCCCGGGGCGTCGGCCCAATCGCCCCATAGGGCACGCTCGCCGATGATCGCGTCGAAATCCCAGGTCTTGCGGGTGAAGCCTTCCGGTTTCGTCCAGGTTTTCGCGTGGCCGTGCAGGCGGGCGTTGATCTCGCCCAGCTCGCCATACCACTTCACCAGGTCGTCCTCCGCGTCGGGCTCCTTGCCGGACATGAAGGAGAAGGCGGCGACGTGGCGGGTCGCGTCCCCGTCGGAGAAGGATGAGAGCGGCGCGCCATCCCTGGTCGGGACGGTGCGGGGTGTCTCGACGATGCCATCTTCGCGGAGCGCTGCGACCCAGGCCAGTTCGGACCGGATCTCGTCCTCGGAGTGGTAGTCCGGCCGGTGGACCCGGAAGATGGTCTTGCCGCCCTCTCTATCCTTAGCGAGGTAGGTCGCGTTCTCCGAAACCGTCAGAAGCTTCACATCCGCGTCCTTGCCGAACCCCCATTCGGGCAGGGCGGAGCGGAGGCCGGATTCCAACCTTTCCAGAAGAGCATCTTGATAAAGCATGGGCGAGGGACCGGCTGGTGTTGGCGTCTTCGCTCAGCATTGCCGAACGGGGCGGCAAGTGAAAGCCCCCAGCGTCCGGAAATCCAGGATTCCGGCGCGGAAACGGTGCTCGAACAGCGGTCTGAGGCAGGTGCGACATTCCGTACCCCCTTCGGGTTACCCCCAGAAGAGGATTGTTGTTTTCCAAGAGATTCTGAGAGTCGGAAGGGTGAGCGAAGTTGTCGCACCTCGCCGCCCCGCGATGCCGATTTCCGCCGTTTCCTGCGGTTTTCGGCCCAGCTGGCGGCGCTGTCGGCAAACGATCCACCGCTTGCGGGAAAAGAGAACCACGGGCCGCAAGGAGCATCCTTCCAGCTCGAGAATCCGACCGCCAAGCCTTGCAAGCATAAGGGAGCGCCGGCCTTCCGGCTCCATCAAACAATGCGCTCCGGGTCCGATAGGGAGGGATCAAGGTGACGAAACTCAGTAAAGGCGGCATGGACCGCCGGCAATTCCTGACGACGACGGCCGCGGCGGCACTTCTCGCCAGCGTTTCCATGCCGAAAATCGCCTTCGGTGCGGAGAAGACGGTCAAGATCGGCTTTCTCGCACCGCTGACCGGTGAGGTCGCGGCCTGGGGCAAGCCCGGTCTCGACGGCTGCAAGATCTGGGCGGACTGGGTGAACGCCGATGGCGGCATCAAGGTCGGCGACGAGGCGATGAAGGTCGAGTTCATCCCCTATGACGACGAATACGATCCCAGCAAGGCGCGCGCCGGCGCGGTGAAGCTGATCAAGGAGGACGACGTCAAGTTCATCATGATGCTTGGCGGCGACCCCTGGCCCGGCGTCTCCCCTGTCGCGGAGCGCGAGGAGATGCTGGTCTCCACGCTGCTGCCGAGCGATCTGACGCCCGACACGACGATGCTCGTGGCGCCATGCGAGGTGCATCCGATCTACAACGTCACCGGCGTGGAGTGGCTCGCGGAGAACAAGCCCGACCTGAAGACCGCGGTGATCTGCGCCCAGGACGATGCGCTGGGCAAGCCTTCGGTGGCGACGTATCTCGCCGCCTTCGAGGCGGCCGGCATCGAAACGCTCGGCGAGCCGATCTTCTTCGATCCGGCGACCACCGACTTCGCGCCGATCATGTCGAAGATGCTGGCGCTGAAGCCGGACATCATCTGCCTCGACACCTGCTACGCCGACTACGTGCACCCGCTGACGGAGCAGGCATTCCAGCAGGGCTTCAAGGGCCAGATGATCTCCTGCACCGCCGACTTCTACGAGAAGATGGTGGAGAAGACGTCCAAGGAGTTCATGGAAGGCTTCATCTTCCAGTTCCCGGATTTCGACGATCCGAAGCTGAACGAGCCCCATGTGAACTTCAAACGCCCCAACGATTTCTATCAGGAATATCTGAAGCGCTACGGCGCGGGCGAATGGGGCGCGGTGTCCTGGGAATACGCGTCCATCATGGACCTCTGGGCGGATGCAGCGAAGCGGGCCGGCACCACGGAGCCCACGGAAGTCCTCGCCGCCATGAAGGAAGGCGGCGTCGGCCGGCATGCCTTCGGCGAGGCCAGCTGGTGGGGCGAGGAGCTGTTCGGCATCGACAACGCGCTGGTCGGCCTCTGGCCGGTCGTCGCCATCAAGGACGGCAAGGCGCAGATCCAGGACTTCAAGTCGATCCCCGACTGGTGGGAGAAGAACAGCGAGCTCCTGATCAAGCACATGAAGGCGCTGGGCCAGATGTACTATCAGCGCACGTAGGCTGATGAGAAGCGGGCCTCTCCCGTTACCGGCGCACAGACGGGCCTGCGCCTTGCGCGGCCCGGAGGACGGGGGAGGCCCCACCATTCTTCGAACGAATTTCTGGCTATCCGCCGGACCGCTCGTCTTCGGTCCGGCACAAGACGGAGCTTTACGATGACAGCCGAGCTGTTCTTCCAGACGGTGGTGAACGCAACTTACGCCGCAAGCTACATGGCGCTCATCGCCGTCGGCTTCGTGCTCATCTTCGGCGTCATGGGGGTGATCAACTTCGCCCATGGCGAGCTCTATATGGCGGGCGCCTACACCGTGGTGGCGCTCTATGCCGATATGGGCCTCCCCTTCTTCCTCGCCGTCGTGGTCGGGCTGATTTTCGTCGGCTGTCTCGGCCTGCTGATGGAGGTCAGCCTCTTCAGGCCCTTGAGAGACAATCCATTGGGCGGGCTGATCGCCTCGATCGGCTTCCTTCTGATCCTGCAGACCATCGCGATGCTCGGGTTCGGCGTCCGCATGGAGAACGTGCCGCCCTCCACTCAGGACAAGATCGTCTTCCTCGATGGCGCGGTGCTCACCTATCAGCGGCTCTACGTGATCCTCGCCGCGGTCGGGCTCCTGAGCGCGCTCTGGATCTTCCTGCGCAAGAGCAAGTTCGGGTGGTCGCTTCGGGCCTGCGCCCAGGACCGGGAGGCCGCGGCGCTGCAGGGCATCTCAATCAACCAGACGGCGCGCATCGCCATGTTCATCGGGGCGGGGCTTGCCGGCGTTGCCGGGGCGCTGACCGCGCCGCTGGTCTCGCCGACCCCCTTCATGGGCCATTCGGTGATCGTGACCGCCTTCATCATCATCATCGTGGGCGGCATCGGGTCGCTTGAGGGCGCGGTGCTCGTCGCGATCCTCTACGGCTTCGTCTATACCTTCGTCACCACGATGTACGACGGAACGCTCGCCAATATCGTGGGGCTCCTGCTGATGCTGGCCGTCCTGATCGTGAAGCCAACCGGACTGTTCGGAGCCAAAGAACGTGCTTAAGTCTGAAACCAACACCTCGAATTTCGGCTGGCTGATCGGCTTCGGCGTGCTGGCCGCGGCGCTGATCGCATTGCCCTATCTCCTGTCGTTCTCGCAGCAGGAGATCCTGGTGATGCTGGTGATCAACGTGCTCCTGGTCTGCAGCTACCGCCTGCTGACCCTCACCGGCGAATGGTCTCTGGCGCACGCGGTGATTATGGGCGTCGGCGCCTACGGTTCCGCCCTGTTCGCCAAGGAGCTCGGCGTTCCCGTGCCGGTCGCCATGCTGCTGGGGGCGAGTGTCGCCGGATTCACGGCCTTCCTGCTCAGCTTCCCGCTGTTCCGCATGAAGGGGTTCTATTTCCTGATCGGCTCGTTCGCGGCGGGCGAGGTGATCCGCCTGATGTGGAAGTGGAGCGATCTCACCTTCCTGTTCGGCGGGCCGAAGGGCATCAAGCGAATCCCCGCCATGCCCGATATCTTCGGCATCGATTTCTTCGAGCCCGTGAACTACTACTATCTCTGCCTGATCGTCGTGTCGGTCTCGCTGCTCATCCTCTATCGCATCGAGCGTTCGAGGATCGGTCTCACCTTCCACGCCATCCACTGGCAGGACCGCCTGGCGGAATCCGTCGGCGTGAACACCTTCCGCTATCGCATGCTGGCCTTCGTCATCTCGGCCTTCTTCGCGGGCCTCGCCGGCGCGCTCTACGCCCATTACGTCGGCGCCATCGCGCCCAACAGGTTCAGC
>Ga0310345_10001573_pt1 | contig 25030 bp, 20 predicted proteins | sample HC15DNA20500_MG_FD_204667 | JGI IMG/M metagenome (GOLD analysis project Ga0310345, IMG submission 204667) | Marine microbial communities from station ALOHA, North Pacific Subtropical Gyre - HC15-DNA-20-500_MG | ecosystem: Environmental > Aquatic > Marine > Oceanic | place: Pacific Ocean: North... | reverse complement strand
TCTTTTCGCGACCGTCTCGACGGTCTCCTCCCAATGAAAGCGAGCCTCGCACCTTCGCGCAGCCATGCGTTCCCTGGCGAAAGCGTGCGAAGGACGGGAGGCTTGCGCACCAAAGGAAGGGAGGGATGGCGAGATAAAAGCACCGCCGTCGGCCGGGGTGCAGGTGGTTGGTTTTATTGGGCAATATGCGCCGCCTCTGCGAATGCGCTGGCGTCGCTTCCGGCGAATTCTCCTATAATTTCAGCGCCACAAGCGCCGTCGCCGATGCTTACCCGCCATGGCTGACGATGAATTCGATATCCGCCCAGGCCGCTCGCGCGACAGCGGGGCGCGCTCTTACCGCAAGGCCAGCACGCTGGTCGGCCGCGTGCTCCAGGTCTCGCGCCGGGCGGGTTACACGCCGCTCGGCTCCAGAAGGACGGGTGGCGGCACCGGTCGTCTCGGACGCGGCAAGCGTGCGGCGCTGCAGAGGCGGCGCAGTGCCTTTCAGCGAAGGGTCGTGATCAAGGCGCGCGTCGTGCGGCACAGAGGTACGGCATTCCGGTCCGCACCGCTCGCGCGGCATATTGCCTATCTTGAACGCGACGGGGTCACCCGTGACGGATCCGACGGCCGGATGTTCGATGCCGGTTCCGATCACGCCGATGGCGAAGCCTTCGCGCAGCGATGCGAGGAAGACCGGCACCACTTCCGCTTCATCGTCTCGCCCGAGGATGCCAGCGAGATGGCCGACCTGCGCGCGCTCACCCGCGAGATGATGGACGACATGGCGCGCGATCTGGACACCAGCCTCGATTGGGTCGCGGTCGATCACTGGAACACCGACAATCCGCATATCCACGTGCTGGTCCGCGGTGTGGCGAGCGATGGCAGGGACCTCGTTATCGACCGCGCCTATATCAGCGAGGGCCTAAGGGCCCGCGCCGAAGAGCGTGTGACCATCGAACTTGGCCCGCGCAGCGAGCGCGACATCCACAACGCGCTTCGGCGCGAAGTCGATGCCGAACGCTGGACCTCGCTCGACCGCCGATTGCAGCGGCAGCGCGACGATCTCGGAGTGGTCGATCTGCGCCCCGAGGCATCGTCCGGGCGCAAGGATCGCACCCTGCTGCTCGGCCGGGCACAGACGCTCGAGCGCATGGGGCTGGCCGAGCGTGTGGGACCGGCCGGCTGGGCACTGGATGCGAACATCGAGCCGACCTTGCGCGCGCTTGGCGATCGCGGCGACATCATCAGAACCATGCACCGCGCTTTGAGCGGGAAGGGGCTGACGTTCGATGCCGAACGGTTCGCGTTGCATGGCCGTTCGGATGGCGAGCGTGTCATCGGCAGGCTGGTCGAACGCGGGTTACACGATGAACTGACCGGCGAGGCCTATGCGATCGTCGATGGCGTGGATGGCCGGACGCATCATCTGCGGCTTCCGGATATCGAGCGCACCAGTGACGCAGCGCCGGGCGCAATCGTCGAGACCGGCAACTGGGCCGATCGCCAGGGGCGCCAGCAAACCAGCCTGCTGGTCCGGTCCGATCTTGCGATCGAGGCGCAGGTCCGTGCACGTGGCGCGACCTGGCTCGACCGGCAACTGGTATCGCCACGGCCCGAAGATCTGGCGGGCGGGTTCGGTGCGCAGGTTTCCGATGCACGCGATCGGCGGGTGGAGGTCCTGATCGAAGACGGGCTCGCCAGGCGCCAGGGGCAGCGCATCGTCTTTTCGCGAGGCCTGCTCGATACGCTGCGGGACCGCGAACTGGCCGAAGCAGGCGAGGCCCTGGCCGTGCGCCACGGCGGGATCGTCCGGCCCGTCAGTGCCGGCGATCACGTGGCCGGGATCTACCGCGAGCGCGTGACGCTGGCGTCGGGCCGCTTCGCCATGATCGACAATGGCATGGGATTCCAGCTCGTTCCCTGGCGGCAGGACCTTGAACGGCATCTGGGGCAGGAAGTGACCGGCAGGATCAACCAGCGCGGCGGTGTCGAGTGGAGCTTCGCCCGTTCGCGCGGCCCGGCAATCTGAGAAGATACGCGAATGAGACCCATCTTGACAAAAGCACCATGTGATGCCTATAAACGCATCAGGAGATGCGACATGGCCAGTGCAGCCTTTCAGCAAGCGGAAACCCCGCGTGGACTTCAGACCTTTGCAGGCGATGATGATCGCCGCCGCCTGACGGGCGCTGCGGTGAAAGCCGTGCTGCGGCTCGTCGATGCCTGGGGCGGCAGCAATGCCGAAGGCGCGGCGCTGCTCGGCGTGTCGGAAAGCACCTGGGACCGGATGAAGGCCGGGACATGGGAAGGCACGCTCAGCCAGGATCAGCTGACCCGCGCTTCGGCACTGATCGGCCTGTTCAAGGGACTGCACCTGCTGTTCGCCGACGACATGGCCGATCGCTGGCCCAAGCTGGCGAACAAGGCGCCCGTGTTCGACCGGCTCTCGCCGGTGCAGGCGATGATCGCTGGCGGCATCCCGCGCATGCTCGAAACCCGGCAATATATCGACGCGCTTCGTGGCGGGCTCTGAGGGGCAGGCCGACCTGCCGCTGGCCGACCTTCCGACCATACGCGAGGCCTTCGAGCGGACCATCCGGCTCGTGCCGAGCGCACGGCTGCGCGAAGCGGTCATGGCGCCGCTGGCGGATGATGACACTGACTTGGCGCTTCTGGCCGAGATCGAAGGCGCGACCAGCGGGCGGCGGATCGCCGAAGAACGCGGGCTGGGCGGGCTGACTGCCGATGAGCTCGTTCACGGCGTGCCGCATGCCAGGTTCATCAATGCGAGCTTCGCCTATGCCAAGCCGCGTGAACCCAATCGCTTCAATCCCGCCAATCGCGGTGCGTGGTACGCCGCGCTGGCGGTGGAGACCTGCGTCGCCGAGGTCGGCCATCACCTGACGCGAGCCCTGGCCGACGCAGGCGATTTCAATGCGGTTGTCGAGTATGGCGAGATGATCGCCAGCATGTCGGGCGTGTTCGTCGATCTGCGCGGTCTTCCGGGCCACCCCAGTCTCGATCCCGATGCTGCGAAGGGTTACCCGGCGGGCAATGCCCTCGCTGCACAGGCGCGCGGCGAAGGGCATAACGGGATCATCTATCCCTCGGTCCGCCATGCAGGCGGAACCTGCATTGCCGCCCTGTGGCCCAATGTCGTGCAGTCGGTCGCGCAGGGCGCCATGTACCGCCTGACATGGACGGGCGAACCGGAGTTTGCCTGCGAAGCGATCTAGCCGCCGGCTTCTTTGTCTGCGCCAGACTGCGCTTCGCTCAGCGCAGCGATTGAAATGCGGTTCCCGTTCGGTCTCCTGCCTCCCGGAAAGGAGGCACCATGTCGGCAACCAGAATATTGTGGGGTCAGATCTTCGCCGTCCTCATCCTGACGCTGGCCGGCATCTGGGCCGGTACGCAATGGACCGCCTCAGCGTTGGGCTTTCAGCCGGAGCTGGGGGCTGCCTGGTTTTCGGCATTCGGTACTCCGGTCTACCCGCCCTATGCGATCTTCTGGTGGTGGTTCAGCTACGAGGCCTATGCGCCGCGCATATTCGAGACCGGCGGCATGATCGCAGCCTCGGGCGGGCTGGCTTCTGTGGTGGTCGCGATCGCCATGTCGGTCTGGCGCGCACGCGAAATCAGGAACAGCGCGACCTACGGCTCGGCGCGCTGGGCGACGCGCTCCGAGATCGCCGCCGCCGGTCTCCTCGATGGCAAGGGCGTGGTGATCGGCCAGTGCGCCAATCGCTATCTGCGCCACGACGGACCAGAACATGTGCTGTGCTTTGCCCCGACCCGCAGCGGCAAAGGCGTCGGTCTGGTCGTCCCGACGCTGCTGACCTGGCCGCACTCGGCGATCGTGCATGACATCAAGGGCGAGAACTGGGACCTGACCGCGGGTTTTCGTGCGCGTTTCAGCCGCGTGCTCCTGTTCGATCCGACCAACGAGGCCTCGGCCGCCTACAACCCGTTGATGGAAGTACGGCGCGGCGTCGGCGAAGTGCGCGACGTGCAGAACATCGCCGACGTACTGGTTGATCCGGAGGGCTCGCTCGAGCGGCGCAATCACTGGGAGAAGACCAGCCATGCGCTGCTCGTCGGCGCGATCCTCCACGTGCTCTATGCGGAGGAGGACAAGACGCTGGCAGGTGTCGCGGCCTTTCTGTCCGACCCCAGGAGATCGATCGAGGCAACACTCGCCGCGATGATGCGAACGCCGCACCTCGGCGAGGATGGCGTGCATCCGGTCGTGGCCAGCGCCGCGCGCGAACTGCTCAACAAATCGGAGAACGAGCGCTCGGGGGTTCTTTCGACCGCCATGTCCTTCCTCGGCCTCTATCGCGACCCCGTGATCGCCAGGGTCACCCGGCAGTGCGACTGGCGGATTGCCGACCTTGTGGACCCGCGGCGACCTGCGACGCTCTACCTCGTCGTCCCGCCTTCCGACATCAGCCGGACCAAGCCACTCGTTCGCCTGATCCTCAACCAGCTGGGACGCCGCCTCACCGAAGACCTGGGCGAAGGATCGGATCGCCGGCGACTGCTCCTGATGCTCGACGAGTTTCCCGCTCTGGGCCGGCTCGATTTCTTCGAAAGCGCGCTCGCCTTCATGGCGGGCTACGGCATCAAGGCGTTTCTGATCGCGCAATCGCTCAATCAGATTGAAAAGGCCTACGGCCAAAACAACGCGATCCTCGACAACTGCCATGTCCGGGTGTGCTTCGCGACCAATGACGAGCGCACCGCCAGGCGCATCTCGGAATCCTTGGGGACGGCGACCGAGTTGCGAGCGATGAAGAACTATGCCGGTCACCGTCTGTCGCCCTGGCTCGGGCACCTGATGGTTTCGCGCACAGAGACGGCTCGCGCCCTGCTTACCCAGGGCGAGATCATGCAGCTCCCCGAGACCGACGAGATCGTCCTGCTCGCGGGCGCCCATCCGATCCGCGCGAAGAAGGCACGCTATTATGCCGATCCGCGGCTCAGCAAGCGGATCGAGCGGCCGCCGTCGCCGGAGCCTCGCGAGCCGGCCGGCGACCAAGGCGATTGGCAGGACCGGATCACTGCAGCGCTTGAGCCGCCCGCGCGCCCCGACACCGCAGCGTTCGATGAGCAAGACGCCGAGACCGAAGGCGGCGTCCGCCGCGAGCCGGAGCTCCTCGAGCACGAAGACATTGCGCCGGCACCTCGGCCGTCCCGCAACGAGTTCGAGTTCGAGGATCGGCACGCCGATGAGGACGCAAGCCGCAACCGCCGCCTCGCCGAGCAGATACGCGCCAACGCGCGCCGGGCAGCGCTCGACCCTGGCGATGGAATCGAACTGTGAGCAAGGGCAACCGGGTCAAGCACACCATCCGGCTGCCATCGGCATTGTCGCGGCAACTTGCCGACTTCGCCGGCCGCAAGCGGGTGTCGCAGGCCTCCGTGGTCGAGGCCGCGCTGGCCTCGTTCCTGTCGCCCGACGGATCCGAACGAATGGAGGCAGCCTTCGCGCGGCGTCTCGACCGGATCTCCCGGCAGATGGACAAGCTCGGCTATCACGTCGACTTGGGGAACGAGGCTTTTGCTCTTTACCTGCGCCGCTGGCTCGCGGTCACCGCGGCCCCCGCCGGGGATGACACTGCGGCCGTCCGCGCCGAGGCGGAGAAGCGGTTCTCGTATTTCATCGAGGCGCTGGCGCGGCGCATGGACACAGGCCGTCAGCTACACGATGAGATCGTCCGGTCGGGAGATAGCGGGACCGAATGAGAGAGTGGAGGGTGCGGCGGTCTGGCGGTGCCCACTGGTCCGGCAAAGGACGGGTGCAACTTTTCCAGTCGCTTGCTAGGGTTTAGTCGATGCGAACCGATCTCGATCATCTGCCCCCGCAAAAGCAACGCGAGTTAGAACGCGTGGTGCAGCTGATTTTCGAAGAGTTCGACGATGCGTTCGCGCTGTCGAAACATGAGTGGAAGAAGGCCGGGCGCATCCTCAAGGTCATCCTCTATGGCAGCTATGCGCGTGGCACGTGGGTTGATGAGCCGCACACCGCCAAGGGCTACCAGTCCGATTACGATCTGCTGATCATCGTCAACGACAAGCGGCTATCCGACCGGGTGAAGTACTGGGCGAAGCTCGATGAGCGGCTGATGCGGGAATATGGTGTGACCGGGGCGCTGAAAACCCCCGTCAATTTCATCATCCACACACTTCAAGAGGTGAACGACGGGCTCGCCCACGGGCGCTACTTCTTCATGGACGTCGCGAAGGACGGGGTCGCGCTTTACCAGTCCGACGACACCGAGTTGCACCAACCCAAGCCAAAGACGCCGGAGCAGGCGTTGGCGATGGCGCAGGAGTATTTCGACGAATGGATGCCTGCGGCTTCAGGCATGTTGGAAACGGCTCGCTTCAGCGCCAAGCAGGGTCGATTCAAGGACGCGGCGTTTCTTACGCACCAAGCTACAGAACGCTTGTACCACTGCGTATTGTTGGTCTGCACTTTCTACACCCCGCACGTCCACAACCTCGGCTTCCTGCGCACCCAGGCGGAACGTATCGATCCGCGCTTAACCTACGTGTGGCCCCGCGAAACCAAGCGTGACCGCGCTCGCTTCGAAAAACTGAAGGAAGCCTACGTGAAGGCCCGCTATTCCAAGCACTACCGCATCACGGAGGAAGAACTCGAATGGCTCGGGGCCCAGGTCGAGGAACTCGGCCGGGTGGTGCACGAAGTCTGTTCGGATCGGCTCGAACATCTAAAGACTACGACTTTCGAAAGCCGCTAGACGGCGTCAGGCTTGCGGCGCGGCGGCTATCTGCTTCAAGTTCCGTGCGTAGTGTGAGGATGTCGGGCGGCAATTTACGGATAGAGCCGAAAAGCGAGGTGATCGGTGTGCAATAACTACCGGCTCGAAGTCGATCTGGCCTCGATCGCCGACTATCTGGGCGAGTTCGAGATATCAGTCTCGACGCCCGAAGGCATGCCGAACGTGCCGGCGCGCGAGGATATCAGGATCGGCGATACCGCGCCGATCGTGCGTGGCGTGGAGAGCCAGCGCGGTGCCGGCGAGCTGGTCAACCGCCGCTGGAGCTGGCCGGGCGCAGGCGGCAAGCCGGTCTACAACTTCCGCTCGGAAGGGCGCGAGTTCTCCTCGCACCGCTGCCTGATCCTCGCCGACGGATTCTACGAGTTCACCGCGCCGGTCGAGCCCGGGCAGAGGCGCAAGACCAAGTGGCTCTTCACGATGCGGGATCACCCCTGGTTTTGCATTGCAGGTATCTGGCGCAGCAGCGCGGACGGCGAAGCCTTCACCATGCTGACTACCGAGCCGGGCGAGGACATCGCGCCCTATCACCGCCGGCAGATCATCCCGCTGCCGCGCGAGCGGTGGATCGACTGGCTCGACACGCGCGTTCCGGCACATGAGGTGCTGCGGGTGCTGCCCAAGGGGAGCCTGACTGTGACGCGGGTCTATCCGCCGCTCTCCGCCCAGGGCTCGCTGCTGTGACCGCAGCGGCGGATTCGCTCGAGCGCTTCGTGGAGGCCCAGGCCGGGACCTATACCGCGGCGCTGGCCGAGATCTGGCGCGGCGCCAAGCGCACGCACTGGATGTGGTTCGTCTTTCCGCAACTCGCTGGGCTGGGGCGCAGCGAGACCGCGCGGTTCTACGCTATTCGTTCGGCTGATGAGTCGCAGGCCTATCTCGCCCACCCGCTGCTCGGAGCACGCTATCTCGAATGCGTCGGCGCCTTGCAGGACCTGCCGATCAGTGATCCGGTGGCGGTCTTCGGTCCCATCGACGCGGTGAAGCTGCGGTCCTCGCTCACCTTGTTCGAGCACGCCGGTGGGCACGCGCTTCTCACGGCCGCGCTCGCTCGCTGGTTCGGCGGCGTACGCGATCCGGCGACGTTGCGGCTGCTCGGCGCGGACTGACTGGGCGGCGGGGAGGGCAGCCCGGTTTGCGATTGCCGACGCACACCCTTGACGAATCTCGTGGCAAGTCGGAACATAAGAGGAACAAGTGAGTCGATGTTCCCTGATGCCTGCCTTGCCTTCCCAGACCGACCGGCCCCGCGCCGAGCAACTTGCCGCGCTTCGCGCCGAGGTGGCGCGCGCTGAGGGCGCACGCGGCCCCGTCCTTGCCTTCGGGCTCGGCGCGCTCGATGAGCGCCTGGCTGATCGCGGGCTCGACGGGGCAGGGCTCCACGAGATCGCCGCGGCCTCTTCCGCGCTGAGCGACGATGCCGCCGCGACGCTGTTTGCCGCCGGTATTGCCGCGCGCCTTGCCGCGCCGGGCTCCTCGGTGCTTTGGGCGCTGACGCGGTTCGACCTTTACGCGCCTGGTCTCGAACAGGTGGGGCTGGGCCCCGACCGCATCCTCTACGCGCAAGGGCGCAGGGACAGCGAGGTGCTCGCGCTGGCCGAGGAGGGTCTTCGCGATGGCGCGCTCGCTTGCGTCGTCGCCGAGGTGAAGGCCGCCGACCAGACCGCCACCCGCCGCCTGCAGCTCGCCGCCTCGGAAGGCCGCACGCCGATGCTGCTCTACCGCCGGCACCGGACTCGCGAGCGTTGTCCCCTGACCGCGCCGTCGGCGGCGCGCACGCGCTGGCGGATCGGCTGCGCGCCGTCCGCACCGCTGCCCTATCCCGGCGTCGGCCGGGGCCGCTGGAGCGTCGAGCTCGTACGCCAGCGCGGCGGCAATCCCTTTTCTCTCGAACTCGAGGCTTGCGATGACACGGGTTGCCTCGCTCTACCTGCCGCAGTTGCCGATCGAGCGCCTGCGCCGGTTGGAGCGGCCCGCCGCGCCGCCTGAGCCGTCGCTCGCGGCGGGGCCGCGCCTGCCGCTGCCCGTTGACGACGATCCCGGCGCCTGCTCGGTTCCCCGCGGCGGAGGCTGGCGGCCGGGCGCCCGCTGGGCGCGCGATGGAGCCATGGGCCCGGCGGCGACTTCAGTGGAGATCGACGCGCTGCCCGCGCATCAGCGCCCGACCCTGCGCGTACTCGGGCGCCGCAGCGAGCCTGCCGCTCATCCGTTCAGGGCTCTGCCGCCTGACGAGCGAATGGCCGGGCATGGCGCAGCAGGGCGGCCGGCTGTCCGGGCCGGGCGCGGCCGTCCGACCGTGCTGATTGCGCGGACGGGGCAGCGCGAGGTCGTCACCGCCGCCTGCCCCGAGGCGCTGGCGCTGGGCCTGCAGCCGGGGATGGCTGCCGCTCACGCGCGGGCGCTGGTCGCCGATCTCGATGTCCGCGAGGCCGAGCCCGACAACGACCGCGCGCTGCTCGAGCGGCTCGCGCTGCACGCCGCCTTACATTGGACGCCTCTGGCAAGCGTTGCCGCGCCCGACGGGCTCTGGCTCGATCTCACAGGCACCGCGCACCTGTTCGGCGGCGAAGCGCGGTTCTGCCGCCGGCTCTTGCGCTTCCTGCAGCGGCTCGGCTTTACCGCGCGCATCGCGGTTGCGGGCACGCCTGGCGCGGCACACGCCCTCGCACGCTACGGCGATGATGCCGTGACCCTGTTGCCCGCAGGCGCCGAGGCGCAGGCCCTGGCCGATCTGCCGCTGGCCGCGCTGCGCCTTGCGCCCGATGCGCTGACCGCCGCTGCCCGGTTCGGGCTAGAGCGGATCGGCGATCTCTACCCGATGCCGCGCGGGCCCCTGGCCCGCCGCCTCGGGCTGGCCGCGGTCGAGCGGCTCGACCAGGCGCGCGGGCTCGCCGCCGAGCCGATTGTGCCCGTCGTGCCCGTGGAATTGCCGCGCGCCGAGCGGCGCCTGCTCGAGCCGGTCGCGACCGCCGAGGCGATCGCTCAGGTCATGGGCGACCTGGTCGACGACCTCGTTGCGGCACTCCAGGCGCGCGGGGAGGGGCTGCGCGCGGCCGTCCTGGAGGCCGTACGCGTCGACGGCGACGCGCAGCGCGTGGCGTTCGGCACTGCCCGGGCAACCCGCGATGCCGCGCATCTGCAGCGCATGCTCGCGATGCGCATCGAGCGGATCGAACCGGGCCTCGGGATCGAGGCGATGACGCTCACCGCCCTGCGCGTGGAGGAACTGGCGCCGGTTGCCCTGGGCGCGACGATTGCGGGCGAGGACCGCGCAGCGGATCTCGGGCCGCTGGTCGATCAGCTCGCCGGCCGCGCGGGCGAAGACGCGCTGTTCCGGATGGGCTCGGTGGAAAGCGACGTGCCCGAGCGCGCGGTCCGCCGCGCCGGCGTCCTGTCGCACCCGCCGGGGTGGCCCGTGTGGAGACGCCCGGTCCGTCTGCTTTCCCGTCCCGAGCGCCTGTCGCACGTGGTCGCGCTGCTGCCCGACCATCCGCCGCGGCGGTTCGTCTGGCGCGGCCGGCGCTACCGCGTCATTGCGGGCGACGGGCCCGAGCGCATTCACGGCGAATGGTGGCGTAGCGCGCGCGAGATGTGGGCGGTGCGCGACTACTTCCGGGTCGAGGCCGAAGGGGGCGAGCGCTTCTGGCTGTTCCGCCGCGGCGACGGGGTCGATGCGCCGACCGGCGATCTCAGCTGGTACATGCACGGGATGTTCGGCTGATGCCGCGCTACGTCGAGCTCCAGGCGACGAGCCACTTCTCGTTCCTGCGCGGCGCCTCCTCGCCCGAGGAACTGTTCGCCGCGGCAAAGCTGCTCGGGCACGAGGCGCTGGGGCTCGCCGACCGGGGCAGCGTCGCGGGCGTGGTGCGCGGGTGGGAAGGGCAGAAGGCCACCGGCGTGCGGATGATCCCGGGCGCACGGGCCGACCTCACCGATGGCCGCACGCTGCTGCTCTATCCCACCGATCGCCCCGCCTGGTCGGGCCTCACCCGCTTGCTCTCGCTCGGTAAGGCGCGGGGCGGGAAGGGCGCCTGCCTGCTGGACTGGAGCGATCTTGCCGCCCGGGCTGAAGGCCTGATGGGCATTCTCGTGCCGGACCTGCCCGGCGAGGCGCTGGCCGTGCAGCTTGGGGAGCTGCGCGAGGTGTTCGGCGCGCGCGGCCATCTCGCGCTCACGCTTCGCCGCCGCCCGGATGATGCCGCGCGGCTCCACCGCCTCGACGCCATGGCCCGCTCCGCCGGCGTGCGCAGCGTCGCCACCGGCGACGTTCTCTATCACACGCCCGAGCGGCGGCCCCTGCAGGACGTCATGACCGCGATCCGCGAGAAGACCACCATCGATGCGCTGGGTTACCGCCGCGAGCGGTTCATGGACCGTGCGCTCCAGTCGCCGGCCGAGATGGAGCGCCGCTTCGCCGCCTTTCCCGATGCGGTGCAGGCAAGCGCCGATATCGCAGCCATATGCCGCTTCGACATCGGCGCGATCCGCTACCAGTACCCGTACGAGAAGGTCATGGCCGGACGGAGCGCGCAGCAGGCGCTGGCGGCGCTGACCGAGGAGGCGGCCGCGCGCATGTTTCCTGCGGGACTGCCGGACGCCTATCGCCGCCAGATCGACCACGAGCTCCGCCTGATCGAGCAGCTCGGCTACGCGCCCTACTTCCTCACCGTCCATGCGATCGTCGCCGAAAGCCGCCGGCGCGGCATCCTGTGCCAGGGGCGCGGCTCCGCGGCCAACAGCTGCGTGTGCTTCGTCCTCGGCATTACCTCGATCGATCCGGTCCGGCACGAGCTCCTGTTCGAGCGGTTCGTCTCGGGCGAGCGCAAGGAGCCGCCCGATATCGACGTCGACTTCGAGCACGAGCGGCGCGAGGAGATCATCCAGTGGATCTATGAGACGTACGGCCGTCACCGCTCGGCGCTGACCGCCGTGGTCACCCGCTACCGCACCCGCGGCGCCGTCGCCGAAGTCGGCAAGGCGCTCGGTCTGCCGCGCGACCTCACCAAGATGCTCACCGGCCTCGTCTGGGGCTGGTCGGTCGAGGGGATCACCGACGCGCAGATCGCCAGCCTCAACCTCAATGCCGACGATCACCGGCTCAGGCTGACGCTCGAACTCGCGCGCGCGCTCATCGGCACCCCGCGGCACCTTTCGCAGCACCCGGGCGGATTCGTGCTGACCCAGGATCGGCTCGACGACCTCGTGCCGATCGAGCCGGCCCGCATGAAGGACCGGCAGATCATCGAATGGGACAAGGACGACATCGATGCGCTGCGGTTCATGAAGGTCGACGTGCTCGGGCTCGGCATGCTCGGCTGCATGAACCGCGCCTTCAATCTGCTCGCGGAGGCGAAAGGCATCCACGTCGCCATGGCCGACCTGCAGGAGGACGATCCGGCCGTCTATGCGATGATCCAGAAGGCCGACACGCTCGGCGTGTTCCAGATCGAGAGCCGCGCGCAGATGTCGATGCTGCCGCGGATCAAGCCCGCGCGCTTCTACGACCTCGTGATCGAGGTGGCGATCGTGCGGCCGGGGCCGATCCAGGGCGACATGGTCCATCCCTACCTGCGGCGCCGTGAAGGCAAGGAGAAACCCGAATACCCCAAGGCCGAGCTGCGCGCCGTGCTCGAGAAGACGCTCGGCGTGCCGCTGTTCCAGGAACAGGCGATGAAGGTCGCGATCGTCGGCGCCGGGTTCACCCCGGCCGAGGCCGACCAGCTGCGCCGCGCGATGGCCACTTTCAAGCTGACCGGCGGGGTCAGCCACTTCTACGACAAGCTGGTGAACGGGATGGTCGCCCGCGGCTATCCGCGCGATTTCGCCGAGCGCACCTTCAAGCAGATCGAGGGGTTCGGCTCCTACGGCTTCCCTGAAAGCCATGCGGCCTCGTTCGCCAAGATCGCCTATGCCTCGAGCTGGATGAAGCACCATCATCCGGACGTCTTCTGCGCGGCTCTGCTCAACGCGCAGCCGATGGGCTTCTATGCCCCGGCGCAGATCGTGCGCGACGCGCGCCAGCACGGCGTCGAGGTCCGCCCGGTCTCGATCAACCACAGCCACTGGGACTGCACGCTCGAGTCGGCCGGGGGCCGGTACATGGCGGTCCGGCTTGGGCTCAGGCAGGTGAGGGGGCTCGCCAACGTCCACGGCGCGGCGATCGTCGCTGCGCGCGGACCTTCGCCTTACGGCAGTGTCGAGGAGGTCTGGCGGCGCGCAGGCGTGCCGCGCGCCGCAATCGAGCGGCTCGCAGAGGCCGATGCCTTCCGCTGCCTGGCCGAGGACCGGCGGCAGGGGCTGTGGAAGGTGAAAGGCCTGGGCGAGGCGCCGCTGCCGCTGTTCGCGGCGGCCGATGCGCGCGAGGCACGGTTCAGTCCGGAAGGACGCGAGCCGCCGGTCGCGCTCAAGGCCATGACCGAAGGGCGCGAGGTGGTCGAGGACTACCGTTCGCTCCAGCTCTCGCTGCGCGCCCATCCGGTCAGCTTCCTGCGCGAGGATCTCGGCGCGATGGGAGTGGTGCGCTGCGCGGACCTCGCTTCGCTCCCGGGCGGCCGCCACGTCGAAGTGGCCGGGGTGGTCCTGGTGCGCCAGCGGCCCGGCTCGGCCGGGGGCGTGCTGTTCGTCACGATCGAGGACGAGACCGGCATTGCCAACGGCATCGTCTGGCCGGACCGGTTCGAGACCTACCGGCGCCAGATCATGTCGGCTTCGATGATCGCGCTGCGCGGACGGCTGCAGAAGGAAGGCGAGGTCATCCACGTCATCGCCGACCGCATCGTCGATCACGATGCCATGCTGCGGCGTATCGGCGAGAGGCACTTTTCCGTTGCGCCGGGGCGAGGTGACGGCGCTTCAAGCGGCAATGGGCCCGATGCGCGCGATCCTGGTCGGCGCGACCGCGGTATGGAGCTTGCATCACGGCAAGGCCGGTCGGTCATCCAGCCGGACCAGATCGTGCCTATTCGCAGTCACGATTTTCATTGAAGTGAATGACCTGGTTGTGGGGCGCGACGACCGTTTTGCACCCACCTCAGTCCTTCGGGAATCCATCCGGGAAGCACACAGTCGGACGTTAAGTGCCTGCCGTTGGAACGGCGGCATTGTTGGACACTCCGGAACGGCAGCTTCGGGATTGAGAGTTGTCTCAAGCCGACATTCATTCATGAGATCCAGCGCGACAGTTGCTCGCCCTTTTCGTGGCCGTTCCGCGTGCCGAAACCTGATCCCGCGAGCTGACATCCGTCCACAGAGCGTTGATGCCAGGTTCGTCTGAAATCTCAACTGCGCCTTCGGCCCGTGGTTCACTAACGACGAGACGGTAGCCCTGCCGTCATAGAATGCGTTCAGCCTCGGCGGCCACACGCTTGATTCCGCGCAACTCGCCTTACCTCCTCTCGAATGCTCGGCGCGACCATTTGGGTCGGCAATCTAACCTCTGTTGCTCGGCTGCTCGGAAAATGGGATCCTTTGAGCGCGCAGGGGGAGAAGAATCTAGATGGCCGGGAGGAATCGTGACGGCGCGCTGACCGCGACCGAGAAGCCTATCGTGAAGGCGCTGCTCGCCAAGGGGTGGCGCAACCAAGATATCCAAGCGCTCGTCAACGTCGGCCGAGAGGCGACAATCAACAGCGGGCGCATAACTGAGACAAAGAACGACGCCGCGATCGTAGCAGCCAGTGACGACGAGGTTGAGTTCTTTCAGATCAGGAAAAGTTCCTACGACCACAAAACAGGCCTAAACCTGTTCGACGACGAGCGGCTCGTCCGGGCTCGCGAGGCGATGATCTTGGCGGTCCAAGTCTTTAACAGCCCGTCAATGCGCTTCAAGACTGAGGTCTTCACGATGCTCGCAAACGTCGCGTGGACCTATCTGATGCACGAGCATTACGAGCGGAAAGGAGTGAAGATCGTCGGCAAGGATGGTCGCTCACTCCTCCTGAGCCAAATCGTCGAGCGCCACGATTGCCCTTTGTCGAAGGGCATTAAGGACAATCTGCGTGCGATGAAAGTGCTGCGCGACGACGTCGAGCATAAGTTACTAGGCCGCGCCGACTCGAAGTGGCTCGGCCTGTTCCAGGCGTGCTGCCTCAACTTCGACAAGTCCATGTGCGAGCTGTTCGGTGCGCAGCTCACCTTGTCGAACGAACTCGCCTTCGCTCTTCAGTTCACGAAGTTGAACTTCGACCAGGCCGCCACCCTTAATAAATATGAGATCCCCGGCGAGATAGATGCCATCGATGCCCGGCTGCGCGAGGGTATGTCCGACACGGAGGTCGCCGATTTGGAATTTCAGTTCCGCGTCGTCTACACTCTAGATGCCGTGACGAAGTCACGTGCACATTTCCAGTTCGTCCAGCCGGACTCAGCTGAGGGTAAAGATATCCGCAATGTCCTGGTCCAGCATAAGCTGGCTGACCACCTCTATCCCCATAAGCCTGGCGAAGTCGTGAAGAAAGTGGTCGAGGCAACGAACGTAGCGTTCACGCAGCACAACCACACGCAAGCGTGGCGCATGTTCGAGGTGCGCCCCCGCAATGGTGCCGCGCAGCCGGAGAACACAAATCGCGATTACTGCATCTTCCATGCTGCCCACGGCGACTACACGTTCTCGGACCAGTGGGTGCAGAAGCTGGTGGACGTTTGCGGCGACGCGCAGCAGTTCCAAGAACTAAAATCCTTCAAACTATAGGCTTTGCTCACAAAGAGTGTGCACGACAGCATAGCTCCTTACGCTGGGATTTGCGCACGAAGCGGACGGAAGCAGAGAGATCATTGCACGTGTTTGTGCCGGATCAGGAGAATTCGCGACACCATCTGACACGACCCCTTTTGAACCAAAAATGCGATCTGCAATCCTTCTTCCGCCATACCGAAGGGTGCAGGCTTGCGGACCCGTCATCATGGCGACTGACGCGCCAGCACGGCCGCTCATCAGCAAGCAGGTTCATATGAAGTGTTCGCCCACAACCGCACGGACACACCATGGCCGCCTGCTCTTCGAACCCATCTTCCGAAAGAATATATAGAGTGCGCGGCCTCAGCTTGCCGGGGAGAAACTCTTCCACTTCGACAGTTTTATACCTTGGCAGCAGCGCCTCAACAAAGCGCCGCCACAGATAGGTTATGTAGCCAAGCATCCTTCTCACTTTTTCCGCCTCTGCGCGAGCTCGATCAAGCGCAACAAGGGCGTAACGTCACCAGCACCGACGTGCGGGCTCAGAAGCTGGCAGACACCTTCTTCGGGGTCATAGAAAAGCTCCATGCTGGCCAGACTGAAGACTACTTCGGCGTACTCGGCGTTTCCATCTTCACGGAACGGGTGCAGCCTTGCTAAAAACTCGTTCACTACGAGCGAAGATCCGAACATATTGACACTGATCACCGCCGGACGATTTCCCTGTCCGCCTCGGATATAGCCGTCTTTGATTTGTCGCTCGTGCGCAGCCGGATCGTTGCGGGCAAGACCAGCCGCAGCGACATCCTTCATGGTGAAAAGCCCCCTGCTCATCAAACTTGAGCGACCGGGACGAATATAGTTCACCGTCCCGCAAACCTCGCGAATGCGGCCTTTCGCTTCACCATCGGGATCGGCCACCAGGCGGATGCCGACATCGAAGTACGGAATATTGTAATAGGTCGAGATCGCGTTGAGCAGATAGCGTCCATCAACGCTGTCCACACACCCGAAGAGCACATCGCACTGCGCGACTGCGCGGACAACTTCCGGATCCCAAAGGTTCTTCTTGAGGGGTATGAGCTTGGTGCCAAGCCCGGTGCGCTTCACCGCATCTGCCAGCACTTCAACCTTGGGGCGCTCGTCCTTTGCATCATCCATTGTGGAATTGATGATGCGGTTGACGTTCCGCTCTTCCATATGATCGTCGTCTACCGAAACGATCTCGCCGAAGCCAAGACGCATGAGCTGTTCTACGGTGGGGCTACCCGTACCTGAAGCGCCGATCACGGCAGCGGAAAGGCGCTGCAAGCGCTCAATCGTACCTTCGTCGAATGCTTGGGCATGAGATGCGGTAAAATCGGGGATGGTCGCGCTGCCGGCGTCCGCATACCAGTAATGCAGATCATCGCCCGCCACGCTGATGCAGTCGATCGGGACGAATTCATCACCGATCAGCACTCGGCCAAACATCTGGCCATCCGGAAGCATGACGGCGCTGCCGTGGATGAGATCGCCTTCAACCCAGCCCCTGATCATGGGCAGGAGTTGCGAGTCCGACCGGTCATCCCGTTCGGAAAAAGCGCCATAGCCCGTGGGATGAGAATGGACTTTGATGACAGACAGACCCTCGTCCGCGGCGCGCTCGAGGATATGGTCGATCGTGTCCGGCGACCACTTCACAATGGACGGTGTGCGAACTTCACAATCCTCATAAGGAATGTCGTGTACTTCGCGAGCGGTCAGGCGAAGGCGCCTGTCACCACCCCTCCTGCCACACAAAATGAACGAGACAGCTTCTTTGCCATCACCGGGATAGAGGAACTGGTAAAGGTGGCCGTGCTGATCGCCTGTCAGCGCAAGAATTACCGGGAGGGGCATTTTTCGAACTCCCGAGCGAACCAATCTTCGATCAGGAAGATATGCGTGCCGAGCCCGTCCTGACCAACTTTCCAAGGGTTCTGGGCTGTGCGGTGGCGAGACCAGCGCTGATACGCTTGGCCGCTGATACTCTGCTGCGCGCCCGTTGCCCCGATGGCCTGCCCGTCCTTGCGCGCGAGCGCCGGAAAGACATAGACCATGTTGAGCTCGGTGTTGGGATAGCCGGTCTCGAGCCGGATCGCGATTGTCACCCTGGCGTGGTTGTACCCTTCGTGCTGGGAAGGGAACTGATGAACCAATACCCACTGCGATCCATCGATCACGGTCTCCCACGGAAGACCGTAGTCTTCGAGAAACTGACGGTCTTCCGGTAAGAGTTCGAAATCGCGACGAAGCTCCATGGTCTTACCCTTCCGTCTGGTCGCGGGGCAGGGCCTTGAACTTCTTGACGCCGGGCTTGCGCAAATCGACCGTGTCATCAAGGCCGACCTTACGGGGACGGTCACCGGCCTGCTTGACTCGAAGCGTGTAGTCTTCCGGCGGTGTGAGACCTGCGATCGTCAGGATTTCACGTCCGGTCGGCTCGGCCTTGTCAATGGTGAACTTCTCGCCGTTGACGCGGATGCGATAGGCTTTGGCTCGCGGTGGCGGTTCGCCCCGCTTCGCGAATTCCTCGATGTCAATCACGTCATCCAAAACACCTTTGTCAGTCATGTCGGTGCCTTTCTGCAACCTGGTGCCGTCGGCCAATCCGCCGGCTACAAATCCAACATGACCTAGCGCGCTTGATATGTCAAGCGTTCTCTTTGCGCGCTTGACATATCAAGCGAAAATGGGGGACAATAGCCCCTGAAATACAGGGGCTAACCAGAGGTAACGTATCATGGCTGAAACGAAGGAAAGGGACTCAGCGGCACCTGAATCATCAACCGGCGAAATCTCACTGGGAAAATATCTGGCTTCGATACGCAAAGACCGGAAGCTCAGTCTGCGCGCTGTTGAGGAGCGAAGCAGGAAGCAGGTTTCGAACGCCTATTTGAGTCAGATCGAAAACGACCAGATCAAGCAACCCTCGCCGAATACCTTGAATGCTCTCGCCGAACTCTACGAAATCAGCTTGGAAAAGCTGATGGTCAAAGCGGGTTACATCACCCCGTCTTCAATGCGAAAATCCGGTGAGCGTCACGGGCGTGTCGCAACTTTTGCCGAACACAACCTGACTCCCGAGGAAGAGCAAGAGCTGATGGATTATCTTGAATTCATGCGAAGCCGTAAGAGGTAGGTTTGCCGAAATCCGATGATAGCAGTCTGAAACCTGAGGAGCTGCATGCCGTTGAAGAGCGGGCGCGGCTTCTTCTTGATCGCGCGGATGCATGGGACAGATTCCCAATTCCGATTGACGACTTGCTCGGCGCCGCAAAAGTGACTGTCGCCCCTCACAGCATGTTCGATCCGGTGCAGCTGCTGTCATACCTGAAGGGCAAGGCAGAAACCGCTGCGCACAACATCAAGGCAGCGCTTTCCAAGATTCGAGGCATCTATGATGCATCTGACAGCCTGATCCACATCGACGATACGGTCGTCCAATCGAAGCAAACCTTTTTGATGCTCCACGAGACCGGACATCACGATCTCCCGTGGCATAAGAAGATGTTCCGCATCTTCCAGGATTGCGAGCAAACGCTTGCACCGGACATTGCCGACCAGTTTGAGCGCGAGGCCAACAACTTCGCGCGCTTCGCCCTTTTCAAGGGCGACAGATATCAACAAATGGCAGCCGATCTGGACTTCGAGCTCAAGACCCCGATGAAGCTCGCCAAAACCTTCGGAGCCTCCCTTTATGCTTCTGTTCGTGAGTTCGCGCGCACCAGTGCCCGAGCGTGTGTGGTCTATGTGTTGGAGCAGCCTGAATTCGTGCCCGGAGATGGCTTTCGGGCTGAGGTAAGGCGGATCGAACCGTCGCCGCGCTTCCAGGCAGAATTCGGCAAACCACGAGATGTTGCAATCACGCCGACACACTCGATCGGCAAGCTTGTGCCAATCGGCCGGAAAATGACCCGGCCAACAACGCTCATGCTCACTGATCTCAATGGGAACCAGCATGAATGTGTCGGCGAGGCCTTCGACACGACCTACAACATTCTGGTGCTGGTCTATCCGGTCAAGTCCCTGAGTGCGACAACAATCATCCTGAACTAGCAGAGCTACGCCACGCAAGTTCAGCGACCGACCCAATCGCGGTCATTATGCCAGTGAACGAACGGCAGTTACTAACGAGCCCGCTATTGGCCTGGAACGACGGCTATGTCGGCGAACCCAGCAACCTGAACGCCAAGGGGATTCCACGAAAGCCAATCGGCACCTATCGTCTGTCTATGCCTCTGATCGAAATCGAACCGGTCGATTCCCTCGCGCTGACCCTCCATCATTCGCCGGGCGTCCAAGCGCTCTTGCTCGGAAGTGGTCTGTCCCGCTCGGCGGGCGTCCCGACGGGTTGGGAAATTACGCTCGATCTCATCCGACGCCTGGCAAGTGTCCAAGGTGTTGCCGACCAACTGGATTGGTCCACTTGGTATCGTGAGCAATATAAGCAAGAACCGAGCTATTCCGACATCCTCGACGCGGTGGCGACTGCACCGGCCGAACGCCGCGCAATCATTCATGGTTATATCGAGGCAGGCGTTGATGAGGAAATTCGGCAGCCAACGCCGGCGCATAGGGCGATTGCCCGCTTAGTGGAACTCGGCGCCATCCGGGTCATCCTGACGACTAACTTCGACCGTCTCTTAGAGAATGCGCTGCGCGACCTTGGGATCGAGCCGACAGTAATTGCCTCCGATGACGCAATCCTCGGTGCGACGCCGCTAGTGCATTCTCGCTGCACAATCATCAAGTTGCACGGCGACTATATGGACGCCCGCATCCGCAACACGCAGGATGAACTCGAGACTTACTCACCGCAGATGGACTCGCTCATAGACCGCGTCTTTGACGAGTATGGCCTTGTGATCACAGGCTGGTCGGGCGACTGGGACACGGCGCTCCGTTCGGCTATCGTTCGCACTCCCAGCCGGCGCTACCCGTTTTACTGGGCCTCACGCGGTGCGCTTTCGACGCTCGGCGAGGACTTGCTGCGGATACGAGGTGGGCGGTTGATCCCGATCGACGACGCCGACAGCTTTTTCGGTCAGGTTCTCGGCAAGGTAGAGGCGCTAGCGGCGGCCAATCGAGCTCATCCGGAGTCGGTCGCTCTGACAATCGCGGAGGGCAAGCGACTGTGCCGGGACGACCGATTTTCCGCAGAATGGTCGGATCTACTGGCGCGAGAGGTAGCTCGTTTCGCCGATTACGTTCGCGGTCCTGACTATCCCCGCGACAGGCCGACCAACGAGACGATCAATGACCTGGTCGATACCATCGTCGCACGGTCAGAAACCTTGAGGCGCCTCGTCATGCTTGGCGTGCGGTGGGGGACTGAGGAGGCTTTCCGCAGCACGCTCAGGGCTATTACCGCGATCACTTTTCGCGACTTAGACGGATCGGGCTTCACTTGGCTCACCTCTTTTCGCCTGCTGGGTGCATCGCTTTGCTTCCACTGGGGCATGGCCGCAGCAACGGTTCGCGAGGATTTTTCCCGGGTGGCGCGCCTTTTGCACCTAGAAGTGAGGAACAGGAACGAGAAGGCCTTGCCTGCCGCCACGATGCTCCCGCTAGCTGCTTTGGAGTCGATCGAATGGAAGGTGCTTAAAGGTTTCGAGAACAAGCTCACACCACAAAGCAACTTCTTTTCCGCTATCTTCGCAGACGAAGCGAAGGACGTCGTGATGGGCGCCGACGATGCCGACCGTGCCTGGGACGATGCGGAGTTCCTAATTGCTATGGAGTCTGGCTTCTTGCGCTTGCCAGCAGTCAAGGAAAGAGGCCTATGGTTCTGGGTTCCGCCCGGCCGCTACGTTTGGCGTCGTGACGGCGAACTTTTGTCCGAGCGGCTTGATAGAATGAAACAGCTCGATGCCAATTCACCTGAGCTCCAGGCCGGTCTATTCGGTGGCACGCCAACGACCGCCCTGGAAATTACCGAGTATGTCGCCGAATTCCTTAGCAAAGCTCGGTCGGGCTGGAATTGATCCCAACAGGCGCTACCCACCGCCATCGCTCAGCACGATCAATCCTGGCCCCCCGCCTGTCACCTACCCGTTCGCGTTCCAGCGGGTCGGCTAGACAAGGTTCTGGCCCGTACTCGTACTCACTGCTTCGGCTATCCCGTGGGAACCCATCGCTGCGCCACTTCGATAGCCTCCGGAAAGCGGAGTCCTGAACGAATGGCCGGTTTCGATTTGCGAGATCGAGCGCTCGAATGGCCGCTTTTATCGGCGACAGGCGTCTGTGCTGCCACAGCGCCCCGGCGATGGGCGCTGCAAGCAATTCTGTAGCTGCGGCAGCCATTCCGGACGCGCCGCCATTGCGGACGATGGAAGTATCGCTAGGCTGCTCGAGTGATTGATCGAGCGGCCATCGAAAAAGCGATCAACGATCCAGCCTTCGGTACGGAGGGTTGGCTCACGTTTTACCTACTTGGAAATCCTGATCGCCACGAGGCAATGGCGTCCGCCCTTGGAGCCCTAGAGGCGATCAACCTTCGAGGAGGTGAAGGGGGATTTGTTTATGCGAAAATCGCGGTGCCGCTTGATGAGCGCGAAATTGAGACGCGCGTAAAGCAAGTCCAGGCGCTCGCAGATGCTTCGGGCGTTGAGATTCTGGTTATCGATCTGGATTCCGCTGCTGCCGTCGAACGGTCGAAGTTCTATACGCTTTTGCGAACTCCTTCCGAGTGAAACCCCACCCAATACAGACGGTCCCGGTGTGTCAGAGAGCTGGTTCAGCTTAGCCGTTTGTTGGCAAATCAGAGCACGTGAATGGCGGCAGCTCACATGACGAGGGCGACGGTCAACGTTTAATGTCAGAGCAGCATTTCTCTTCTCCTTGGCATTTGGATCCAGTCTAGCCCGTGGATGACGCGGCTCAATGATCGAACCTGGTCCAGCTCACATGCGGTCGCCGTAGAGAACGGCTGCACCATTATCCCGCGTACGGCGGGTTCGGGCTAAGGAAGGCGGGACCAGTCTTTTGGGCGGCATCTAAAGCCAACAGCCGTTTCGGTTCGCCTCCTGGATCCGCGGAGCTGATCGGGCTCCGGGGAACAGCTAAGTTGATGGTCAGGCGGTCTTCATCCTGGCGCCCTCGATGACCACGCCGGCAGTGGCGTATTTCCACAACGCGATGAGAAGCTTGCGCGCGAGCGCCACTATCATCGGCTTACGCAGGCGGCCGCCATTGCGCTCCACGCGTTCCTGGAACCAGCGGGCCAGCGTAGTATCCGGCTGATGTCGCAACCAGAGCCACGATAGCTCGACCATGGTCGTTCGCAGCCTTGGATTGCCAGCCTTGGAGACACCTTGCTCACGCCGGATCGAGCCGCTTTGCCAAGGCGTGGGAGCCAGGCCGGCGTAGGCTGCAAGCTGTCGTCGATTGTCAAAATGCCGGAACAGACCTTCCGAAGTGAGGACCGCGGCGAACTCCGGACCGATGCCCTTGAGGTGCATCAGCATCGCGACCGGCGTGTCGGCTGTCTCCTCTTTGATCAGGGCGTCGCGTTCCACCTCGACGGCCTTGATCTGTTCGATGATGAGCTCGAGGCGCTCGATCTCGCGCAGTATCTGTCCTTCGACATGGTGCGCCAGGGGCCGGCCATCGCCGGTTCGCAGATCCTTCAGCCGATCGCGCCGATCGCGGCGTATCGGCTCATAGCCTGTGATACCTTGCGTGAAGAGCAGGCCTTTGATCCGATTGATGTGGCAGGTGCGCTCGATGATTAGAACCTTGCGTTCGCGACAGACGCGGCGCTGATCCTCCTCTTCCACACTCGGTGGCCGGACCATCGCACAGACCCGCGGTTCGCCTCGCTTGTAGGCGAGCAAGGCGCGCACCAGCGCCTCGCCATCGATCTTGTCGGTCTTCGCTCGCCGGCGACGGCGTGATGTCGCGATCGAGGCCGGATCGACGACATGGCTCTCGATACCCTCGCGTTCCAGCACGCGGTGGATCCAGAAGCCGTCGAGCCCTGCCTCCTGGATCACGATCACACCGAAATCCTGGCCAGTCCTCTTCTGCGCCTTCGCACGGAGCTGGCCAAACCGTTCCATCAGACCGGCAATGTCGCCAGCTCGAACCGTATGCTTGGACATCCGCTCGCCGGCACCTGGCGACAACGATGTGACCAGCCACGTCGATTTACTCAATTCCATCGAAACAAAAATCGCGCCAAGATCAATACGGATAGCGGCAGGCGCATGGGGTCGATCAGCTACAAGCATGGTTGCCTCCACGGAGTCTAGGTCAGCAACCACACTCTGCCAGAGCGCCAGCTGCTATCCACCCTCCCCATGGGATCTTTTGGGAAACGGTTCGAGCCGCGGAATGTCTCAAATGTGGGCGACACACGCCTGAAATGCTTGAGCTGGAGCGAACGGCGGCTGTTGGCACTCGGCGCCTGGAACCTGCCCTTCAGGACGCGACCTCGTTGCGGACATTCCTCGAAAGTGCGATTTATCGGGTTTAGAGCATACAAGTATGAGCAGACTATGCGATGGTGAAGCGAATTAATCGAGCCAAGCACCTAATAGCCCCCATTATAGCCGTCACAGGGCTCATTTTTTTGCGGGAAAGCACCGGCCTCAGCAGCTGGGTGCTATTGATCCCAGTCGTGCTTGTGGCCTTTTTCCTTATCTCCCTTTGGGGTCGACTAACCAGTCCTGGCGACGACTGAGTTTCTGACCGCTCTTCTCAAATTTCCCCGCTGAGCGTGCCCACAGGCTCTGCTTGGCACCTGTTATTTGTCGCCGTTGTTTTTGCGTGAACATACGGCCGGTTTCGACAGGACGAGCTAGGCAGCCGAACGTCGTCTGTGGACGCCCCGCAAGAAGCAAGCGTTAAATGAGGTCTGGCCCGTAGTCAGGTGCTCTCGTCTGTCCGGCCTCTGGATGCAGCTTTGTGCTGCGGGCCAGTATGGGAGTTCGCGGACCGGATCCACATCGGCTTTGCGCGCTTGGTTAGCGCTACGCCGTTCTCTGGTTTTCCGGCCCCGTCTAACCGACTGTTGTGCCATACCCTCCTTCGACCGCCTACGTCTCCGACGACCTCTGATCCTTCGCCGTAGCCTTACGCTGCAGCGACGACCGGAGCTTTGTAATCCTCTTGCTTGGTCATCAGTGCCCAAGCGATGCGCGCCATCTTGTTGGCGAGCGCCACCGAGACCAGCATCCGGGGCTTGCGTGCCAGCATCCCTTCCAGCCACGAGCCTGCCGGCGCGCCATGTATTGTAGCCTGTCTCACGACCGCGCTGCCGCCGATAATTAGCAGCCGCCTGATTGTTCGCTCGCCCATTTTCGAGATGCGTCCGAGCTTCTGCTTACCCCCGGTTGAGTGCTGGAGCGGAACGAGCCCGAGCCACGCAGCAAAGTCGCGGCCCTTGCTGAACGTGGCGGCGTGAGGCGCCAGTGAGGTGGTCCCGCCTTCTTGGACAGGTTGGCGGCGAAGTTAAGCTAATCCCGGATGTGATTATGCCGCCAGTCTGGTCATCAGATCATGGGGGGCATGCCCCCCATGATCTGAAGCATCGATCCGT
>Ga0310345_10001572_pt1 | contig 25048 bp, 32 predicted proteins | sample HC15DNA20500_MG_FD_204667 | JGI IMG/M metagenome (GOLD analysis project Ga0310345, IMG submission 204667) | Marine microbial communities from station ALOHA, North Pacific Subtropical Gyre - HC15-DNA-20-500_MG | ecosystem: Environmental > Aquatic > Marine > Oceanic | place: Pacific Ocean: North... | reverse complement strand
CAAGCCACGGCTCAAGAACATAATTGACCGCTTTCTGCGCCCTCTGCGCGGCGGTCATTAAGAATCGTGGCTCCTTAGACAGAACGGTCGCCCAATTGTTGATATACTCAACATTCCTCAACTCGCCCTGTATGCCGAATGAGCCCAACAACATAGCGGTCCCGAACTCGGCTATCAATTCCTCTTTCGCGTAATCATCACTCCCGAAGGCATTTCCGAGTTTTCGGTTTAGTCGAAGTGGATGACCGGTGCTGTGGATAATCTCATGTCCTTTGACCGATAGATAGTGACCGTTTGAATCGAATTGCTCTTGAAGTGGGAGCGCAATCCTGTCTGCTCCTTTGGTATAGAACGCTCTATCTCCGCCGTGCTTAAGGAGGATTGGGTTTTCACTCTTCATGACCCAGCATACTTCCTCGGCTTTACTGCCGTCGGGCATGATATCTCCGATTTTCTTTGCACTCCTGTTGGGGTTGTCGATATAATACTCCAAACAGAACTCTAATTCCGCCTCGGTGTCTGAAAAGTCCTCTGCTTCTTCGAGTTCAACATCAGTCTTCTCCACAGGTAGATTAGTTTGGTCACGGTTGAAGACCGTGAAATACCTCATCAAAACACTCTGTCTGATTTCCTCCTCGCCTGTGTCCTTGTTCTCGCTTCGATATGCTGAGGGCTTCCATAGGACGACCGTTGTGCCGCCCTCGCCCTTCTTGACCCCATAGTATTCTGTGGTCTTCTTCCAAGTCGAACCGTCCTTGTTTGTCTCGACGGTGAACTCCTTCTCCCGGATGGCGTGTTTTCTCCCGGTCTTCTTCCAAGCGTTATAGGTCCCCCAAGTGTTAGAGGTATACTCGAATCCGCTAATCCAGAGAATGACTGTGTTAATGCCTCGATATGGGCGACCCTGTGGGTTATGAGGCATAGCATTACCTCCGATGTTGACCCAACCGGACTTGAATGCTCCAACCTCGCCTTTCTTGATGGCCTCGATAAACTTGTCGGCTAAGTCCTTCTCGAACTCTTCGCGCTTGGCCTTACTCATGCCGCGTCCAAAGTCTCCACTTGCCTTCGCCATCACTACACACTACGCGCGGGGGCTTATAATGGTTTCTAACTCAAGAGTAAGAGTCTATTGGCTCTACCGGCGTCCCCGCAGATATTCTTCGACCGACCAAACCCGCTCAATCGTGCGCTCTGATTTTTGGTAGCAGATTTTGCATCTCAGGGACTCTTTTACTATGCCGGTCTTGTCGTCCCACTCGAAACCCTCAAGGACCAACTCATGGATGTGGTCTGATTCATCGCTTTCGACCAATTAAGTCACTCCATAGGTCAAGCGGTTTTCTCCCTGTCCTTCCAAGTCTCGGGTAACAATGGTGATTCTCCGGTTTTGCGGCTGACTCTGTGAAGAAGGTCTTATAGCACCCCTCGCATAAGTGTTTCTCTTTCGGCTTCTGTGGCTTTCTCTCTGGCAACTCGGGCCGTTCTTCCTCGCCCTGTTTGCTCAACCCCTTCGCTGGGTCGTATTTCCACCACTCTATGATACCGTCGGGGAGTTTTCCCCCGTATTTGAGATTCCTCAAGCCCTTCGCATCGGTCGTATTCGGCACATAGAGAAGGTAGACTATTGCCTCGTTCTTATCCTTCGCTCGGCGCAAGCACCGACCAAGTGTCTGCACTCTTGCACGAGCCGAATTAGTCCCACTCACCATGATTCCAAGGTCGCAAGCCGGAACATCAATGCCCTCGCGAAGAGCCTTACAGGACAGGAGAATCTTAGAATCCCCCTCGGAAAATCGCTCTAATGCCCTATCATTGTGACTCTTAGTGCGCTCACCGTGGTATATCTCAGGCCATAGGCCCACCCACTCGGAACAATCGGGTTCCTCAACCCCTGCTCCTTCCCAATCTGTCTCGCAATCGAACAAGGTCGGGGGGCATGAGCCACTATACTTCTCGTGCATCCACTCTATCTGCTTGATTCTCTCGTGGAAAATCATGGTCTTGTTGTTGTCGTGAAGTCTGAGTATATCATCAACGGCTTCTGCTCGATAGTGGCACTCGTTAGTCAGCCGCTTTCTCCGCATACATAGGTCCTTGAAAGTGGTCAAAGCCATATCCGGGTCGTCCGGGTCTTCTCTGATGGCGAACCAATTCGAGTTATTTCCGTATTTCCTCCTCAGGATGAACGAGACTTTTCTGATTTCTTGGCTCAGCGACCAATACCCGTGCCTTTCATAGTGGGTCAGCGGCGCTTCAACCGCTCTGACTCGGAATGGGACTATTACTCCATCAGCAATCCCTTGCTCATACCCATACTCATACACGACCGGCCCACATAGTTCTCCAACGATAGTGAGTCCGTGGTCTTCCCGTGCTGGAGTTGCACTCAAACCCAGCACCGCAGTATGCTCGTTATTTCTCATAGCATATTGTCGGAAGTCTGAGCCTATGTTGTGGCACTCATCCACGACTATTAGGTGGTCCCCGTCTGAGTATGGAAGACCTTTTGCCGCCGTGTTCATGACCGCCACGGTTATTTGTCGGAAGTCCCTTCGACCGCCTCCAAGCATACCTATGGGCCTCATTGTCGGAAAACACTTGTGCATCTCCTTCTTCCATTGTCTCTGAAGCCCTCGATTGGGGACCAAGACCGTTATCTGCCCTAATGGGTGCTCTTGAAGCCAGACCCAAATGCACTCGGTGGCGGCTAAGGTCTTACCTGCGGCTGTGACCGCCGCAAAGATGCCTCGAAATCGTTCTTTCTCTTCCGTATCGCCAGCAACGGTCGTATATTCCTCTCCAGACCACGCTTGAATTGCTCCTTCTTGCCAGAGGTATAGGGAATGTTCTCTATCGGATTCATGAAGGCTCTTTAGCCGTTCCGAGACGCCCGAAGGCACGAAATTCTCTTCTTCAATCATTCCTCTTCATCCCCACTCCGAATATCCGCTATCTCCTGATAGAACTCGGCTTCTTCCCTTCTCTGGGATTCGATACTCAGAAGCATTAGAGCCGCTTCCCTTATGTCTCTTGCGGTGAGGTATGCTATCTCGTTTTCGCAATTCTCTGGAAGTGCCTTGCTCAATGCTAAGGTCATAGTCTTGACCGATGAATATACCTCCATTCTTGCCTTCTCATGCTTACTCCATCTCGCGTAAGGATACATCGCTCCCGCAAGAGGATTATTCCACCCCCGCTCCATAGTAATCTCCCTTCGGGTCTTGAATGATTTCCACTCGCCTGTCTCGGTAAGAGCCACAACATACTTATGGTCTGCCGGTATTCCCTCGAACAACTCGCTTTTCCGGGTCCCGTCATCATTGAGATGGTGGCCCCATTCCTCAAATTGCTTCGTGGTCCACGGGGTCTTCTTACTTGTCTCCCCATCCTTGCTGACCTTATTAGAGTCATACAATTTATAGAGTGTATAGACTGTCTCGGTAAAGGTATTGGTCTGCGTTCTTTCGACGAAGTCCATAGGCATCTCGGGTGAATACCTCTCAAGTAATTCCTCTTCTGCGGATTTTCTCTTATTTTTCTCGTCAGTCATTTTTCATGGCCTCCGCCATCAATCTACCATTGAAGTCATAGGATATAAACCCATCCGTCTCTGGAGTCAAGCGTCCATCCCAACATAGTCGTCCTCCGGAGAATAGAATTGGTGGAAGTGTGAGTGTCTTGCGAGCCACCCTCCCACTTTGTTAATATGACCAATAGCCACAGCCTCACAGAATGTGCATCTCGCCATTACTACCGGTTCCCTGTATGTAGTGAGCCCCTCGCTAACTGTTAATCTGATGGTAGAGTCTACATCCTCAAGAGTCAGCATCCCCTCCGAAGCCTCACCGATAATCATAGTCTCAGGGTCAAAGAACGCCATCGCGTCGTCCCCTAAATCGAGGTATTCGTCGATTGAAATTATTGGGACCGTGTGTGTTTCGAGATATTCAGCCCGTTTGACTCCATGAGCCGTGCAATACGGTCCTTCGTCTACCCATACATTCGCTTGCTCTTCACATTTATTCTCGGAACAGACGATACTCATTTCCCTGCCCCCCATAGCCTCAGGCCCATGCTACAACATTGTGGCGGCGGCATATAATGGTTTCTAAGTCGCGACTGAGTCGGGGGCCGACTCGCTCTGCGGCGACCTTTTACTACCTCCCTGACCGCTGAGGCCTCTACGTAGGCGCGTATCATGGTAGAGTAGTCCCAGCGTCTGAGCACCCCACACCTCAGAGTTCCAAAAGGTTTATATGCCCCCAACATGTAGTGGTAGTATGGCGAAGCGGAGGCAAACCCGTGACGAGGAAGATAACCGGAGTGATGGGTCGTAATCTGCCCGATAACCGAGGAAGTGTGAGAAAATGAATAAATCTGAGAAGACAACCAAGAGCAAGGCAAAGGCAGAGAAGGCGGAAGAGAAACCGTCCGAGCCTAAGCGCAAGTGGAAGAGTGCCGAGGACGACACACACGGCAACGGCGAGTATGACCTATTCGGAATCAAGGGTCTGATACGCGAGAAGGGTTGCCGACAAATAGGTGGGATGCAGGTCCGAGGTTATCTAACAACCCGAGCCGACGCACCCATCGGCAACAGGAGCGAGAAATACACCATCGTTCTGACCGGAACCCACGAGAAGGGCGTTACTGACCTGAATATGGACAGGCTCCAAAAGACAGGAGCCCCCAACAGGAAGGAGATGCTCATACTGTGCAGAGACCCCGCCAAGTGGAGCAGTAAGGCACGGACCATCGTGCAGAAGCTCGCTGACGAGGCGGCCAAGAAGGAGAAGGAAGCGGAGAAGGCTAAGGAGGAGAAATCCACCGAGGCAGAACCCACTACCACCTCCTGAACAACTCACCCTATCGTTAGGATGACCAGACCCTGCGTGTGCTGGACCGGCCACACGCGACACGGGGACACGCCGGTCCATCTATTCGAGCCGTGTGCTGGATGGTAGCGCGAGGAAGGGCCAACTGACCCGTGTTTCTCCCCCCTCACTTCATCTCATTACAATTTGAGGGTTTTTCGGCTCCTGACCGACTGCAATCGTGGAGGAGTAAAGATGGAGAAAACAGCAAAGCGGCGACCCATTCATAGGTCGTTGCGGAGTCATCACGGTGTCGAGAGCCCATACAACTCTAAGGGGAAGACTCGAACACGAGCGGTTCTTCATCGCTCTTTCCCCGGAGAATTTTTGGCCGTCGTTGTGGGGCGCGGTCGAGATTGCATTCGAGTGCTTGGGGTAAAGCCTCACTACCTGTGTCTCTCGTGGGTGTTGGGTGAGTTCTCCTGAGTCCGAAAGGTTTATATCCGGCAACCCCTATATGGTAGTGTCGGAAAAAAGGCGGGAGTGTAGATATGTATAAGAGAAGATGTGATGTGAGTGATAAGGATTTTGAGAATGCGGCTGATTGGGTCAGATGTATGGACCAACGGGAGGACCCGTTCTTCCCCTCTTTCATGAGTGATGAATCGAGAAGGATGACTGATGAGGAGTTTGCGGAGCACCAAGAATGGATGCGAGGCAGGTCTGTCCGATGGATGGACCAAGCGATGCGGGGTCAGCGGTTTTGGGTCCTTAATGCAGGGGCTCTTCTGATACGCGGAGAAGGCGAAGTGGGTGAGATATTCCCTAAGAAGTCGTGGCATGGAGTGGACTCCATAACTATGGAGATAGGTAATTTCGAGGCCGAGACATGGAAGATAGTGAGATGCGACAATGCTGGTTATGGGCTCGCTGTTCCCCGAGGAGTGACGAACAGGATGAGAAACTGTGACCGCACCGCAAGAGCATACTGTGCCGAGCTCCGGGCGGGAGATTGCGATTCCGAATCTCTTTTAGCATTATTGAGAAGGTGTTGGGACTCAATCTGCGAAGCCGAGGACATTATGGTTCCCGACCTTCCCGATGTGACGCTCGAACAAGCGGTCGATGATTGGTGTGAGCATCAAGCGGGGTTCAACTCGAAGTGGGGTCCCAACAGGGAGAGATGGAAGGACTCTACCGCCACCCCTTAAGAGGGTGACCCCCCTCGCCGTGACTCCCGCGAGGGGGGGTTATGTCGTCCGGGTGACCTAATCAGTCACTCAGGAATGCTGTGTCGCAAACTCGGATGGACTCGGCAGACAGGTTGGTCTGGCACTCTCTGGTGTATAGGTCCTCATCCCAGCAGTCGAACTCTCTTAGCGTGTCGATGATGCAGTCGTGGAGGTATCTGATTGCCTTCTCCACGCTGTCCTCGGTTAGGTTGGCTCCGTTCTTTGTCGCCGTCCCTCCCACGCTGGTCGCCTCTATGACGACCTTTCCGCCGGTCAAGTCCAATTCACTAATCTCAACAGATACGCCCTCGGGCAGGTCCCAATCAGGATTCTCCCCGTCAATGTTAGTCTCACGATAGCGGCTCTGGATGTAAGGAGCCTTTTGCTTCTCCTCAACCACCTTTCGTCGCATGACCGCGCATCCGCTCGCTTCGAGAATGGGTGCTATGTTCTCAAGGAACCACTTCTGTCGGGATTCCACCACCTCGAACTCTTCGGTTGAACCGCTCCCATCGGTTATCTCCACATAGAAGGTCTCGTTCTTTCTGACCGTATCTTCGAGTTCTATGGTATCGTTGCTCCAAGAATAGTGTCGCATCTCGATTCCATAGGTAGAAGCCAATCTTCTCAGAAGCATCAGGTCGGCATCCGTCCCCTTCTCAGAAGGCTTCCTCCACTCCCCATCGTGGTTGTCGGTGTCTCCAACCTTCACGAAGGTCGCTGATACTTGTCTCGTTGCGTGTCTCTGCGTTGTTTGCTCAATGACTTTACTCTTACTCATAATTTACACCTCCTCGGGGTATCGTAATCCTCCCGCTTCATACTACCAGATGTGGGTTGCCCCTTATAAGTGTTTCCATCTCTTGAGTTATGGCCTTATCCGAGCCTACCGGCCACCCGTCTGAACCGGAGAACTCCTGAGTCAGAAATGTTTATATGCCTGTTAGACTATGTGGTAGTATGGCGGAAGTCAGAGGACAAATGAAGAATGCGAGAAAAGCACACGCTTGCTCGAAGTGCGGAAGGGTAGGTCACAACATCAAGACCTGTTCCTTTAAGAGGAGAGTTGGGTCACCCCGACCCGTCCCCGTTATCGAGCAGAAGGCCATCGGTCTGGAAGTGGAGAACACCAGCGAGGTAAATGCAGAGTTGAACACCAAGACCTGCGCTTGCCCGACATGTGGTTCGACCTTCACAGGACGGCAGGTCTTTGACGCTCTTCGAGAGTCTAAGAACGAGTGATTTACAGGCGGGGTCACACCCCGCGCGACCTTTTTCACTCTCACCGACTTTTTGGAACAATATGAGTTCTCAATCCCCGAATCCCCCATGACTCAAGAGTTCGAAAGACTTATAAGGGGGAACGCCCATGTGGTAGTATGGCGAAGCAGAGATTACCATGCGGCACGACCTGCCGCAAATGTGACCAGCCTGCTGAGTATATCACCGTTGAGCCCGACCCGGGGTGGGAGTTAGCCCATATCGAGTGTCCGGCCTGCGGAGTATATTTCGTGGGAGATGAAGAAGAATGACCAAGCGGTGTGAGAAGTGCGGTATGAGATTACGACCACAATTCAACGGAGCCTGCTGGAGTTGTGAGAAGGGGAGTTGGGCATGATAGTGAGATTCCCAGCCGACCGCCTATTGATTCGAGTTATCCATGATGAGTATATTTGGGAGGAGTGGTTGAATGAGTGATGATGAGATAACAGTATGTGAGTCTTTGAATGAGGCCGCTGAGTTAGTCATTATCGAGATGATAGGAAGTGACCATGTTAAGGAGTGGCTTATTGGAGACAATCGCACATCGACTGAGCGTATCAGAGCGACCATAGCCTTCCACACCTACCAGAGTTGTATGTGGTTTGCCGAGAAAGAAAGCGGAGATTCAAAGGAAGAGATACTTGCGAGTTGGGACAGAAATATTGACCCACGCATGAGTTATGCTTGGAGAATGTTGCAGAGTTATTGGTGGTGTCCGTGAGCATTCATAATGAGATGGTTCCGTGGAGGGAGCATCTTAGGAGATGCAGATTGGAGGACGAGGCAAATGAAGTGTGAGTGCAATCTACCAATATCGGTCCCGTGGGGCCGAGCATGGATTTGTAAGAGTTGTTTGAAGGAGGTGACGATGTGAGTGATGAGATAAAAGCAATCGAGCTCGCTGACTTAGGAGAAGAAGGCCCGCTCTTTCGCGTAATGCGAGGAGATGAGGTCATAGCAGAAGGAGGGACGGTAGAAGAGTTCATCGAGATGATGAAATCGACCACCATAGACCCGAAAATTGTGCGAGAAATCTTCAAGGTCGCGTTAGACGAGGAAGAGTGATTCCGACGGTCCGAAGGGAGGTGATAAGAGATGGACGACGAGATGGTAGAAAGCAGAATGCTTCTCGCAGAGAGCAATAGCCTGTGGGAGCATACTGACGCGCAGAGCGTGTGGAGGACCTTCAAAGAGAAAGATTGGGACGAGATTAAGAGCATAAGACAAGTGGCTCTTGGTTTGCAGTCGATACAATATACTCAGGAAAGAGGTCACTACGAGGTGGGTTATCTCAAAATCGAGCAAATACTTGAACGAGATGAAGATACTCCGGGGCCTCGAAAGATGAACGACACCGAGATTTGGTGGTGGGACGCGGTCGAGGCTACTGAGGCAGAACGACTATTCAAGAAGATAGTCGGTGAGGTCGATACGAACAGGACCCAATGCCTCATTAACGACGCGAGGGGTGATGAACTCCGAGTGTATTCAGGTAGAGACGGTATTGACCTATTCTTCCGAACGACACCGATGAGCGTGAGTAGGGGGGCCGAGTAGCCCTCATTCGGTCTTTTACTACTGAGGACTACGTCTCTCTCACGACCAGAGTTCTCTGTCCTATCTAACCACGCGGTAGGCTCAAATACCCGACATCTCCTGAGTCAGAAAACCTTATAAGGGCGAACCCCCATGAGGGAGTAGGACAGGGGTATCGAGGGACATGAAAATAGGAGATATCGTTGAGTGGAGTCCATTAGGGAAGAGACGCAAGGCTCTAAACCATTGTGAGAGATGCGGGACCAGCGGACCACACTTGGATTGGAGCAGAAGAGTCTTCATGGGAGTGGGAAACGAGATGGGGGTGGTCGCCCCATGCGACTGCGCTAAAGACCACAAGGGACGCTGGCTCACCGCCGCGAGAAAAGTCATTTCCGAGAAAATAGTAATGAGTCAAGGAAGAGATTGGGACCAAGAGATAATATGGGCGAATGAGTTCATGTTCCCACTCCCCGAGAATACCTGCGACTGCACATTCTGTGAGGTATGGAGAGAATAAGTATGAGTATGAAAGGCGCGACCTGCGGGAATTGTGGTCGACCCTTTACGAGATTCAGTAATAAGTCTCTTCAAGAGATTGGTCCCTGTTGCCGACGTCTGAATCGAGGTTGGAGACACAAGAGGAACCCGACACAACAGGAGAAGGATGAGCATGACTCAAGGAATCGAGCGCAACACAAAGAGATGCGTTGCAGGGTCGATGCTATTTTCGAGATAGTGGTGAGTCACTTGGATGAGGATGAGTTGGATAAGGTCATCTATGAGACGCAAGATATGAAGCGAGCGATTGAGAAGAGACTTCTATTCGAGAACCCCGATGAGTTCGATACTATGAGACATGGTAAGACTCGGAAGAGCAAGAGAAAGCGAGGGCTATGGAGCCGAGATTCAGAGAACATCAGAACAGGAGGTGAGAAATAATGATGAATGAGATAAGTGAAATCGAGAAGGAGCAAGCAATCGCGGCTCTGCAAGGAGCAGTATGGATAAGTGAGCCATTGGGTCAGAACCGAGACTACCCGGGTCCGATTTACAGCGAGTTTTCGTTCGACGAAGCGTTCACGAGATGGAAGGGCGAGTATTGTCCGAAACTCAACAAGAATCGAGAAAGACACATCGACGGTGGGCTCAAGACAGAGTGGTTGACCCGTGAAGAGCATTACCACGATATGACCACAACGCGAGGAGAATCTGCCAGAGACGCTGACCACTATCTGCAAAGCGACTTCGAGGAATCGAAATATGCAGGTCAGCCGACCTTGTGGAGGAACGAGTGGTATGGGACTGAGATGAATCCCCGACCGGCTTTCGTGACCAAGTATAGACATGACTCGGTGTATGGTGGACCCGAGGAAGGTGGCTGGTATAGGTCAGTCGTGACTATGGTCAAGTGGACCGTTTTCCCGAGCAAGGCGTTGGCCGACATAGTGCTGGCGTTCCTCAGGGAGGAGCAGAAGTCGAAGGACAAGACCACAATCTTCCGACCCCATTACGAGAGTTTGGGCGGCGACGATTCCGTAAACTCGACCTATCCCGAGGGGTATATCCCGACCGGATGGACCGCTGACTCGAAGGCGACATACTATGTGGAGCCTCGACCCGGCGGACACGAGTATTCCGATAACTCGGGCTACGAGTAAATCCCCAGAGATGGGGGGGCTGACCACCCCTCCAACTCTCTTTTACTCCGCCTCTACCAAGAGTTCTCCCCACTCTCATACATGATACACAGACCACTCACGACTACGAAAGGTTTATAACCCTGTAAGTCCTACTGAGAGTAGAAAGGAGGTGAAAAACTACCATGGAAAAATCAGAGGCAGAGATAGCGAACGACGAAGGCGTCGACGAGGTATGGGTGGGCGACTACCCAATCGTCGTGTATGCGTCGATAAACTACACGGTCTGCGGGTCCTGCAAGATGCAGGTCGCGGAGGTGTGGAATGACGACGTGACCTGCGAAGCGTGTAATCCGACCGACCAAACCAAATACAGCGACAAGGAGACAAGGGTCTTCTTCAACGACGCGCTGTCGGCACGACACGGTCTATTATGCGTCGAAGTCTACGAACTCATTGGCGACAAGTGGACTCAAATGTTCCCCTCGAACTCGCCCTGACCACAGGGGCGGGCTCGTGCGCGACAAGTCTCTTTTACTACGGAAATCGACGTGTCGGTCAATATTGCTCATTTACGGTATTTTGAGCACTCACGCCCTAACGGTATTTTGACCACTCATTCGCGTAGTAATCCCCGACCTATTCTCACGCCTATAAGCATTTCGATTCTCCGAGTTCTCCCGCGTAGACTACACGAATCGAGTGCTCATTTATCCTGATTATGCGAGAATATGCTCACACCTATATACCTTCCGGTCCGAGCTCTCGCCCCCACACGGTATTATGAGTGCTCGCCCATTTACGGTATTATGAGTGCTCATTCCGTAGCACTACGCGATGACCGCTCATTCCGTAGCCCTACGCGATGAGTGCTCGGCGTAGACGCTACTCTCTCGAGAACTCGTCTCTACGTCGTGTGGCGGTCGACCCAGCGACTCCGGCATACCTCGCGACTACAAAAACCTTATAAGGTATGACGCATATGGTAGAGTAGGGCGGAGGCCGGACCAAATGAAGATTCGACAAAACAATGGGAGTCAGACCCGACAGGGAGGTGAGAAAGAATGAATGAGAACGACGATAGAAGCGACAAAGAACTCTGCGAGATAGGCAAGCCCGAGACACCTCTAATGGATGAGGTCCTCGAATCATACGAGTATTACTTCGACCGTGAGGAAATCGAGTATCAGACCATGCACATGGAGGAACCTCAAATGATGACCACGAGGAGTGCCGAGTTCAAGGAGTGCGTAGTGGAGATGCTTTGGTATGCTCAGAATCCAGAGGAGATATTCTGGAGTTCGCACCCAGCGAGTTGGGATTACAACTCCGGCTCAGCGAATGCGAGGGCACTCACGAGCCGCCTGCTCTATGGGTATCACGAGGGACCATCCCTCATGAGCCACAAGCCGACGCGCGACGATGTGCGGGAAGGTCGCGCACTTGAGAAACTGTGCGAGGACTTCGACGTGCGAGTGCAGAACATGATGCTCATGAACCGACAACTGAAGAGGTTCGGTCGTGGGGAGCACCCTCGTATGGGGGTCAGGGACTTAGAGACACCCGACCACAATAACAGACCACCGCAGACCTGCTGTCCCGACTGCGGGGCGTGGTCATGGACTGAGTGCGACGAGTCATGGACCAACGGGGGACGAGGCGACTGGGCGGAGATTACTCCTTTCACGAGTGCCTGTTCCGAGTGCGACTATCACCACCACGAGAACCGGGTCACAGACTCGGGTATCTGAGCATGGGACCACACGGACCCATGAGGGGCAAGCATACTCTCGGGTCCCCTCGTGTAGAGTAGAGGGACCACGAGTTCTCCGCGTAGCACATGGCTCGAGCGGGGAGATGTATGTCGAGTTCTCCGACGGAGTCGTGGGCGTGAGGGAGGGGTCTTGGGGTCTTTTACTACGATTTTTGAGTTGTCGCTCCCCTGAACGATACTACGAGTGCTCGCCCCCATACCGTATATCGAGCACGACTTCTCCGACTGGGAGTTCTCGAAAGAACCTTCGGTTCTCGAGAACTCTCTCTCTCCGGGGGGCGGGAGCAGGGTCGCCCAGACCTATTTGTTGACCCGAGTTCTCGCCTCTCTCTATCTCGGAGAGTATACTTATGCTCTTAGGTCGATTTCGGCACTTGGGTCGCGCAGGTCCCGCGTCTCGTCCGGTCGGCTAAGACTTGCTCAGGTCGCCGCCACATCGGTGCTCGCTACCTTTCGGCATTGAGCACAGTTGCGGGGCTCGTGCTTCGCAAGGTCTATCGCCTTTCTCCTCGTCGACATTCCGCCGAGGATTTTTCCGTGCTCGCAGACCGCGATGTGTCTCGCTGGCTGGCCTTTCTCGTCACGGATGCTCCTCCCGGCGAACTCGCTCTTGGCTCGCACCAAACACCCGACCAAAATCTTGTGCTCTCCTCGCGCCTTAAGGGTCCATGCTCCATCACGGCCAATCTCGTCGGCCACTTTGGTCCCGGCTCGCCCAATGTGGGCTCCGGTAGTCCTCTTGCAATTGCTCCAATAGTTCTCCATATTTTTTCTCACCTCCCGGCCTCTTGGCCTACACGACAATAGAAGTCATTAGATATAAACCTTTCTAACTCTGGAGATGGGGCGGAGTCGCAGGGTCGAGCCCTTTTAGAGGCTCCCTGAGCCCACCCCAGAGCGAGAATCGAGCCTTTGAGAGAGCAGAGCAGAGTTCTCGGACCGGAGAGCGAGAATCGAGCCTTTGAGAGAGAGAGTGAGACCTTTGTGACCATAGGGGGCGGGAGTCGGAGCCGCCAGACCTATTTGCTACGGCAAGGAGCCTGCCTCCCCCCTACTCGCGCTCGTCGGAGAGTGGCCCGCTGGCCCTCGCCCCTTTCGGAGGTCATCGGGTTCAGGTCACACCTCACAGGGCGGCCACGATATCTCGGCACTTCGCGCACCAATCGGGGCTCCGCTTTGCCTCGATTATTGCACCTCGGCGGCTGGGCGAGGCCTTGATTCGCCCATGCTCGCATACCGCAAGGTGCATTCCTCGCACCCGGCGTCCAGCGAACTCGGACTCGGCCTTCACCACGCACCCGACCAAGATTTTGGCCTGTCCTCTCGATTTTAGAGTCCATGCCCCGTCTTTTCCGATTTTCTCGGCGGTCGCCGACGTTGCCGCGCCGGTGTGCTTTTCACACTCATTCCAATAATTCTCATTTTCCATTTTTTCACCTCCCGGGCCTCCCGCCCTACTCATAGGAGAGAGTAATACCATATAAACATTCGGTAGGCTCGGAGAGGCACGGTCTCGCCCTCCTGTCGGAGTCGACCCCGAGTTGACCCCAAATCACTACAGTCGCTCCGACTCCGGGGCCGAGTCGGAGAAGAGTCGGCTTTCTGAGGGCCTCCCCCGAGCCCGAGGGCGACTCTCCCTCGGAGTCGCGGCTACTCGCCGCTACCCCCTGCGACTCCCTCCGACTCGTGTGCATCTCGCCCCGACTCGCCGCGTCGACGCGACTCAGGGCCTCCCAGCCGCCTCGCGACTCAGCCTCCGACTCGGGGGCCGACTCGCTACAAGAGTGGCTTTCTGAGGGACCCGCCCACCCATAGAGCAGAGTTCTCGGGCGAGCCGACTTCTCGAGTTCGGCGTTCCTCACGAGAGGCAAAGTGTTATAAGCACACACCGCCTAATGAGACTGTAATAGGAGGTAAAACGAATGCGTAAAGTTAAGGTCAATGAGTTCAAGGCGACTGCAACCCAATATGAGTATCGTGGTGGGTTCGTCGTTGAGTGCAAGATGAGTCCGACGATTATGCACGAGGGAAATAATCCGGTCGATGACCGCGCCCTGAGTGCCATGCTGTTGGATTTCGTCGGCATGATGAGCCAGAGGTGAGTCTGCTCCACAGGGGCGGACCCTGAGGGGACCGGCTCTTTTATGGACCGAAACGACTGCGAGTATGTAGATACCCTATGACCCAGAGTTCTCGTGAGAAGCAAAGTGTTATAAGTATCTATCACCATGTATTGTCGTAATAGGGGGTGAAATCTAAGTGAAACATAATTTGAGAAAGTGGAAGCCCACACACGAGAAGAAGACAATGCGTATGCGAGTTGCGAATGCAACGAGATGCGATATGTGCTCGCGCAAGTTGGCTAAGTATGCTCATACGGAATCTGAAGATGTTGGTCCTGCGAACCTGCGTCTATGCAGGTCCTGCGGGGACTTTACGAAGCATGGTCAGAAAGCATCAAGTAAGAGAATACAGCATTTGACCAAACCAAGCACCACACGCGAGAAATCGTGGCGTGGGCAGTAATTCTCTTTCCCCCTATGGGGGCGGAGAACAGGGCTTGTGTCTCTTTTATGGAGGCGCGAGCCTGTTTAACTCTCCTACGGTAGTTTGAGAACGACTTCTCTGACCCGGGGTTTCGTTAGTTCTCGTGAGAGGCAAAGGCTTATAAGTGAAAATGAAGTAATGGTAGTATGGAAGGCACGGGGTCATTAATCGTATATAGTGCAACTCCGATGACGCCTCATGATTTAGGGGTCATCATTACCCTCAAGGAGGCAGAATTAATACGGTCGGCTTACAGGTCACATCACGAAGGTCGTTTGGATGTATCACTCCCAATGACTCATGCTGTGCATCTCAGCCAAACAGTCGATGTTGTAAGGTCGCACTATGCAGACCTCATGGGGCCTCGCCTAACGGTCGCTGGTCCCGCATACCCTATAATGGTCCGCTGTCCTGATGGCTCTTATGTCCCCCTCAGAACCAGCGAAGGTCAGCGTCTCGTGAAACAACCACTACGCCTCGCTTGCGAACAACTGCTTGAGAGACTCAACCCACACTATGACTCTGATTGGGAAACCCGACCTTACCACTCCACACCACACGTCGGGGATTTTGTATGCCTCGTAATAACAGATAAACTCATAACTTTGGAGGACTGAATAGGTCAGGAGGTGAAATGTATGATGAAGAAGATTCTCGATTGGCGCGGACGACGATTAGAAAGAGCCGTTGTTATTGCTGAGACAAGATTGTGGAGACACAGAATGAGGTTCGATAAAACGGACCTTTTGTGATTCTGCTCTACAGGGGCGGACCCACACAGAGAAACCTCTTTTAATAGACGACTTCTCTACACGATTGAGAACGACTTCTCTGACCCGGGGGCGGACCCATAGAGAGAAAGCTCTTTTAATACGCGACTTCTCCCCCATGTGGCCGCGCAAAAAAATGACGCCCCCCCGCGGCAAGACGGGGGGACGGTGGCGCGTGGCCCTAACGGACAGTAACCGCGGCAGGTGGCTTGGCCCTGCCCGTGATACCGAAGGCCACCCCTTCCGGGCTGGCTTGACGCCCCGCTTGGGGGCTTGGTGAATCACACGGGCAAGGCGGGGTTCAGTATCGCATTTGCGATGTGGGCCGCGATTGTCTGCGGGTGTCCGGGTTGTGTCCCCTTATCATCAGCGCATCCCTGCGCTGGCCCTGTCTGCTATGTTACAGGCCTGTGTATCACATGGATGCCGTCAAGGCACTTACGCACCCTGCGCACCACCCCACAGGACAAGTCTTCCCCGATTCGATAATCTGCTTCGGTGTCCGCCTGTCCCTGCCGCTGGTATAGACGGCCCCGAAGGTGGCCATGTGCCGTGAAGCACACAGAACCGCCTTGTGGTGGGTGAAGCACACAACAGCGTGTGAATGCCCTTGCGGGTTCTTCACGCCGAAGTGATGCGTGACTGATTCGCCACGCGGCAACCGGCTGATGATGAAGGGCGCGGTTACTGCCCCTGCCTTGCCCTGCGCTTTCCTTGCCCTTGCCGGGTGTATCTGCGCTGGCTTCTTGCCCGCCCGCTTGCGGCGGGCGTTTGCTTCTTCTGCATCCATGCTAACGAAGGCCTTAGTGGTTGTAACCATGTTATCGTTAGAATGCCCCCACATACCCCGTTAGGGGCTGTCTGACGGCCTTGTTGGTGGGCTGTCTTCCCTGCCCCCACCCGTCTTCAAGGGGGGGCTTCACCGTGGCACTTGGCACTTGGCTTGGCGGGGGTTCCGTGGGGGATATGTCCGCCTTCATTCACCGGGCTTACTTGCCCCCATCGCAGGGGTTGAATCGCAAGGTTTCCCGCCCCTGCTATGCAGGGACAGGGGCCACACCTGCCTATTTACACTTAAAGAACCCCATAAATGCGTCATTTTAGCCCCTTTTGCTCGCCTGCCGGTCAAGGTAGTTTTTGAGCAATTTTTCCGGAGCGGACTTATAATGTTCTATATCTGCCGGTCACGGGCCTGCCCTTTGAAGAACCCACGGTAGCGTTATCCAACCACTTAGAACCTTCAATCTTCGCGGTAGCCATAGGTGCGGGGTTCTCCCACACATAGAATTGGTCCACCGCATGAGCCAAAGCCATTACACAGTCATTGTGCCGACCCACATCAACAATCTCCCCTTCCTTCCAAACATGGTGGTCTAACTCTTCAAGCATGATATTGACCATCCTTCTCGTCTTATCGTCACCGAAGGGGAAATGGACCCGGTGTTGCTCGAACCAAACGCGAAGCCTATTCATTAGAGCCTGCTTCAATGGGGCATTCCCAACCTTGCTCTCCCTGTAATCAATCATCGCGCCCCGCTCAATCAGCAATTGTTCATAGAGCCTTTGAAAGCCTGCTTCCTCACAGGCGAAGGGCGGTCCTTCCCAAATCCTACATTGCTCGATGATAGCATCTATCTGTCTCGCAGGGGGGAAGTCATTTCTCCGCCACATATTGACGAAATGAAGGTCACCGTCCTTATCTTGGCGCATTATCACCATAACCGAATAATCTCTTCCCAAACCATGAGAAGGGTCGAACCCAATCACATATTTTCCATCCAACTCGGGCTTTTGCATCAGAATATCAGTAGGCTCTAAGTGCGCCCGCGTATCAGTTCTCTTGTAGACTTGCGCTTCTTCATCAACGACCTTACAGAGATACTCCTGCACGAAAGCCAAGTCACCCATAGCAGTTCTCTGTTCCAACAGGAACTCCAATGACCTATGTTCCGGCCACAGGCAGGTCAATTCGACACCATCGGGGTCTGCCTTCCATTCATCCCAATTAGGGAATGCGGAGCCTATCCAACACTTCCAAGCATCATTCTCAAGCATTTCGGTGTGGTAAAGGTCAGTCATCCCCATAGGGGTCCCAACGCAATACATCCAAGTGCCGGGAGACAGCATAGGCGTGATTTTCTTTCGGAACCATTGTCTCGTGCTCTCAGGTGTGGAATCCCCCATATCATCGAGTATATCGTCAAGTGCTATGCAGGCAGGGTGCTCCCCGCGAATAGCCGCACCAACCCCGGTAGCCTTAATCCATGCGCCGTTTGTAAGCCTCAGATTCAATTTTCCACCTCTCCGGGTATCAATAAACTTCCGAAGTTCTCTATGGCGTTGCATATCGTTTCGTATTTCTTCGAGCCTGTTAGCGGCCAATTCCTTAGATGCAGAGAAAAGCCAGACCGTGAATGGCTTATTGCGCCAAGTGTTGAATAGGCATTGGTGAAGGAGAACCATCCTTAGCGTTGTGGATTTGCTGTGGTCACGCGGAGCGATGATACAGGTTCGATGGACTATCGCTCCCTTTCTATCGCGGTAGAGTTTATCCCACTCTTCAATATGGTCACCCCAAATGTAGCCCGTCCATTCATAGAAGTGCTTGAAATCGTTTCTCGAACGCTCAAGGTTGAATCCTTTCAGAATATCGCTCATTCTTCGACCACCGGCTTAAACAGACTCCCTATCATCCCTTCTTCGTGGTCGATTATGTGAGCAGACATTCCGGCTTGACTCACAAAACCCTTCCGGTGATGCCAGCGGTCATGCCCCGATAGAGACGGTAATTGGATGCAAAGAGCCCCACCGTGTTCTTTCACGGCTTGATGATGCCTATGACCCGAAAACCAAACCTTATACCGGCATTGACCCCAATCTTCCCACGATTCACGCGCCATGATGCTCGGCAAGTCATTCATTCTTGCTCCATCCCCATGTGTAAAGCCGAGAAGGGTGTTCCCATATTGTTGATAGTTTCTCGCCATATCAGCAGACAGGATGACTTCGCAATCGTCACAATCCTCGTATGTGGCCTTCAAGTATAGCCCAAGCGTGAGCGCAGAGTGCTTATCATGGTTCCCAGCCATGAAGACAACCTTAACCGGAGCCACAGTCCTAAGATAGTCAATATGCTCTTTAGCAAGGTCACACCCATCGAGAAGAATCTGTGCAGGGGTCCCATAAAGGTCTTGTGCCGTCCCCCGCGTGGTTGTCCCGAGGTCATTATCCACATGGAACCAATCAGAGCCTGTTGCCACATAGATTACTTCGGGTGCGCCCGGTAGTCTTGAAACCAATGCGCTCGTAGACTCATGGAGTCTTTTTCGTGCCTCATCGAAGTCATACCGCGAACCCACTTCGTCCTCCCACCCATACTTCCCATAGTGAAGGTCTGTGGGGGAAATCACAAGGGCATAGGGGTTAGTCTCGCACAAATCTAACTTCTGAACCGTTCTCGCCTTCGGTTCAACAATTTTCAAGTGCTCAATGAATGTGTCCTCGAATCTCTCCCACTTCTTAGCGTTTTTCTGAATCTCATCCCATTTCTTCTTCTCATATTCAATATGTAGCGAGCGTCTTCGACGCAGAAGCAGGTCATCCACCAGACCTTCCACAGAATCAGAATCAACCACTTCCTCATCGGTGAAAGGGTCCATATCGTGCGTCCAACCATGAACACGCCGATATTCGTCGAACCATTGGCGGGGGATAGAGAAGTCCCGCGAAATCTGCCCTATGCTTGAGCCTTTGTTAATCATGTTGCTATATGCGCTTTTCATCGCCCTATGGGTCACACCGCTGACCGTCATGGGCTTATTTCCCGCAGAACGGATGAAGGTCACATACACGTCGGTTTCTGAGTTGTAGTAGTATGCCCTATCTGAAATCCACTCATCGTCAGCATCGGCCAACTCCATCTCCCCTTGCGTGAAAGGGTCAGTCTGAGGGCATTCCTCTGGGTAGAATTGCCTAAATCGGCTGACCGTTGATTTCCACGACTGCCAACGGGCGGCTCCCTTCCCTTCCGGAGCATTTATCTCCCAAAGCCGTTTCGCAAAGTCTGTATCTGTTCCGACCCACTCATCTAAATAGGGTCGAATCATATCAAGGGTCTCATCCTTGAGTCGCTTCCTTCTGCCTGAGTCGTTCCCCATGTGTTGCCACTCCTGTTGCCGTATTTAGTATTTCCGGTGGACCGAACCTTCTTAAGACTCAAGGATAGTTGCGGCTTACATGGCGAGGCAAGGCGCAAGTAGGAGATTTCTTGATTTGTTCCGTCGACCTCCGGATAAAGTCGAGGAGAGTGATGGAGAAAAGCGTGTCGAGCGCGTAGGAATTACTCAGCCTGTCTCTTTTGCACAGGTGGCCGGTCTTAGCGATATTTTCGAGGACACCGGACCACTAAGGGACCACAGAACAGCATTCCGCCGAACCCAATATGACGATGAGTTCGACCTATACGATAGTATGTTGAAGTTAGACCCCGAATTGAACGGTGCGGTCCGTTCAGTCAGCCTAACAGCGAACAATTGGGAGATTGATTACACGAAGGGCAAGAACCGCAAAATCCGAAACGCTATCGAGAAGTTAGTCTACAACATTGACTTCGATGATATACTCATTACTATACTACGCAACTTGATGGTCTATGGGAACGACATGAATAAGGTCGTTGGAAAGACCGGAGTTGGGATAACGAAAGTCCAATCACTCCCCGTCCATCAGATGACCATTAAGGATGGTAGGGGTATCGAACCCCCATCAGTCACCCGCGAATCCCCAATCATGGATGCTCAAGTCTACATCATGCAGGAGCAGGGAACATACCCACAGGAGTTCCCAGCAAGCGAGGTTTGGCATACAAAGATTGATTACAGGAGCAATTGGTTCCAAGACCGGCTCGGACGCTGGACCTACGGCGTTTGGGGTGCGTCGAGGTTTTCAAGCCTCAAGCAACCCATCCGAGCCAAGTATAACATGATTAACAACCGCATAGCGCTCGAAGAAGCCCTGACCAAGCAATACATCACAATAGACGCAGAATCGGTCGAACATATCCTTGACCCCGATGAACAGCAAGAACGGCTGAATTACATCATGACCCAAGTGGCCGAATTGCTTGAAGGGCTTAGGGGCGACCAAATCCCAATCCTCCCGTCCTATGTGGAAATGCACCATGTCGATTTGAAGAACACAATCCCCGACCCAACAGCATTCCTTGATATTGTGAATGGAGACATATCAGCCGTCCTACAAGTCCCGCGCGTAGCCGCAGGTCAGGAAAGGGGCTCAACCTTTGCCGCCACATATTCAGCGTCTATGTGGAGCATTCAAGCCATCCAACGCCTACAAGCCGTAGCGGTGGAATCGTGTTGCAGGCTCTTTTTGAAACACCTTGAATTACTCGGTATCACCGCAGAGAAGAAAGACCTTCCGAAAATGACTTTCAAGCCCCTGCAAGAAGAGCCACCATCCGAAATCATGACCCGTTCCACAATGGGCTATACGGCAGGGGTTCTCAAACTAAATGAGGCGAGAGACCTGCTTGAGTTGGATAAGGTTAAAAAAGGAGATGACTTCAAACCAGAGCCGGTCGCACCCGCTCCTACTAACAAGGATAAGCCACCAGCAAAGGAGAAAACAAAATGAGCAAGAAAGCGAAGAAGAAGAAGAAGCCGTCAAAGCGACGATATGCAGAAGACGATATAGGATTCGAGGTCAAGATAGACCTTGACTTAACGGGCGTGGATATGACCGTTGAAGCGGCTACAGGCAAGACCGTTGTAATCATAGCAGGGACCGCCTTCCATGAAGGGAAGAACAAGAACAATTGGGAGCTCGGGGCAGAAGCCGCGAGAAGCGTTGCAGAACAGATGCGTGGCGCAGACCTTACTTTGAATCATCCCCATGCTGATGGAGCAGGCTTTACCCGCAACATGGACGGAGGCGTTGATGAGGCCGTTGTTGGTATAGTGACCAGCGCGGTCTTTATTGACGAAGGAGACGGCTGGCGCGTAGACTTCACGGCAGAAGTCCATCGTTCAGAGCTCTTTGAAGCCCTTGAAACCGGTCTATGGCTAAGACCTGAATACGGCGTATCAATCGGCGGGTATGGCGTCCCCTCGGATTATGACGAAGAGACGGGCTACGCTATGTTCGCAAGTGAGTTTGCACTTGACCATTTGGCTATCGTTCATCGACCGGCCTATCCCGATGCAACAATCGACTCCGCCGTGCGCGTAGAAGTCGAGGACCTTGCGACACCGAAGGCATCGACCGCTAACTATAAGTATGGTATGGCTCTATCACAGGCCAGCGAGGCTACGAATATGGAAGAGGAAGCACCAATCGAAGTGAATACAGAAGAACTCGAACAGGCTAAGGCAGACTTGATTCTTGCTAATGCTCGTATCGAGGCATTCGAGCAGGACAAGGCGGATAAGGCAGAGGCCGACCGCCAAACTGTTGTGGATGAAGCGACTGCCCTCGGACTTAACGGCCACGAGGACCTCAGCACGGAGGTGGTGACTAACCTCATCGCTTCGTGGAAGGAGGCCCAGCCAGCAGAGGAAGAGGAAATTGTGGAGTTGGAGCCGGTTAAGACGGCTACCACCGAAGAGGTAATAGCATCTACACCGGAGCCAGAGGCCGAGGTCTATGTGGCTAATTTCTTCAACGGTTCCCACCTTAAGACAGCAGAGGACATATACGCCCGCGCTTTCAACAGTTGGGTTGCCGCATACAATAGAGGACTTGGCGTGGCCGATGATAGGGCTACCCGATTCGAGGACCTTTCACACGAGCAACGAGAGTTGCTAAACTTCACGGAGGGAAACTGATATGAGCAACATTGGAACAAGCGTCACACGGAATGCAACATTAGCGAGCGGACAAACGGTAGCGAATAGTGGAATACTGCTGAAATTAACCTCCGGCACACTAACGGCTATTGCCGCTGTGGGCGACACCCCCTTCGGAGTATCACTTGACGAATCATCCCGCGATGCGGAACAAGCATTAGTCGCAGGCGGGACTGTAACATACTGCCCTTCGGGTGGCGTGGTTTGGATGAGAGCCGCCGCAGGGACATACAACCTCGGCGCAACCGTCTACCTTGCCGCTAACGGGTATTGTGACGACACGCAGGCTTCGGGCGCAACAGCCCTCGGGACCTATGTGGGCGCACACGGAGCGGTTGTGACGGCGGGACTGTTGGTTCCTGTGAATACTAACGCGAGCACATGGTGAGAAAAATGAGTGGAAAGACATTGGAACAGATATTACAGGTTGAAGCCGCAGACGGTCCCTTCGGAAAGGGAGATTCAGTCCTCGAGCAAACGCTTCGAGACTTTATCCAATTGCAGAGTCTAACGATTTCTGTTGGAACGAAATTGGTCGGTGTTCGCACCGTCCCGTGGATGACCTTTAAGTGGTATACGGGGGTCGAAGGCACTTTTACCTATCCCCTCGATGATAACGCCATTGTGGATGCTACGAAGGAACTCACGAAGTCCTACAGCGTTGTCCTCAGCAAGGGACAGGGCCGAACGACCTTCTTGGATTCCGTCAGATTGCGAGGCGAGACATGGGAAACCCTTGACCGTCAGCAGTTGGCTATCATCACTAACAGGGCCGCAGTAATCGACAATCTAATCCTAACGAACCTTCGCGCAGGCGCAGGCCAGACCCTTGCGGTTGGCGGCGGCACGGCGAAGTGGAATGGCGGTTCAGCCGCAGACCCAGAGCAGAATATGCTTGACGCTATGGATAAGATTTTCACCACCGCCCGAGTATCGGGTGACGAGGGCGTGGCCCTTGTCCTTCCGACCATCGTGCGCGGAACCATGTTGAACACCCAACTATTCGGAAATGTGATTCTGTCTTTGCAGGAGCACATGGCCGATATAGCGAATATCAGTATCTACTACACACGAGACTTCGGTAACGGTGCAGGAGCCGCTGGGACAGACGGAGCCATACAGAACGATGGGCTTCTGCTTATCCCCGGAGCCACCACAGCCGAGTTCTTCCAATACAACGGACCCGGTTTCATGGAGACGGAATTGACCCGAATCCCCGGTCTTGGCTACGATTGGCTTCTGACTTCATACTTCGGTATGGTTATCCACGAGCACCAAGACGCTGGAGTTGCTGAGGGTGCTGGAACCACGAACAGAATCGTGAAACTGACTGACCTCATCGCATGAGGTTAGAATATGGCACGTCGAAGAATAGGCAACGATTGGGTCGAAGACCCTACAGAAGAGGTTGCGGTAGCCCCTAAGAAGGCTAAGAAGAGTAAGGTGAAGAAGAGTGGCGAAAAGCAGTCGAGCGGGTCTGATTAAGAAATGCCGAGATAACGGCATTGATTTTCCCGATAAAGCGACGGTAGCCGAATTAGAGCACATTCTATCTTCGCATGAGCCCGGCGCAGGCTATCTGCTTAGGGCTGTTAGACCCACATCAAGGGGAACAGGCCCAGCATTCAAGTTTAACGCCTATGACGAGACGGTATGGGTTCCATCGAGTCGCTACGCGCGTGAGATATGCAATTCCAAACCTCACATTGTTCAAGTGGTTGGGAGAATGTTTCGAGCGAAGGTCCCAAATAGCATACGGGTCATAGAGATACCGGAGGAGTATTGTGGCGATAACGACAGATAACATTCGTGACCTGCTAAACAGACCTCGTGGGCTTCTTGAAGGGACAATTACTGAATACATCGGCATGAGGACCCTTGAGGTCAATAAGTCGGCGCGTGGGACTCTTTACCTCCCCGATGGCTCAGTAAATGCCGTCACAGCCCCCCTTATCGAAGCGGCCATCAAAAGCCTCGTTGCGGTAGATTGCCTGCTCGTCTTGATAGACACTATCCCCTCATACTATACAGAAGAGGACGGTCGGTATGCTGAACAGAGGTTCAGAACGCAGTTAAGTGAGATGTCGAAGAAGGCCGATAACTTGTATGCACAGGTTAGAGAAGTGGGTGGAACAGCATTTAGCACAAAGAGCACAACGAGCCGATTGTCCGGAGACAATACGGTTTGATAACGCATGGCTGACTACTTTTGGATTGGTGTTGTCGACGATGATGGCGGAGATTATCGAAACTACACCGTTGGAACCTATGACGGTTCAGTAGCCCTCGGCTTGCCGGGAGCAAACGATACGGTCCATTTTGGGTGGTATGGTCGAGACTCCTGTGAATGGGCCATAACGGCCATCAATAGACTCGAATGGGACGCTGATGAAACACCCAACGGAGATATCCGGAGATGGGCTGGAACATTCATTCTCAGGTCTGATATTGCTCTAAACGGCATGATTCTTGACGGGAAGTTTGTGACTGATGGACCAAGAGTTCTGACCTTTAGTGGAACACCCCCCTATGAAGGTCGGTATGTGAAAAATGGTAGGGCAGGGGCAATAGGAGACCAGCCGGACGAGTTGACCTACATTTTCGAG
>Ga0310345_10001571_pt1 | contig 25060 bp, 21 predicted proteins | sample HC15DNA20500_MG_FD_204667 | JGI IMG/M metagenome (GOLD analysis project Ga0310345, IMG submission 204667) | Marine microbial communities from station ALOHA, North Pacific Subtropical Gyre - HC15-DNA-20-500_MG | ecosystem: Environmental > Aquatic > Marine > Oceanic | place: Pacific Ocean: North... | reverse complement strand
AGCGCCTGCCCCTCGGTGTCGAACTCCGAGAGGTCGGCGGCGATGAGCGTGGTGCCCGCCAGCGCCTCGCGGACCATTGGGTCGGGCCAGAGGCGGCGCTCGATCACCTTGCAGGTGACGCACCAGTCGGCGGTGACGTAGATCATCGATGGCCTGTCGGTCCCCGCGAGCGCGGCGTCGAGCTGCGGCACCGAGGTGACGGGGGTAAAGGCGATCTCGTTATTGGCGGCACCGGGCGCGGCCTCGACCGGGCGCAGACCGGTCAGCGGACGCATCGGGTCCTCCGCGCCGGCGGCCGCCCCGAACCCCATGACCCCGGCGGCGAGGATCGCGGCGAGACCTACTGTCTTGCGGATGCGCAGCACCGCGCCCGAGTCCGGCTCGAGCCGGTCGAGCCCGCCGACGAAGACGCCCGCGCCGAGCAGCAGCGCCGCCCAGAGCGCCAGCGTGGCGGGGCCGGGCAGCAGCCGGCCGCCGAGCCAGATCGCCATCGCGAGGAAGACGACGCCGAAGGCGGCCTTCACGCCCTCCATCCACGCGCCCGCGCGCGGCAGCATCCGCGCGCCGAATGTGCCCGCGATCAGGAGCGGCACGCCCTGTCCGAAACCGAGCGCGAAGAGCGCGCCCGCGCCGAGCCACGCGTCGCCGGTCCGCGCGATGTAGAGGAGCGCCCCGGCCAGGGGCGCCGTCACGCAGGGCCCCATGATCAGCGCCGAGGTGAAGCCGAGCGCCGCGGCCCCGCCCAGCGTGCCGCCCCGGCCCGCGCCGATGGCCGACAGCCGACCCGTCCAGGCTTGCGGCAGCCGCATCTCGAAAAGGCCGAACATCGACAGCGCCAGCGCTACGAAGACCCCGGCGACCATGCCCACGGCCCAGGGCGATTGCAGCGCCACCTGCAAGTTCTGGCCCGACCATGCGGCGATAATGCCCAACAGGCCGAAGGCCGCCGCCATTGCGAGCACGTAGGTGCCCGAGAGCAGCGCGCCGCGCCGGGCGCCGACCGTGCCGTCCTGTCCGGCCAGCAGCCCCGCGAGAATCGGGAACATCGGGAAGACGCAGGGCGTGAAGGCAAGCAGCAACCCGAAGCCGAAGAAGCCCGCCAGCACGAGAAGCGGCCCGCCGCGGGCGCTCAGCCCCTCGAGCAGGCCGCCTTCATTGGCAAGGGTGATGCCGCCCTTCGACACTGTGGACTCCGCCGGGCCTTCGACGGCGGCGGGCTCCGTCCCTGCGGCAGGCCGCGTGGCCGCAGCCCCGATCGCGGGTAGCGTGTCGGTGACCGGCGGATAGCAGATCCCGTCCTCCTGGCAGCCCTGATAGGTCACGCGCACCGGGCCTTCCGTCGCGCCGAGCCGTGCCTCGGTGCCATGGAAATACACCTCGACGTTGCCGAAGGTCGGGTCGTCCTTGATGATGCCGGGCCCGGTCTCGAGCGGCAGCGATCTCCCGTCCGCGGTCTCAACGGCGAGGTATTCGCGGTAGAGGTAATAACCCTCGGCAATGTTCCAGCGCAGCAGGCGGCTGCCATCGGGCTGTGGCAAGACCTCGAGCGCGAAGGCCTCGCGCGGGTCCATCGGCGGCGACTTCTGGCCGAAGGCGTCGCCGCTCTGGGCAAGGGCGGCGGTTGCGACCAGGGCGAGGGACAGGGCCGCGAGGAGCGGGGCGATGATGGCACACCGCAGGGTGGCGGGGTATGAAAGGGTCCGTGTCATGGCGCCCGGATCGGCGCGCTTCCTTAAGCGGCCCTTAAGCCCGAAGGCGCAACAGCGACGGCAAGGACGACAACCGGAGGCGCGATGCGGGTTCTGATCGTGGAAGATGACGAGACGCTGGCCGACGGGCTGAGCGTCGGGCTGCGGTTGCAGGGCTTCACCCCGGAACTGGTGACCTGCTGCGCCGATGCGCGCGAGGCGCTGGCGCAGGGCTGCTTTTCGGCGGTGGTGCTTGACCTGATGCTGCCCGACGGCTCGGGAATCGATCTGCTGGCCGGGCTGCGGGCGGGCGGCGACCGGGTGCCGGTGCTGCTGCTCACCGCGCTCGACCAAGTGCGCGACCGGATCGGCGGGCTCGACGCCGGGGCGGACGACTATCTCGGCAAGCCCTTCGATCTGGGCGAGGTCAGCGCCCGGCTGCGCGCGATCATCCGCCGCGCCGAGGGGCGGGCCAGCGCGCTGCTCGAATGGAACGGGCTACGACTCGACCCGTCGCGGATGAGCGGCGAGATGGACGGGCGCGAGTTGCGCTTTTCGCGGCGCGAATTCGCGGTGCTGCGCGCGCTGATCGAGAGCCCCGGCGTGATCGTCGAGAAGGACCGGCTGGAAGAGCGCCTTTACGGCTGGCAGGAGGGGGTCGAGAGCAACGCCGTCGAGGTGCATGTTCACAAGCTGCGGGCCAAACTGGGTGCGGGCTTCATCGAGACGGTGCGCGGCGTCGGCTACCGCCTCGCGGAGCCGCGGCCATGAGTTCGATCCGCGCGCGGCTGTTCGCGATCCTGCTGGCGGCGACGGGGGCGGTCTGGCTCTCGGCGGTCTGGTGGATTCAGCACTCGACCCGCTCGGAGGTCGAACAGGTGCTCGACGCGCGCCTCGCCGAGGCGGCCCAGATGGTGTCGTCGCTGATCTCGGACCGGCGGATCGACGTAGCCTCGGCCGGGCCGCTGGAGCTGGACCTGCCCGTGCCCGTGCCCGCGGCGGGCTCGGACTATTCGCGCCAGCTGTCGTGCCAGATCTGGTCGCTCGATGGCGCGCTGCTGGGCGCCTCCGCCAGCGCGCCCTCAGGCCGGCTCGCGGCGGAGCAAACGGGCTTTTCCGACAACCTCGTCGATGGCGAGGCGTGGCGCGTCTACACCATGATCAACGAGGATCTGGGCCTGAGGGTGATGGTCGGCGACCGGCTCACCGTGCGCGAGCGACTGGTCACGGACGTGGTGCGCGGGCTGCTGCTGCCGGCTCTGGCGATCCTGCCGGTGTTGGCGGCGCTGATCTGGATCAGCGTCGGGCGCGGTCTCGCGCCGCTCGGCCGGATGGCGCGGGCGCTTGGGGCGCGCGCGGCCGATGATCTCGGCCCGGTGGCGGCGGGTCCCCTGCCACGCGAGATCCGGCCCATGGGCGCGGCGCTCGACGGACTATTCGCCCGTGTCGCCGCTGCGCGCGAGCGGGAGAAGAGCTTTACAGCCTTCGCCGCGCACGAACTGAAGACCCCGCTTGCGGGCATCAAGACGCAGGCACAGATCGCAGCGATGGCCCCGGACGAAGCGACGCGGCTACAGGCTTTGGCGCGCATCGAGGCCGGGGTGTCCCGGACCGACCGGATGGTGCGGCAGCTTCTTGAACTCGCCGCCGTCGATGGCGCTGCGGAAGGAGGTGGCGAGGTCGTCGACATGACGCGCCTGGTGTCCGATCTGGCGCAGGACATGCAAAGGCTGGCCGCCGAGCGGAATGTGCGGCTCGGGCTGGAGACGGCGCCGGGGCTGTTCTGCCGAATCCCCGACCCGGTGCTGCCCGCCGTGGCGCTGCGCAATATCGTCGAGAACGCCGTGCTGGCCAGCCCCCCGGGCGGCGAGGTCGTGATCGAGGGGGTGGCACGGGACGCGCAAATCACGCTGTCCGTGCTCGACCGTGGACCCGGCATTCCCGAGGCCGAGCGGGCCCACGTGACCGAGCGGTTCTTCCGCGGCACCGGCGCTCCTGCGGGGGGCAGCGGGCTGGGTCTGGCGATTGCGCAGGTGGCGGTCGAACGGCTTGGAGGACAGCTTCGGTTCGCACCGCGGACGGGTGGGGGCGAGGCCGTGCAGATTGTGCTGCCCTGTGCCGGACCCGTTCACGAAAGCGGCAGGTCGTCGGCAGGACGCGACACTGCCACACGCTCGTAAGGCTGCCTTAAGCCCGATGCATTCGACACGGTATGGACGCACCGCGCTTGGAACCCCGGATCGACCGGTACCAGCGCGGGGCCATCATTACCATATCCTGCGCATGACATCCGTCGGCGTCGGGACAAAACGGAGGTGACGCATGCTGAGACGAGGTTTTCTCAAGGGAACGGCGGCGGCTTTCGCGGGTGCCGCGCTGCCCGCCGACAGGCTGCTGGCGCATGAGGGCGCGGCGCAGGCCGCGGTGATCCCGCCCCGCGAGGTGGCCATCGCCGAAGGCATCCCGGCCGGGCAAATCCATGTCATGCCCGACGAGTTCGCGCTTTATTGGACGCTGCCTGGCGCCCGGGCGCTGCGCTACGCGGTCGGGGTGGGCCGAGACGATCTCTACGAGGCGGGGACCTTCCTGATCCAGGCCAAGAAGGAATGGCCGAGCTGGACCCCGACCCCCGGCATGCTCGAACGCGAGCCGGAGGTCTACGGTAAATGGGCCGACGGCATGCCGGGCGGGATCGACAACCCCCTTGGCGCTCGCGCGCTCTACCTGTTCAAGGACGGCTACGACACCTTCCTGCGCATCCACGGCACCAATGCGCCATCGACCATCGGGACCGCTGTTTCGAATGGCTGCGCCCGACTGGTGAACGAGCAGATCATCGAGCTTTATGACAAGGTGCCGCTGGAGACGAAGGTGTTCCTGTATCCCAAGGCTGGCATGGCCTAAGGTCCGCTTCCAATCGCCGAAGCGCGGCATTGAGCAAAGGCTGAATGTCTACTTCTCTAATTGGGCGTGTGGGTCAAGCTCCTCTTCCTTGCATCCTGGGATCGATGTCGCTCATCCGGGTCACGCTTCTCTTCGCAGTCTGGTCGCTCGAGCGCCGCTGCAAGCATTCGTCGGATCGGCAGTGGAGAGCCTTGCTTTGAGACGCGCTTTGTTGGCGCAGCAGACATTTTCGGCTTCATCCACGAACCTCGTCCGGTGAGGACGATCCCGTCGGTCCATCGAAAGGGTGTCAGATCATGTTGCAGCCTCCTCGACGGTCGGACGGAACTGGGTCCCATCGATCCAGAGGCGATGGAGGATGACCGCAAGCTTGCGAGCCACGGCGACGACAGCGCGGCGCCGGCCCTTGGTGCGCATCAGGCGCATGCCCCATGACTTGATCCGGGAACCGGCCATGGTCCGCATGAGGAGCGCATTGGCGGCCGCATAGAGCGTCGATCGGACGTCGCGATCACCAGCCTTCGAGATGCGGCCCGGGTTGTCTGTTTCTCCGGACTGATATCGCCTCGGCGTCAATCCGAAGTGTGCGGCAACGGTCCGCGACTTCCTGAACCGTGCCGGATCGTCCACCGCCGCCTTGAACGTCAGAGCCGCGATCGGCCCGACCCCGGGCACCGTCATCATTCGCAAGCAGACTTCGTCGCGGCTCGCCGCCCGCTTCACCCGGCGGTCCAGTTCAAGGAACTGGTCGCAGAGCGCCCGGCGAGTGTCGAGCAAAGGCAGCATCGCATGGGCCAGGACCTCGTCCATCTCCACAAGGCCGCGTGCGACCTCGTCGAAGCGCCCGTGGCTGACGCTGGACGGCAGGCGGATACCGAAGATCTTCAGCAGCCCCCGGACCTCGTTTGCAAGGTCGATGGTCTTGGAGAGCAACGCGCGCCGCGCGCTCAGGAGGGCGCGGACACCGTGCGACTCTCGGCTCTTCATATGGACCGGGCTGAACCAGCCGGTCCGCAGGACTTTGGCGATGCCTCGCGCGTCGTTGCGATCCGTCTTGTTGCGCATGGCCGAGAGGGCCGCATTGACCTGCCGCGCTTCCATGCAGACAACATCGAAACCCCGGTCCCAAAGTCCGAAGTAGAGGTGCTGGCTCATCGTCCCCGCTTCGAAACCGACCCTGGCCACCGGATTGGGGAAATCCGCCAAGGCGTCGGCAATCGCTTCAATTTCACAGGGCAGCTCACGCTCGAGGCGGAACGATCCCTTCTCGTCAACGATGCACAGCGCGCAGCTGCGCAGCGACACGTCCAGTCCAGCATAGTAAGCCATCAGTCACTCCCTTCATTCGGATCTTTCGATCCCAACGGGAGCTCAACCTCGCCGGTGAGGCAGCCCAATTACCGATGCTTTGGGCCGTTCGCGTCAGTTGCCCCGGCGCTGCCGTCCTAATTTACGTACGCCGCTCTCTGCGCATTTCGATCGTTCGTGACCGTTGCAGCGAAGGGCTGCTTTCTTCGGCTGGCGCAGCTCTCGGCTTTCGAGAGATGATACCCGTTGCCGGAAACCCGCCCTAGGCTTCCGGCAACGGGAATCGAGCTCGCCCGGCTAGTGCCTGTGGGGCTCCCCGTACTGAGATCTCGTTCTCTATGGCGTCAGGCGCCGATTGAACCTGACCGATGACAGCAGCGACAGCCCGATGATCACCGCGCCGAGCAGCCCGGTGATGACCTCGGGCACGTGAACGAGGCTCTGCGCGAACATGATCACCGCCAGGGCGAGGATCGAGTAGAACGCGCCGTGCTCGAGGTAGCGGAACTGGCTCAGGGTCCGCTTCTCGACCAGCATGATGGTCATCGAGCGCACATACATCGCCCCAATCCCGAGGCCGATCGCGATCAGGAACAGGTTCTGGGTCAGGGCGAAGGCGCCAATCACCCCGTCGAACGAAAAGCTGGCGTCGAGCACCTCGAGATAGAGGAAGGCGCCGAGGCCCCCGGCGCGCGCGGCGCTCTGCATCTCGCTCTCGGCGTCGAGCACGTGGCTCAGCGTCTCGACCAGCATGAACACCACGAGCCCCATGATCGCCGATTTGAAGAATACCGCCTGCTCGGCCTGGACCAGCGCCAGCCCGAAGCCCAGAACCACCGCGAGCACTAACCCGTAGGTGACGCCCTTGATCGTGCCCATTCGGCGCAGCCGGTGCTCGATCCCACGCAGCCAGTCGATCTCCTTGGCCTCGTCCATGAAGAAGCTCAGTGCCACCATCATCAGGAAGGTGCCGCCGAAGGCCGCGATTGACAGGTGGCTCTCATTCATCAGCCGCGCATAGGTGTCGGGCTCGGTCGCCGCGAGGCGCACTGCCTCGAAGGGTCCGACCTTCGCCGCGACTGCCACCACGGCGAGCGGAAAGACGATCCGCATGCCAAATACCGCGATCAGGATGCCCCATGTCAGGAAGCGCTGGCGCCAGACAGGGCTCATGTCGCGCAGCTTGTTGGCGTTGACGATCGCGTTGTCGAACGACAGCGAGATCTCCAGAACCGCCAGCACGGTACCTACCAGCAGGAAGGACAGCGCACCCCCAAGGCTGCCCTCGTAGCGCAGCCCGAGCCAGAAGGCGGCCACAAGGCCGAGTATGGTCACCAGAAGCGACCAGCGGAAATAGCGCAGCATTTCGGTCATGGGGGTCCTTGCGGTCTTGGGAGCTGTCTTGGGGCGGTGTCGGGTCAGGCCTGCAGTGCAAGTCGCTCGGCGCGGCGACGGGCCTGCACCTCCGGGTCGGGGTCGAGCCCGGCGGCTAGCAGGCGCTGGGTATAGGGCTCGCGCGGGTCGTCGAAGATCTGACGCACACTGCCCTGCTCGACGATCTCGCCCTTCTGCATCACCAACACTCGGTCGGCGAAATCGCGCACCACCGGCAAGTCATGGGCGATAAACACGAAGGCGATGCCGAGCTCGTCACGCAGACGTCCGAGCAGCTGGATCACCTGCGCCTGGATCGACACGTCGAGCGCGCTCACCGCCTCGTCGCAGATGATCAACTCGGGCTCGAGCGCCAGCGCCCGGGCGATGGCGATGCGCTGCCGCTGGCCGCCAGAGAACTGGTGCGGGTAGCGGTCGGCATGCTCGGGCTTGAGGCCCACCTGCTCCAACAGTTCCTGCACCCTCCCCCGCCAGCGAGATCTTGGCAGAACGTCCCGGTGGATCGCCCAGGCCTCGGAGATGATTTCATAGATCGACATGCGGGGGTTGAGCGACTGGGTCGGATCCTGGAACACCATCTGCAGCTGCCGCCGCACCATGGCCATCTCGCGCGGGGTCTTGGTCAGCAGATCCGCGCCTTTCCACAGCGCCTGGCCGCCGCTGGCCTCTTCAAGTCGAAGCACCAGCCGCGCCACGGTCGACTTGCCGGAACCGCTCTCGCCCACAACGGCAAGGCATTCACCCGGCATCACGTCGAACTCGGCGCCCTTCAGCGCGGTAAAGTTGCCATATTCTTTGCGTAGACTGCGGCAGGACAGGAGCGGCGTCACCGGCGCCCGGTCGGCGCGCATCTCACCTCGCCCCGGCGCCGCCGAGACCAGCTTGCGCGTGTAAGGGTGGGTGGCGTTGTGATAGAGGTCGTGCGGCGTGCCGGTCTCGACGATGCGGCCGCCCTCCATCACCACCGCACGGTCAGCGATTTCGGCCACCACACCGAGATCGTGGGTGATCAGCAACAGCCCCATGCCGGTTTCGCGCTGCAGCTCCTCAAGCAGCGACAGTACCTCGGCCTGCACCGTCACATCGAGCGCGGTGGTCGGCTCGTCGGCGATCAGGATGTCGGGCTTGAGCGCCAGCGCCATCGCGATCATCAGCCGCTGCCGCTGCCCCCCTGAGAACTGGTGCGGGTATTTGCGCATCGACGCGTCAGGATCGGGAATGCCGACCCGCGCGATCAGCTCGCGAGCCCGCGCCCGCGCCTCCTGCGCCGGGGTGCCATGGGCCGTCGCCGTTTCGGCGATTTGCCAGCCGACCGGGTAGACCGGGTTTAGGTGGCTCAGCGGATCCTGGAAGATCATCGCGATGCGGCGGCCGTTGATCTCGCGCCGGGCATCGTCGTCGAGGGTCAGCAGGTCGCGGCCCTCGAACAGGATCTGGCCGGAGGTGATCTCGCCCGGGGGGCAGTCGATCAGGTTCATCACCGCCGAGGCCGAGACCGACTTACCTGAGCCGCTTTCGCCGAGGATCGCCAGCGTCTCACCGCGGTCGAGGTGCCACGACACCCCCTGCACCGCCTGCACCGGGCCGCGCGCGGTGTGAAAGCGCACCGAGAGGTCGCGCAGTTCGAGAAGATGCTCAGCCATTGCGCTTGCCTCCGATTTCGAGCCGCCAGCGCTGGGTCGGGTCGAGCGCGACCCGCATCCAGCCCGAGAGCAGGTTGAGGGACATGGTGGTCAGGATGATCGCCAGGCCTGGCCAGAAAGCCAGCCACCAGGCCGAGGTCAGGTATTGCCGGCCCTGGCTCACCATCAGGCCCCAGGTGATCTCGGGCGCCTGGATGCCGATGCCGAGGAAGGACAGCGCGCTCTCGGCCAGCATCACGAAGGCGAAGTCGAGCGTGGCGATGGTCAGCAGCGTCGGCAGGATCACCGGCAAGATGTGCCGGAACACGATCCGCGGCGTCGAGGCGCCCATCACCGTCGCGGCCTGCACGAACATCCGCTCGCGCACCTCGAGCACCTCGGCGCGGGTGGTGCGCAGGTAGATCGGGATCCGGGTGATCGCCAGCACCAGAACGAGGTTGGCGACCGAGGGCGCCAGCATGTAGAGCACGATCACCGCCAGCAGCAGCGACGGAAACGACATGATCACGTCGGCCAGCCGCATGATCACCTCGCCGGTCCAGCCGCCGCGATAGCCGGCAACCAGGCCCAGCGTGGTGCCGATGATCATCGAGCAGGCCACCGCCCCGGCGGCGATCAGCAGGGTGTTCTGCGCGGCAGCCACGATCCGGGCCAGCAGCGGCCGACCGAGCGCATCGCCGCCCAGCACGTAGAGCCAGCCGCGTGACAGATCGAAGGGCGGTGCGTTGCGCGCCCGCAGGTTCTGGCCACCCGCAGCATCGCCCATGAGCCATGGCCCGACTAGGGCGCAGCCGATCATGGCGAGCAGCAGTAGCGCGGCGACGAAAGCGAACTTGTCGGCCCAAAGCATCGAGCCGAGGCGCAGCAGGGCGGGACGCTCTCTCATCGCGGCAGGCTCCGGGGGGACGGGGACGGTCGTGGTGTCGGACATGTCGCGCGCTCCTTCAGGTGCGGATGCGCGGATCGAGCAGCGCGTATGCGATGTCGATCAGCAGGTTCATGACGAAGATGGCCAACGCCGTGACCATGATCGCGGCAAGGATCACGTTGAAGTCGCGCTGCAGGATCGAGTCGATCATCAACTTGCCGACGCCCGGAAAGCCGAAGATGGTCTCGACCACCACGGCGCCGTTCAAAAGTGCGGCGGCCTGGTCGCCGATCACGGTGATCACCGGCAGCATGGCGTTGCGCAGCGTGTGCACGAAGATGATCGGCCGGTTGCGCACCCCCTTGGCGCGGGCGGTCTTGACATAGGCCGAGCCAAGGGCGGTGAGCATCGCGCCGCGCACCACCTGGACGATCAGCCCGAAGGGCCGGATGAACAGCACCGCGATCGGCAGGATCCAGTGCCAGACCGTGCCGGTGCCCGAGGTCGGCACCCAGCCCAGCCCGACCGAAAACACGACGATGGCGACGATGGCGATCCAGAAATCTGGCGCCGAGGCGCCGATCAGCGACAGCATCGAGGCCAGCCGATCGAAGGCTGAGCCGACGCGGAATGCCGCCAGAGAGCCGAGCACGACAGCGGCCACGGTGACGAGCGTCATTGTGATCAGGGCCAGCTGCAGCGTCCAGACGAAGCCCTCGAGCACCACCTCGATCGCCGGGCGCGCCTTGCGGATGCTCTCGCCGAAATCGAGGACTGCCAGGTCACCGATGTAGCGGCCGAACTGCGCCAGCAGCGGGTCGTTAAGCCCGTGGATCTCGCGGAAATTCTGACGCATCTCCTCCGAGGCGTCGATCGGCAGATAGAGGGCCGCCGGATCGCCGGTCAGCCGCGACAGGAAGAAGACGAGCACCACGAGCCCGGCCAGCGAAATCAGGCTCGAGACGGCGCGTTTTCCGATCATCCGCTGCATGGCGGTCCTCCCTTGGGTTGGCCCGTGCGCCGAGGGGCGCACGGGCCGTCAGGTTCACTTCAGGTCGATCTCGGCGAGCTGAAGCTGGCTGTTGGTGGCGATGGTCGGCTCGAACTCGACCTCGGGGCCGACCCGGGCGAAGCCGACCATGTGGAACAGCAGCACATCGGCCACTACCTCGTCGTGGAGGTAGGCGAAGAGCTCGGACCAGAGCTGCGCGCGCTCGTCGCCGGTCGCGGCGGTGGCCGCGGCGATCAGCTCGTCCGCACGCGCATCGGCGATGCCGGACTGGCGGCCTTCCGAGTCGTACTTGAAGAACATCGAGAAGACCGGGTCACCGCGCGAGTTGTCGTGCTGCGCACCGACCAGGATCGGCCCGCGGTCGTCGACATAGGGCTTGGAGTAGTACTGTTCGTGCTCGGCCACCTCGACCATCTGCAGCCGGATGTTGAAGCCGGCCTCGGACAGCATCGCCTGCAGCGCCTCGTAAAGTTCGGTGGCGCCCGGGAAGTTGCCGGTGCGGCCGACCAGCAGGATTTCGGTATCGACCGGCACGCCGTCGGCGCGGGCCTCCTCAAGCAGCGCCCGCGCCCGCTCAAGATCGTAGGGCGGCGGGGTGATCTCGGCGTTCCAGCCGATGGTGGTCGGCGGCACGATCGCGGTGGCGATCTCGGTGCCCTCGGCGAGGATGGTGACGATGAAGGCCTCGCGGTCGACCGCGAGGTTCAGCGCCTGCCGCACCCGGATGTCGTCGAGCGGCGCGACCGAGTGGTCGATGCGTAGATAGGTGGTCTCGGAGTTGGGATAGGGCTTGTCCATCGCCGGGTCGGTAGCCTCGATCGCCGAGATCGACGGCGCGATGTCCGCCTCGCCAGCCTGCACCATCGCCGCGCGCACCGCCTCGTCGGTGCGGAACAGGTAGTTGGCGCCGGTCACCTCGGGCTGCTCGCCCCAGTAGTCGTCGCGGCGCTCGAGCCGGATGTTCTGGCCGGGGTTCCACTCGGCCAGCGCGTAGGGGCCGGTGCCGATCGGCTCGCGGGTGAACTCCATCGGCGTTTCGGAGGGCACGATGGTCAGCAGCGACAGCATCAGCGGCAGGATCGGCTGGGCCGGCTCGGTGCGGAAGTCGATGGTATGGGCGTCAACCACGGTGGGCGTGATCTCGATCCCCTCGTAGTAGCGCGACACCTCGCAGGTGATCTCCGGGCTTTGGGCCCGTTCGAAGCTGTGCTTCACGTCCTCGGCGTCGAAGGCCGAGCCATCCGAGAAGGCGACGCCCTGGCGCAGGTTGAAGCGCCAGGTGTTGTCGTCGACCTGCTCCCAGCTTTCGGCGAGACGCGGCATCACGCCGCCATCGCCGCGCACGTCGAGCTCGGTCAGAGTCTCCGAGATGTTCTGCAGCACGATCCGACCGATATTCGAGCGGGTCGCCATGCAGGGCTCGACCAGGTCGACCTCCTCGCCCAGCACGATGGTGACGTCACGCCCCTCCTGCGCGAAGCCGGGCACGGCCGCGGCGCTGGCCAGTAGCAGGCCGGTGATCAGCGATCTCGTTGTCATGTTCTCTCCTCCCATGAAGTTCGTGTGCAGGTTTACCGGCCTCGTGCCGGCCGCCCTGCCCGATGCGTTCTCAGCCGCCCGCCGGCGGTGACGACCAGTGTGCCGGTCAAGATGACCGCCGCCCCGATCCAGGTCGCGAGGCCAGGGCTTTCGCCGAAGGCCAGGTATCCGAGTACGGCCACCATCGGCAGCCGCAGGAAATCCACCGGCGCCAGCAACGACGCCTCAGCCAGGCCGAAGGCGCGCGTCATCAGCGCCATGTTGGCGGCCCCCAGCACGCCTTGCAGCGCCAACAGGGCCAGCACCTCGGGCGAGGGCGTGGTCCAGACCAGCGCGGCCGGGATTGCCGCGAGCGGCACCGTCACCACCAGGTTCCAGGCCACCAGCGTGCCGGTGTCGTCATGCGCCGACATCGCCTTCAGCATCAGCTGCGCCACCGCGATCAGCGCCGCCCCTGCCAGCGCAAAGAGCAGTGCCGGCGACACCGCGTCGCTCCCCGGCGCGATCAGGATCAGCGCCCCGGTGAAACCGGTGGCGACCCCGACGATCCGCAGCGCGTCCAGCCGTTCGCCGAGCCAGATCCAGGCGCCCAGCGTCAAAAACAGCGGCGCGGTGAACATCACCGCCGTGGCATCCGCCAACTCCGCGCTCGCGAAGGCGGCATAGAAAGCCACAAGCGACAAAAGTTTGATCGCCGCCCGCAGCAGGTGCAGCGCACGATAGCGGGAAAGGCCGAGGCCTCCGCGCGCGATGATCCACGGCGCGAGGACCGCGACGCCGAAGGCGCTGCGAAAGAATCCGATGGCGAAGGGGTGCATTTCGTCCGCTACGGCCCGCACCAAGGCAGCATCGGCCGCCGCCAGAGCCGCCGCGCCGGCCGCCATGCCGATCGCCGCACCCGCCGCGATGCCGCCGGTATTGGTGATGTCTGCCGCGTGATCCTGCATGAGTCCCTCAGCGCCGATAGCTGGCATATTGGTAAAGTTGCCTTCGCCTGTCAAACGCGTTCGTTGAAATTCCTTTCTTCCACCGCGCGGCCCTTGTTAGGTAGTTGTTTAATCGAGGTTTATTAGTGAGAGTCGCGGGTGCGCTTCACCGCCACTGAAACTAATCAACTTGACAAGTGGATCAATTGGTCCCCATTTCGGGGTCAGACGCAGGCCCGGAGGAGACAAGATGACACCTGACGAGATCGCGGCCCGGATGACCGGGACCCTGCAGCCCCGCGCGGGCGGCGCTGAAGCAATTTTGCCCTCGCCCATGGTGCAGAATCACGCTGCCTTCCTCGCCCGGCTGCCCGACGGGGCGCTGGCCTGCGCCTGGTTCGGCGGCTCGCTCGAGGGCAAGTCCGACATCTCGGTCCATGCCGCGATCCTCGACGAGGGTGCGGCGAGTTGGAGTCCTGCCAGCCAGCTCACCGACGACCCGGACCGCTCTGAGCAGAATCCGGTGATCTTCTGCGCGCCCGATGGCGGGATCTGGCTGTTCAATACCGCCCAGCCCGCCGGCAACCAGGACGAGGCCCGGGTCTTCGTTCGGCCGCTGCGGCGCAAGGGCGACCGCCTGGTCTCGGGGCCGGCGCGCGACACCGGGTTGCCGCCCGGCACCTTCATCCGTGCGGCCCCCGTGATCCTCGACGACGGCGCCTGGCTGCTGCCGCTGTTCCTGTGCAATGCCCGCCCCGGCATCCGCTGGACCGGCGCCCACGATACCGCCGCCGTCGCAGTCAGCACTGATGGAGGCGACAGCTGGCGCGTCGAGCCGGTGCCGGATTCTGTGGGCTCGGTCCACATGACGCCCGTGCCGCTTGGCGGCGACGATTTTGCTGCCTTTTACCGTCGCCGTCAGTCCGATGCCGTCCATCGCTCGGAAAGCCGCGACGGCGGGCGCAGCTGGAGCACCCCTGCTCCCACCGACCTGCCGAACAACAACAGCTCGATCGCCGCTGCGGCGCTGCCTGACGGGCGGGTGGCGCTGCTGTGCAACCCGGTCTCGGCCGCAATGTCGGATTCGCGCCGTGCCTCGCTCTACGACGAACTCGATGCCGCCGATGACCGCCCCGAGGCGCAGGATGGCTGTCGCCCGATCTGGGGCGTCGAGCGGGCGCCGCTGACGCTGTGCCTGTCGGCCGATGGCGGCCGGAGCTTCCCGCTGCGGCACGTGGTCGAAGACGGCCCAGGCACCTGCCTCTCGAACGACTCGCTTGATGGCCGCAACAAGGAGCTGTCCTACCCGGCGCTGTTGCCGCGCCCCGATGGCGGCCTCGACATCGCCTTCACCTTGCATCGTCGCGCGATCAAGCATGTCCGGCTCGACGCCGGCACGATTGCCGCGCTCACCAAGTGACCCACCGCGCTATGGGCGCGGCCGAATGAAAGGAATGCCGCCATGAACGGGATGGACAGGCCGATTACCCTCTTCCAGCCGCGCCAGCTCGAGATCGGCGCAGGCGCCAGCGGCAAGCTTGGCGATTGGGCCGTGGGCGCAGAGCGCGTCCTCGTCATCGCCAGCGGCCCCACCGCCGGCTATGTCGAACGGCTTCGCCTGCCCGGTGCGCTGCGTGTCATCGATGACGTCCCGCCAGAACCCGATCTCCCCGCCTTCGAGGCGGTGCTCGAGGTGGCGCGGGCGCATCGCCCTGATCTTGTGGTCGGCCTTGGCGGCGGCTCGGTGCTCGACGTGGCCAAGCTGGTGGCGGCGCTGTGGGATGGCGAGCAGGATCTGCGCGCGGTGGCGGGCCCGAACAAGGTCGCCGGACGTCGTAGCCGCCTGGCGCAGGTGCCGACCACCGCAGGCACCGGCTCCGAGGCCGGCATCCGCGCGCTGGTCACCGACCCTGAGACCAAGGCCAAGATTGCGGTGGAAAGCCCGCACCTGCTGGCCGACATCGCGATTCTGGACCCTGAGCTGACCCATTCGGTGCCTCCGGCAGTGACCGCCGCGACCGGGATCGATGCCATGGCGCATTGCGTCGAGGCCTTCACCAACATCCGGGCCCATGACCTGATCGATGGCTATGCCCGGCTCGGCATCGGGCTGGTCGGGCGCTACCTCGCCCGAGCGGTGGCGGACGGCACCGACACCGAAGCGCGCGCCGGGATGATGCTGGCATCCTATTATGGCGGGATTTGCCTCGGTCCGGTCAACACCGCCGCAGGCCATGCGCTGGCCTATCCGCTCGGCACCCGGCTTGGGCTGCCGCATGGCCTCGCCAACGCCATCATCTTTCCGCATGTGTTCGCCTTCAATCAGCCGGTGCGCCCCGAGAAAACCGCCGAAGTGGCCGCCGCACTTGGCCTGGAGGGCCGCCGTCACCCGACCCGGCTGCTCGATGCAGCACACGGGTTCTGCCAGAAGCTGGGTGTCGAGATGCGCCTGTCGGCCCACGGGGCGGAGCGCGACGTGCTGGCCGAATGGGCGGAAGAGGCCCATGCGATCCGACGGCTGATGGACAACAATCCGCGCGAGATGTCGGTGGCGCAGGTCCAGGAGATCTACGAGGCCGCCCTGTAAGGGCGGCCGTCGACCTCAAGGCTCAGAGAGACAGGTCGAGCGTGCCGCCGCCGAACAACCGGTCGCGCGAATGGGTGACATGCAGCCGCATCGCCTCACGCGCGGCCTCCGGGTCGCGGTCGTGCACCGCGTCGCAGATCGCCTTGTGCTCGGCAAAGACCTCCTCCAGCGCCCAGGCGCCGTCGGACATCAGCGATTCGCCGTGCAGTTTCATCCCGACATGGATGTGGTCGCGCAGCGCCTTCAGTGTCTCCTCGTAGTAGCGGTTGTTCGAAGCCTTCGCGATGGCAAGGTGAAACGCGAAATCGGCGTCCTCGCGGTGCAGCCGAGAGCCGGTGGCATCGGAGAGAAGGTGCAGCGCGCGCTCCATCTCGTCGAGTGCCGCAGCGTTGCGCCGCTGCGCCGCCAGAGCCACCGCGTCGGTCTCGATGGTCAGGCGGAATTCGTAGCAGCGCTGGATGTCGGCAATGGTCTCGACCGGGGTGTAACCGAGCGCCGGCTCGCGCTTGACCCGGACGAAATTGCCCGCCCCCTGCCGCGAATAGATCAGCCCCTCCTCGCGCAACTGCTCGAGCGCCAGCCGTAGCACGGGACGCGAGACGCCGAACTGTACTGACAACTCCTTTTCCGCGGGCAGCTTCTCATTGGGACCGTAGTCCCCGCGCATGATGCGCGAATGCAGGGATTCATGCACCTTTTCAGCCAGAGACGGACGCCCGCGCGGGCCGCTGCGGCCCGCTTCCACCCCATTCACATCCGTCATAGTCCGTCTCCGTCGCATATCTCGCGCAACCCGTCCGCAATTTCGCGCAACAGGCCGGGGCCACCGAAACCGCCCGATTTCGTCAGAAGCCGAACCGGCCCCCAAGGTGCCTCGATCCGGCACAGCGGCACCCCGGGTCGAAACTCCGCCAGGACTTCTACGGTATCGATGCCCAGCCGGTCCAGAAGCTGGTTGGCCGTCTCACCCCCCGTCACCAACAGGCTGGCCGGACGCCGGTGAGTCAATTCCAGCGCCAGGCCATCTGCGAAGCGGCCCCCGGCAATCGCACCATCCAGCCCGCCGCCGCCCTCGCTGATCGTCACCACGGCGAGGCGGCCCTCAGGTAACTTTGCCTGAAGGCTACCGTCCGGCGCCTCGATGACGTCCCCCAAGTCACGCAGGTGGGCAAGTTGGGCCAGCGTCACCGGATCGCGCGAACCGCTTGCAATCACCAAGGGTGCTTCCAGCGACAGCGAAGCCTCGATTTTGAAGTTTGCACCCTTCTGGGCCAACGCCGCTGCAAGGCCGCGCGCGCCCACCCACAGCGCTGGCTCCCGCCGGGCCGCGACGACGCTGTCCAGGGCATCCTGTTCCAGCGCATCCGGCGCCTCGACGGGGAGTTCGATCCGTGCCGCGATCGCGATCGGCTCGGCGATGCCGTCCCCGCTGAGGAGGCCGTCCCGTTGGACCCGCCCCATGTCCGGGATCGCCGGGATCGCGACGACCGGCCGGCCCGGCAGCGCGCGCGCCAGGCTGGCGATCTCGGCGGCCACGTTGCCTTTCAGCCGGGAATCCACCTTCTTCATCACCATCGGCAGGGCGGCGAGGTCGAGCATGCGCGCGACCTCGTCCATCCGCGCCAGGGCTACCTCGGCCGGAATCTCCCGGCTCTGCGTGTTCACCGCCACGATGTCCGGCTCATTCCGCAGCACGGCCGGCAGAGCGGCCAGCCGGCGGGCGACCACGACCCGGCGGCCCGCGCCGGCGAAGGCCACGGCCGAGTCGAGAGCGCCTGTCAGGTCGTCGGCGATGATCAGGCAGTGCGGCATGCGTGCTCTCCTAGCTTGCATGACATATTTACATACCAATCTATGCTGCTCAATAGCCAATGCATGTTGAGTTTTTATGAGGCAGTGACGGCGCAATATCTAACATGTTGCAAACTGGTAAGGATGGCGTTACGAAGTGACGGGACAGCATCTGGCCAATGGAGACGGCGATGACCCGACCGATCGTAATCACGATGGGCGACCCTTCCGGGGTTGGCGCAGAGGTAACCGTCAAGGCCCTGGCCGACCGCCCAGAAGCACTGCGTCGGTCGACCATCGTTGTCGGCGACCGCGACACGCTTCAACGCGCGGTCGGGATCTGCGGCCTCGGCCTTCCGATTGTCGAGCCTGGCTCGACCGAGGACGGCATTCGTGTTGCGCATGTTCCAATCGAAGGCCTGCCGGGACGGTTCGGCGTCCTCGACCCGGCCTGCGGCGAGGCCGCCTTTCGCTACATCGAGCGGGCGGTGCGAATGGCCGAGGCCTGCGAGGCCGCTTGCATCGTCACGGCGCCAATCAACAAGGAGGCGCTGAACGCGGCCGGGCATCACTACGATGGCCATACCGGCATGCTTGCGCACCTGACCGGATCGAAGTCCTCCTGGATGCTGCTTGCATCGGAACGGCTCAGCGTGGTGCATGTCTCGACCCATGTCTCGCTCAAGGACGCGATCGGCCGCGCCACCACCGAGCGGGTGCTCGAGACCATCCGCACGGGGCACCGGCACCTGCGTCGCATGGGGATCGAGGCGCCGCGCATAGCGGTCGCTGGCATCAACCCGCATTGCGGCGAGAACGGCCTGTTCGGCCGCGAGGACGACGATGCCATCGCACCGGCGGTGGCACAGGCCCGGGCCGAGGGGATCGACGTGCAGGGCCCGATCTCGGCCGACACGGTTTACCATCGCGCCTATCAGGGCGGGTTCGATCTTGTCGTGGCGCAGTATCACGACCAGGGCCACATCCCGATCAAACTCGTGGCCTTCGACACCGCGGTCAACGTTTCGCTCGGCCTTCCGATCGACCGCTGCTCGGTCGACCATGGCACCGCTTTCGACATCGCCGGCACCGGGCGGGCCAACCATGGCAACATGCTGTCGGCGCTGGATTACGCGGCGCGGATGACCGGCGCTGCCCGCGCGGAGGAAGCGGCATGACGAAGACCCGCCACGCCTATGTCGCGCTCGTCACCTGCTTCCGCGACGACGAGACAATCGATTTCGCGGCCACGCGCGCCCAGGTGCGCCGGCAGGTTGCCGCCGGCAACAACATCATGTGCGCCGGCACCAATGGCGACTTCACCGCGCTGACCTTCGACGAGAAGGTCAGGCTCTGCACCGAGGTGGTGGACGAGGTCGCCGGCCGTGCCCGGGTGATCGTCAACGCCGGCACGCCTGCCACCTTCGAGACCACGCTGCTGGCGCGCGAGTTCGACCGGATCGGCGTCGATGGCATCGCGGTGATCACGCCTTATTTCATCGCCTGCACCCAGGACGGCCTGGTGCGGCATTTCTCGACCGTGGCCGATGCCGTGCAGACCCCGGTCTATCTCTACGACATCCCGGCCCGCACCCAGAACCACATCGAACCTGACACTGCGCGGCAGTTGGCGCGGCACGGCAACATCGCCGGGATCAAAGACTCCGGTGGTGCGCAGCAGACGCTGGAGGAGTATCTTGCCGTGTCGCGCGAGCACCCGGGGTTCGAGGTCTATTCGGGGCCTGACCATCTCGTTCACTGGGCCCTCGCAGAGGGCGCGGCGGGGTGCATTTCGGGTCTGGGCAACGTGATGCCGGACACGCTGGCGGAGATCCTGACCGCTTTCAATGCAGGCGATGACGCCGCGGCAGAAGCGGCGCAGGAGCGCTTTTCTGCCTTTCGCAGGGACCTCTATGGGCTTGGCTACCCCCCGGCACTGGTGAAGCGTGCCCTGTGGCTGCGCGACCCATCGGTCGGCGCGAGCCGGCAGCCTGCCCTGCTGCCGGATGCCGAGCAGGACCAGCAGATCTCGGAGATCTTGGAGCGCTACGGCCTCTGAGCCGGATCGGGGTGCCCATTCGGCGCCGTGCCGTCGACCACCACGTGGCGATTTTAGGGGTGTAGGGCGCGCCTTATGCCGAAGTACGGCGCACGATCTCGAAGCCGAGATCCTTGACTGGCTCGGCCACCTCTTGGCCTTCGAAGCGGGCGAGCAGCGCCCGTGCCGCCTCTTCGCCGAGCACCTCGCAGTCAACCCGCACCGTGGTGAGCGCCGGCTCCAGATGGGCCGCGAAGTCCTGATCCCCGAAGCCGATCACGGCGATCCGGCCGGGCACGTCGATGCCACGCGCCTGCGCCTCGATCAGCAGCCCCGAGCACCCGCAGCGGGTGGCGATCGAGACCTGCCCGCCGGGCCACGTGCTGGTGATGGACAGCCGCAAGGACGCGCGCGCCGCCTCGGCCGGCGACATCCTGATCACCCGGCTGATGCAGCGCGGCGGCGCGGGGGTTGTCTCGGATGGCGGCTTTCGGGATGCGGCGACCATCGCCGGTCTCGACATTCCGGCCTACCACCAGCGCCCCTCCAGCCCGACCAACCTGACGCTGCACGAGGCGATCGAGATCAACGTGCCGGTCGGCTGCGGCGACGCGCCGGTCTTCCCGGACGACATCCTCGTGGGCGACGACGACTGCGTCATCGTGATCCCGCAGGACATCGCCGAGGAGATTGCGGCCGAGGCGGTTGAGATGACCGCCTACGAGGACTTCGTGGTCGAGCGGGTCAAGGACGGTGAGAGCATCATCGGCCTCTACCCCTGCACCAAGGACGAACACCGGGCGGCGTTCGAGGCGTGGCGCGAGAAGAACGGCCGCTAAAGAGCCGTATCTATGGGCAGGTCAGACCGCCATTCGCAGCCAGCCGGTGGCGGTGTCTTCCATCATACCCCCCCTGTTTCCCATGACTGGACGCGCCACCGTCAATGTCCCTTCATGCCAAAACGGGGCCTTTGCCTATATTGTCGAGGCGAAAAACCGCGCTGTTCAGTCATGGGAAACACTTGCGGCGAGGTGGCCCATGAGTGTCGCCTTTCGACAGCAGCGCGTCGCTTTCAGCATATCTAGGGTGTTTGTGTTCAATTCGAGCACGAGATTTGCGTATAAGGATATGGATAACAGGTGTTTTGACTGAACATGGAAACATCTGAACTCCGCTCGGTCATGAACCGGGTCTTTTGGAAGGCCGTACGCTGATGTTCCGCCGCTGCCATTGTTCGTCTTCACCCCAAGTTTACGGCGCGGGATCGACAGCCGGGATGACCAATTGACTACCCCGGTCGTGGCGTAGCCCCTCGGTATCGCGCGGGCTGCCGAGACCGCAGGTGCCGTGGTTCGACGGTTTCAGCACATAGGACGTAGAGCGCCAGGCCACCTGATGCATGGCACCGAACATGCCATGCATCAGATGACTATATCGCTTTGCCTCAGCTCGTTCAGACCGCCTGCTGTTCGACCTTGTTCCCGCTGACCACGCCGGGGACAGGCGCGTCGATGCCAGCGGCCAACAACGCAGCCGGCGGCAGGTCGTCGAGGTCGATGTGGTCGGCGACCGTGTCCCCCGTCACGGAGCAGAGCTCGACCATCTCCTGCAGCACGCTAGACAGGGCGTGGAGGTCCTCTCCGTCCCACATCTCCACCGCCGAGGCCAGATCACCCATCCGAAACCCACAGGCCCGCCATTCGAGGTCGCTCGGGCTCCACATCCGGGTCATGCGGGGTTCGACGAGGGCCGCGCGCAGCCGTGCCGCGACATCCGGGCAGGCCGCCGCGATCTCGTCCATGGCCGGCGACAGCTCCGCCTCATCCTGCGCCTCCTGCAGCGCCCTGACGATGGTCCGGTCGGAGATGCCGTGTCCGACGACCTCCGAGATCAGTTCGCCATGCGAGATGCACACGTGGCTCCAGAACCGGATGAGGGGCCGGAGGTCGAGATGGGCCGGGTCGAGCCGCAGGCTCTCGAGCACGAGATCGATGTTGGCCTGCTCGAGGCGGCTCATCTGCGCGACGTCCAGCCGCTCCATGGCAGGGTCCGTGTCCTCCCATGCAACCGCGGCGTCGGGCAGCACCGCTTCCTGCCCCGGCATGGCAGTGCTGGACAGGAGGTCGGTGCGGCAGCTGTCGCGGGGTTCATCCATATCGGTCATTTACGGTTTCCTTCGTTCATTCACACAGTCCTTTGTTCGCGGAATCTTGTCCGCGGTGCTTCGGTATGAGACCATGCGAGCAGAGCTGAGAGTCGGGTGGTCGTGATTGGCGTCGCCGCCACCCGGCTCGCTGTCCAGCCGCAGCTGATCTGAACCTGATAATCCCATGCGCCGCTTCGATCCGGCAATGGGGGTTCACTGGGTCCGATCTCGATTTATGTGGAAAACCCCCCGCCCACACGCGGGCAGAATGCCGCCTTGGCTCGAGGAAGGTAGGGGCGCGGCGCTTTCGCAAAACGATCGTCAAGCCGCCTGATGTCGAACCATCCTGCAGAGCTGATAGCCTGGATGCCCCTGGGAGGCCTTGGGAGGGGGGCTGCAACGCGTTCTCGGCAATTTGCCTGGGGTAGACTAGGTCGAGAGCACTGCGCCTGTAGCGCCCACCCTGGGGCGTTTCTCGCGCACCGACAGGTGATCAGGCGCGGCTGCTGTCTGCAAGGATCAATCGGCAGGCTCACTGCACCAGCTATGCAATGGTTCGACCTGCCCAAGGCCGAGAGGGCACAGCGCACTCTCGCGCCGGACCGATCTTCGCACCTCATGCGCTCGTCGAGCCGATCGAGGCGCGGCTGCTCCCGGCCCTCCCGCTCCTCGCCTCCGCCTGGATCTCCGGGCTGGGGCTCGGCCTGCTGCGCCTGCGCCTGCGCCTGCGCATGCGCCGGCCCGGGCTCGCCACGCTCGCCGCCACGGGCTGGATGCGGATCGGCATGCTGACCTCGGGCGCGATGTTCCTCGGAAACGTCCTGCCTACCTCGTTCCTTGACCGTGTGATCTGGAACCCGCTCTTCCATGCCGTCGACCAAGCGCGCGGGCTGGCCTTCGTGAACCACGCGCCGCGCCACAGCCTCGGCTGGCCGGTGCATGTTTTCGCCTCGGGGGCTCTCCTCGCCGGCGCCGTCGCCGGCCACGGTCGCACCGTGAACAAACAGAGGACGTAACGGTCCACCCGGCCCCGTAACACCCTCTGTTACGCCTCAGATCCCGATTTTTCGTTGAGGATCAATAGGTTGACAAAAAGCGTAACAGCGTAACGGCGTAACGGGGGGAATATATATATATATATTATTCTCCTCCTCCTCTCTCCTCCTCTCTTCCCTCTCTCCTCCACCACCCCCTCTTATATATATTTATCCTATTTATCTGTTACATATAGATACTATATATAGAATAGTCATAGGAATCAGTCACTTGCGGGCGTAACATCAACCGTAACAGGGGTGTTACGGTCCTGTTACGCCGTTACGCCCCCTCCAATCACGTTAAACAAGCCGTGTAAGTTGTTATTAAGGTTGAGACTTTATTCGCGGGCTGCTCAAGCGCCCCTCGGGCGCCACTCGGCTCAGGCCGTCGGGCCGGAGAAAATTTTCACTGAAATTGGGTAATGACCCGGGGGTCAGGCGGTCTCGGATCTCCCGGACGCCGCTTCCTGTGCCCGGCGGATTGGGCCGAAAAAGCCCGGCGCCATTACGCCCGCCCGGGCGTCGTCATGGCATCCGGGCGAGTTTTCAGGGTGTCTGCCGCCCGGCTGAGGGGGAAAGCCGGGCCGGGCGTTACGCCGGCGCGGGGGCCTCGACGCCCACCTCTTCGCCCAGTCCGAAGAGCTTTGCCTGGAACTGGCGGACCCCACGATCATGCAGGACATGCGCCGCGGTGACCGGCGCGGCGAGACTCAGGCCGGTGAGGCTCGGCGCCCGGCTGAGGCCCACGTAGAGCTGCCCGGGCGCGAAGATGCCGGTCGGATCGAGATGCATGTTGGGCAGCGTCATGCCCTGGCTGCGATGGATGGTGATGGCCCAGCCCGGCAGGATCGGCAGCTGCGCATAGCGGCCGGTCACGGTGCGGTTCAGGTCGCGGGTCTGCTCGTCGAACTCGTAGTCGACATTCTCCCAGGCATGGCACCGGACCGTCACAGGGCGGCCGTAATCGAGCAGGACCTCGGCTTCCGGACGCCCCTTCTCGTCGCGCTTGGCCCGCAGGCAGGTCCCCGTCGAGCCGTTGTGATAGGCCCCCTCGGGTTCGTTGGTGCAGAGGATGATGCGCGCGCCGGGCGTCATGCGCAACTCCGGCGACATCCGCATGTCGTTGCCGTTGAAGGGCCCTGTGCCGCGCTCTGGATGCGGTAGACGCCGCCCGGGATCGCATCGAGCCTCTCGCGGTTGATGGCCCCGGCCTAGCGGTTTGAGGCAAGGACCCGACACTGGCCTTTGGCATATGCGCGAGTTGCGCGGCAGCGACGATCCTCCGCCGGAGAAGAGCGTACCACGAGCGATAAGGACAACGTCGAGGCCCCTGGCCCCTTGCGCACCGCCGCAGCCGGGCACAGTGCGGTCCCGGCCGGGCGACCTTCGCCAGGCCGGAACCGCGCAGACTGTCGGTATTCCGGCACGCCGCTTCTGATCTCGAGGCTTGGCTTTAAGCGGCTCTCCTTAGCGACAAGGTGTAGTTCCGCCAAGCGTCATGGGTTGGCCGTGTTGTCGGCTTGCCAGGAGAGCGATGCGCCCTGCAGGGTACGTGACACGCTCGTGCACCACGACCCGAGCCGACGGGCTGGACGCCCGCCTACGGCCGAACTGACGACCGCTCCGTCGCTCGGAAAACGCTGGCTTGGCTGCAGCTACAGCCTCCAAAGTGTTTGCATGTCCAGTTTGCGCACGCTTTTCGCGTATAAAGATATGGATAACAGGTGTCAGGACTGGACAACAACAGGGGGTAAGGCTCCCAAGTTGGTCACAGAAGGGGGGCGCCGACGGATCGAAACCCCGAATGCGCCTTATCCGGGCAGGTGTTTCCCACGAGTGAACGGACAAAAGCGTTTGCCTGAAAAGTGAACAACGCGAATTTCCACCCCGACAATATAGGTGAAGGCCGGAAAACGGCCCTCGAGAAACGTTCCGGTTAAAGTTTTTCGATAAATCAGAATGCTGTCCGGCGTCCGGAAGGTCGAGACCTGCTGTCCGTTCGTTGGCCAGGAAAGACCAGAGCTCTCCGGGTTCGCCAGATCACTCTTCGCATGCTGGGTGTCGCCAACACCTTTATCGGCCTTTCGCGGGGCCGCCCTCACTCCGGGAAACGCGCTCGAACGCGATCTCCGGAACGGCCTAGAAGCGCGGCCGAATGCTCCTGCCGAAGTGGCGCCG
>Ga0310345_10001569_pt1 | contig 25106 bp, 27 predicted proteins | sample HC15DNA20500_MG_FD_204667 | JGI IMG/M metagenome (GOLD analysis project Ga0310345, IMG submission 204667) | Marine microbial communities from station ALOHA, North Pacific Subtropical Gyre - HC15-DNA-20-500_MG | ecosystem: Environmental > Aquatic > Marine > Oceanic | place: Pacific Ocean: North... | reverse complement strand
ATCCTTTAAGGGGTGCAGCGCATCGTCTGCAGCTCCCTTATCAATCGAGATGAGCGTCTCAGTAGGGTCTCTCCCCTGCTGGACCTCCTCCGTAGCCTGCTCCACCATCCGTGCGTTGCGTGCACGCGCTGCTTCCGCCTGCACCTGCTCGGCCTGTGTTCTAGCTTGCCGTCGGCCTGTCCCAAGACGCTCGCCTGGAGGTGCAAGGGCTGCTCCTTGCAGTTGTGCTTCCTTCAACGCACGCACATTACCCAGCGCTGTCTGCTTGGCGAATTGCGGATTTACCCCTCCGCGTGCCAGTGCCTGCCCTGCCCGTACAAGTGGCCGCTTCAACCCGATGACATCAAGGATGGCTGGGAGATCTGTCAGCTGTTGAACACCCGTGGCCAACTTACGCCGAAATCCTGCCCCTGAGAACGGGCCTTGTTCTCCTGTCATCCACTCAAGATCGGTGCCTGTCCAGTCAGGAGGAGGAGCCTGTCCTTGCTGTGCCGGATTGAACCATGGAGAGATTGCCGCCCCTGGCGCAGCGGTGCCCATCTCATGTGCTCCATGGATGTCATACGTGGGCTCAGACTTCCACCGCATGGCTTGTTCCCACGCTGGCAGCTCATCTCCTCGATCACCCACCGTCTGCGTCCGAGGCATGACAGTCGGATCGATCCGAGTGGCTGCCCAATCACCGGCCCGCATGAGCGCAGGAAATCCCCCAGAGAGATACTTCCAGGGAGATTGCACCATCTCATGCTGCATCCACTCGGGGTACTCCTCCATGGGAGCCTTGGACACGCCACTAAAATCCCGCCCAGTCCACATGGGTGCTTGCGGTCCCGGCGGAGAGACGCCAGGCAGTGGCGGCTGCACAGGCAGTGTTGGCTGTGGCAGGGGCTGTGGTGTGGGCTGTACCGGCTGTGGCGGGAGCGCAAGCTCCTCTTCCACAGTACGATCAGGCGGAGGAGCAGGCGTGGGAGCTGTCGGTGGTGGGGCTACTGGGGCCTCCACTGGTTGCATCCCTAATTCTCGTAACACCTGGGCAGCCAGGACCGCATCAGTCTCGACTCGCTGGCGCATGCGGCGAATCCGAGCACTCATGCCTGCCTGAATATTTGTCTGAATAAGCTGTTCTAGGGCTTGCGCTGCCTGCTGCTGCACAGTCTGTGGCATGAGGGGGGATCCTATGGTTGACGGAAACGGCGATGCCCTGGAAGCACATTACGGGTAATCGGTTGGAACCAGCTACGCATGTTCCGAAGTTCTTCTAGCCCCAAGAAGGTGTCCATGTCACCCACACCAGGGACTGGCAGCGCAAACCTGGCCTCCAGATCCCCTAGCTCTGCTCGCCCCATTGGGAGGGCAGTGTCGCCTGTCGACTTTACTTCTATTCCCGTGGCTCCAGTTGCCTCCTGCGTCGCTTCTGTTACCGCTAGCTGCTCATCTGTCACAGCCTGTGGAATAGGTTTGTACGATACATAGGGAATCCCGTGATACTTACCCCCTGGCACATTCACAGCCCCTACAGTGTGCCACATCCCCTCAAAGTTCTTAGGCACTTCCCAAATTTCACCACTATCAGCACTGGCAACAAGATAGGGCGCGGAGACCGCATTCCCCTGACTTCCGCCTACCCGGACAGGAATACCTACCCCCGGATCAGCCTGCTGAGCCATGGCCTGATGCCACGCCGCACTTCTGCCAGCCTGAGACTGTAGCTCTACTTGATACGGGAAGTTGGCCGCTGCTCGTGCGCCTGTCTCGGCTCCTGCTGTGCCAATCTGCTGCTCAAGCTCCCGGATGGCTGCCTCCTGTGCCACCTGTGTAGCTTCCCGTACCCGCTCCCCTGCAATAGTTTCAGTTAGGGGTGCCAACATCCCTTCCCTCGTCGGTGGGCCTATCTGCTCAGTCAGTGGCTGGTCCATATGCACACGCCCCATAGCTTCTTGGACCGCTATATCGCCCATCGCTAGCGTGGGTGCATCCATTGTGCCAGGAATCTGTGCGGCAGCCTCGACACGTTCTGGTGGTGTTGTTAGCCAATTTTCAGCTGAGCCCAGGACATCAGGAGACACATCAAACTGCCGCTGAATACGTTCCAATGCCAGCGCTTGTGCGTCGGGTGACTGTGTTGGCGTCAAGGCACTAGCCGCCTTCCGTGCCTCCTGCTCCTGTCCCCGACGGTACACCATACCTTCCTGCGTAGCGGCACGCTCTGCAGCACTTATGTTACGACCCTCCTGCCGCAGTTCAGCCGCAATACGATCTCGCTCTGCCTGTGCCCTGTCTGCTAGCGTGTCAGCCCGTGCCTGTTTCCGCTGCATGCCCTGCATCATCAGCATGGGCATCATGCCCATCGCAGGCTTCAGCCCTGCCATGATCTGCTCCAGCATGCCTGGCTGAGCCGCACCCTGGTAGGGCGGACGGCGCGTGCGGCGTTTCAGTCTAGCCATTAGGGTCTCTCCTGCCTGCGCCTCATGAGGCTCCCAAGGTCAAGCGTTTGTGGATAGATCGGCTGTCCAGTGCTGAGATCGATGCACTGCTCACCTGTCCAGTGACCCCCACTCATCTGGCACTGTGCAGCCCCCCAGTCACCAAGCACCCCTTCCTCCAACGGGTCCTCCTGCTCAGCCCCCATCAACTGGGACATCAGATACCCACTCCCTGCCCCAGCCAAGCCCCCTGTCAGGGCTCCTGTCCAGTTGAAGCCATTGTCCTCAGGCTCCTGTCGCCGTCGACGCACAGGCAGTTTCCCAGCCATTAGCTGAACACGCCTCGACGCCGACGTTCATGCGGCAAGACACTGGCACTAGTGACAGCCCCTGCAGGTGCCACCCCAGGTACCGCCCCACTGGCCCCATAGTGCCCAAGCCCTGCTGGATCGCCCCCCAGTTCAGGCCCGACACGGGCATCCTGCGCAGGCACCCCAGGCCCCCGCATAATCTGGCGCTCTGGGGGGCGTCCTCCCTGCTGCCGACGTGGAGGCCCAGCTGGAGGGGCAGGTCTCCCTGTGGGCTGTGGGGGTCCAGACACTGGCGCTCCTGCACCAAATCCTGGCTCCCCTGGATAGGGACGGCGTATGGTTTTCCCAGTCACAGGATCAGTTTCAGTGGGCATAATATATGGTCCTATTGATTCCCGATTCGCGGGTCTGTATAAAAGTCTGCGGCGTCTTGGCGTGTCGCGGTCGTCTCCCCAACCTGCCGCCCATACCGTCCTTCTTCCTGCGGGTAATACGGCACGAAACCAGTAGCTGCGATCTCAATCTGATCCATGAACTGCTGCAAAAGTGGCAGGAGCGAATTGATACGTCCCTGTGATATCAGGTCCAGTGTCTGGGCTCGATCAAGCCCAAACTCAGCCAGGAACCGATTCCACGTCTGGTCCCGATCAATACTCTGGAGCACCACATCAGACAACATCTGCTGCCGATCATTCCAGGTCTGTGCGGTCGCCAAGAGATTACGACTCTGCGCCTCAGACATGCCTGTCGCCAACTGCAGTGTGTTAGCCAAGCGATCTTCCCGTCGGAGGGCTGCTGTATCCCCCTGGGCTGCTGCCTGATTCAAGGCGTTCTGATACTGCGCTTCGCGTCGTTGGGCCTGTCCCTGTCCCATTTGCTGGGCTGTGGCCAAGGCAGTCGTAAAGCGCTGATCTGCCCGCTGGGCCTCTGCCAGGGCCAGGTCACGACCAGCCTGGGCATACTGGGGCGCAATGCGACTTTCCAGTCGGGACATGAAATCGAGTTCAGGTCCTTGCCCCAACAGGCCTCGACGGGCCAGTTCAGCCTGTCCTTGTGCTAGTTGGGCACTCCGGAAGGCGTCAATAGGACTGCGCAACGTCTCCATCTCCAACGCCCGTCGTTGGGCATCAGCAGGCAGTTGTCCCCCACTGGCCAGCAGGTCTTGTAAGGTAGCCTGCACGTCCTGCCCCAACGCAGACTCCTGCTCGGCCCCACGTCCTTGCTGCTGCATCAGGTGGGAGAATTGATTCTGCGCCTCCCACCCACTCTGCCCTGGAATCTCGGCTCCCTGACCCCCATGGGCCATGATGTCGGACAGCGCCCCTTGCGTTTGCCCTGTATAGGGCGTGGCAGCAAGCCCGCCTGTGGAGGCCATGGAGGCCAGACTGGCATTGATCAACTCAGAAATGGGATCATCTCCCACCTGTGTCATCCCGATCAGTTGCTGTTCTGGGACAGCAAAGGGGTAATCTGTGATGGAGGGATCATCGCGCAAGTCCCCTGCATAGGGATCTGGCAAGTCTGTGGCGGTCTGGATCGCATCACCATCATCCCCACGGGTACTCTCAATCTCCTTATCGGGGAACGCGCCAGCATCTGGGGCAGTCTTGGAATCGCACGACACCCCATTCCAGGTCCCGCCGGTATACACACACCATTCGCGCTGATCGTTTAGAGATGCAACGGAATGGTCGGCTCGCTCCATTATCACTTGGTTGTCAGCTACGCCCTGTTGGTTGGGCGACGTGTAGGCTGCCCCACCTGGCACCCACGGGAAGTGCTCATAGGGACCCGTCGAGGACAGGTCAAACCCCGTCCGCTGCCCCTGCGGATTGAGAATGTCGTAGTTCAGATTCCAGCCGGTATTTGCGGTGGACTGCGGATCAAACTGCAGCCCATAGCCTTGGCTCGCAAGAGCTGCCGGGTCACTGGAAGGCGCGTCAGGAATCGGACCAACGCCCTGCTGATACTGTAAGTCGTTGAACCGGTCGAGCGGGAGCGGGTCCTGTCCCTCCCCCTGTGACCAGTCCTGATACTGGTCGTAGGCCCCAGGGATATCACCGGGACGAAAATGCGTTGTCCAGTCAGACGAAATGGCTGGAGGGATCCCGGTAGGATCTGTGGCTGCAGTCCCAGGCCACGCATCCGCATAGCCTTCCCAGTCCGGATAGTCCTCAAACCCTGTTGGTCCCGCGCCTCCCATCCCAGGTACACGTCGCGCCATTAGGCTAGTCCCTTCTTTTGGGTCGACCCAAAGGGTAATGTGCGTGCATTCAAGCCCCACTGCCCTGTCCCTGGCCGCGCTGTTGCCTGCGGCACCGCCAAGGGAGCCCCCACATCAGCTTGCTGCCATCCTGGCGTGTCCAATCCTGTCCCTGGCTGTGGGCCTGCCGGATACCGCCGACGTACATTGTTCCTGCCTGCAAACAGGGCCAGATTCCCAATCTCTGCTGGGCCTTGATCCACTAGATTTCCAGTCGTAGGATCAGCTGTTACACCGAGCAGTTCCAGATTGGCCATCAACCGTGGCACACCCCCACCCACCTCAGGCAGTGGCCCACTTTCCTGTGCCCCACCGAGCCAGCCCTCAGGCGTCGTCCAATCACGCGCCTCACCTGTCGAGGCTCGTCGAGGGGCATACCCACCCATGTCCCCACCCAACGCCTGATCCCATCCAGGCACGTTGGCATCAAGCCCTTCGCGGGTAAAAGGTCCCAAGGTGCGCACCTTCCCCGTCGCCGGGTCAAGGATCGTTGTCTCTTTGAACCGCGTTGGATCTGTAATCGCGTCAGTATCAGCGCCACGTCGAGCCCCAAACAGCCAGTTATCTGTGTCTGTTGGCAGTCCGGCCTGCCGAGCGAAGTCAGGGATAACACTGTAATCTACGCCATCCACTAACCCTTCTATGCCTGTCTCCAGTGTCGCCGTTGGGTCAGGTCCCTGAAATGTAGGCTGGGGAAACTGGAGCCCTGCGCGATACTGATGCGCAGCAGGCTGAAACAGCGCTGGATCCAGGCCTGTGTTCCCCATGGGAAACGGCAATCCCCCACCGCTGTACCACCGTGTCGGCTGCACAACAGCCCCAGGAAGTGTCACAGGCGCTGCTGCCCGCTCCCCAAGCAGACTGCCCAGCAACGCCACATCTTTGACGTTCTGGGTCAGCATCCGACGTGGATCGAGGAACTCTCCTTCAGCCCCGCCAAATGGCTCAAGCAGAAAAGGGCTGTCCACTGGATTCCGAGCCGCACCCCCACCCATGGCCCCCATAGCCCCCATGAGAATGGGCATGGCATAGGCCATTTCAGCGCCAGTCATAAGCAGTCCTTTAGTTTGGCAATGTAAGCGTTAAAATATTAGCGACTGGAGGTCGAAAGCCCACATGCTTCGCGAGTGCATGGGCTGCCCGACTTCGTGTCACCACCACTAACCGCTGAAATCCTTGCGCTGTGCAAAATCCAACAAAGGCGCGTGACGCCCGTAGACTGTGCCGTCGCTGTGCTGGATCAATAAAGACATGCACGCTTGCGACATCCTGGGTAGGGGGAATGTCAGTCAAGACAAAGAACCCCAAAGGCTCCTGGTCACACTCCACTATCCAAAACTGTGACTGCTGTGCCTGTACGCCCTGAAAAATTACCTGGAACGCCTTGACACAGTCGTCTGCTGTTGGCAGGGGCTTGCCCATAACGGCAGCCATGCCTGTCTGATCGGCCTCATACCACTCACGCAACCATTCACTGTCGCGCGACTCAAACGCACGGATCGTGCACTCAGGCATAGACCCCAAGGGCTAGTATAGCACTGCTCATGCAGCCCCTAGATAAGTGATACTGATTGCACGCGCCCCTCCACTATTGTTCTGGAGTTCAAAGCGGGCATTGGCGGCAGACCAGTACACATTCACCTTGGATGAGGTATCGACTGAGACACTAAAGGCTGAATCTGGATCATGTAAGGCTGTGACCGTCCCCGTATCCACCAGGAAGATACCTACATTGTCTGTGGAGCGCACAACCACCAATCCACCAACATACTTGGGGAGTTGGAGCACACCTGCATTGGCGACTGCCTGACTGGGAGCCAGAAACTGCTGATCTGTCACAGGGCCGGTCTGGACAGCCGCTTCAAGGGCATTGCGTGTCCGCTGCATCCGACGACGGCTATCTTGGATCCCAAAATAGAGCGAGCGGAGCGCCCGTTCCGTGAACGTGCCTGCCTCTGCCCGAATCTGCGCATAGTTCAGGGCAGGGAGAAACCGCCGGGTGCCTGAGGCGGGCATTAGAGTCTCCGTGTCGCGCCTGGTAAGAGCTGATATCCCAGGGTCATGCCTTCCAGACTCCAACTCCCATTCGCGGCATCATCACTGATCCGAATCCGACAGCCCACATCCTGGATGTAATCCCCGTTGGTGCCTTCCATGTTGATAATCTTCTGCACGGACTCATACGGAATCGTGATATTACTGCCGTCCGACGTGTCAATCCCATTGCCGTCAGCTGTAATCAACTGCAAGCCAATCGGTTCCAGGCTCTTACTGGCTGCCCCTCGACTGACGGCATCATCTGAGGCACTCCCACTCATCCATTCAATCGTGAGCGTGACATCAGCATCAGCTTCGGCAATCAGATCCAACCAGCGATAGCGTTTAATATAGGCCATTAACTGTTGAGGAGCCCGCGAATTCCAGGAGTTATCGGTCCCGTAAATCACTTTCGTCATCCAGCGTGCCGGGATAGTCTCCCCGTCAAAGCTGTCGCCACTAAAGAACTGATAACAAAAGCCCCCTTTGGTTGTTTGGGCTTCGCCGGTCAGGAGCACCTGCGTATCACTGGCTGTATCCACGATAGTGGAAGCCGCCATGGGCATATCAGGCCACACATACCACACCCCCCAGCGATAGTTCCAGACCACGGCTTGTGTGCATTCAGCCCGTCCCCCCGCAGGGGTCGGCCCTGGCCAGAACCACACCACATGCGCATTCTCAATGTCATGCACCGCATGAATCTTGGCACGCTGGGCATACAAGAATGTTTTGAGGGTCTCCTTGACTGGGGTGGAGATTACGGTATCGTGCTGCCCGTCAAACAGCCGAATATCACCGAGGGGGGTGAAATAGGCCAGCATGGACCGTGGCGTCGTCACCTGTGTGCCTGACGCATCAGTGTACACAGCCCCGGCTGGGATCTGGACAACAGCCTGTTGAGCCACAGCCCCCACCACTGCATTGGACTTTGTGCGGTCCCAGTCCATGACATCACTAACAATCTGCCCGGTTCCACTCACGGTCCAGACAGAACGTTCCAGGAACACGACCAGCGTGTTGTCGAAGTCCCCCACCATCCCGGTGATGACATCCCCAAGGGTGCTTTGATCTGTAAAATCGAGGTAGTTCGTCGCCCCCACCTGATCGGCAAGACCAGGATCGGAGAAAAAGACACGGCGGGGATTGGTGTCGGTGCGTCCCCACCAGAGGCGCTGCATGTGGGGCGCACAGAAATACGATCCGGTGGCTGGGGCATCACCATGCTCCTGCAAAAGACGGTTTTCCAGGATATCCAGGTCTGACGTATTGTCGGTGTAGCTTGCCGTGGTGCGTCCATCAATGAACGTGACAAAGTAAAACGTCGCCCCTGTGCCCGAGGTACGGTACAACTCATACCCCGTGATATCAGTATCGCTATCTGCTGTCCACGACAGATTCGCCTGCTCGTTCTGCGTCTGAATAATATTGGAGGTCACTGCGCCAGCTGAGCGCGTCTCGGCTCCATCCAGGCTGACCAGTTTCCACGAGTAACTGCCATTCAGCACCCCTGTTGCCGTATTCACGGCAGCAGTGATGGTCGGAGAGCGGCTTGTGGCTCCAGCAGTGGACAACGTAGAGCCGTTCCACGCCCGAGGAGCCACTACGCCATTGGCAAAGAATAGGGTATTGCCCACCTGCGCGAAATCCGGGATCGCCCCGACTGACCCACTGCCAAGATCTGCAATGAACGTCCAGCTTGTCCCGTCATTGGTGCTGTACCACAACTCATATTCATCCGTGGCGTCTTCAAAAACCCCCACCAGTTGACGTGTAAAGGAGGCTCCAGTCTGTCGATAGGCCCGCAGGGCACGCACTAACGTCGCTGTGCCGCCTGTATTCGTGGTCACAGCCGACGTATTCTGCTTGGCATACCCCAGGATCTTCTTGGCCCGGCCCAGTTTATCGATCCACAGGTTTCGTGAGCCTGAGGAGGAGTAAATCGCTGGCAGCGCCACCGAATGAATCCCCTCCTGGGTCCCCATGAACACCGAGAAGACTTGTGTCTGGATCGGATAGGCCATTAGAGTTCCCTGCCAACGAGTAGCAGCCCACTCGCAATGTTGCGCCGTAACCGTGCCCCCCGCACCACGGCACAATCAGTGTAGCCAAGGTAATCATGGATGCGCCCGTGCCAATCCCGATCAAAGACCAAATCCACGTCTGCAATACCAACCTGTTCAGGGTATACAGTAATCACCGTCTCCCCCGTCGCTTTTTTGACATGATCAGCCCGACAATGCAGAGGCGCTTGAATCGTACGCCTCGATTGATGCGTCTCACCCCCATGAAATATCTCGTCATAGGCCATCACATCAGGTGGGAGATCGCTAATCAGCCGAGGAGCCAATCCAAAGGCGGGGGCATCGCGGAACCGCCCCTCTAAGCAGACCCCATGACTGCACATAAAGGTCGGTATCTGGCGAGCGATGGCTGTTTGGGCTAAATACAACGCATAGCGCCAGGGGTGTTCAGTCCACTGCTCAGGATGATTCATCCCACTGACGCGGGTAAAGCCATTCCACTGCATTCCAGGCGGTTCGCCGCTCCACCCAAGCCGCCGTGGTCCCCGTTTATAGCCTGTCGAAAACGCATGCCGGGTCTGATCCCCCCAGTGATTCGCACGGCTGGCATGGACGAGATAGATTTGCTGCCAGTCGGGTGTCCACTTCTCAAGCTCCTGCACTTCTTCGCTGTGGCCAGCCCCTGCCGCCGCACTCAGCGCATGGAGGACGGTGGGGTTCCGATTCCGGCAGATATTGACCCATTTTTCTACCACGTCTGGGTTGGGTTCGCCTGTGTGGTACGCCTCATTCAGGCCCTCTATCAGGGCAAACCACTGCGGATGCGCGGCTACCACCTCGGCCATCCAGTGCCACGCCTCGGTCATCTGGTGGGCAGGCACGTCTTCCGCCGATCCCAAAGCCAGATGCCACCGCAGCCCATAGTCCTCTGACCCAATCCGCAGGCACTCCACTATCAGCCGTCGATGCGCGTCATTGGAGGGGTTCAGCCGTCGATCCCCCCAGTACCGATGTGGCTGCCCACTCCAGCGGATCGACCACCAGGACCGGAGTCCTGCATAGCCCTGGTCACGTAAATCTGTAAATGCCTGGTGTACCCGATGCTCAAGCGCTGTATCCTGGCGCTCACGCCCTTCCACGAACAGCATGAGCAAGTCCCCGGCATGGCAGAACAAGGGGACACGCCGCCCTGTGTCATCCCGGAAGGCCACCCCATCCACGCCAAGCTGTCCCTGTATTACGGGGAGTGGAGCCCCTGTATCAGGGAGCACGACTGGGGGCACAGCATGCGTCCGCTGATATTCAGGGCTCCCCTCTAGCCATTCAACCAGTTGGTCGTAGGTATACCCCTTTTCAATCTGTAAACGGAGCGCCTCTGCTAACCCACTATCGTCTACCTCCCGCCCTAGGGTAGCAAAATAGGCATCACGCGCCCGTTGAATCGCGATGAAGTAATCGTTGTGCGTCATTGTTTCAGCTGCTGCACCATGTGCGTGAGGGAGTCAATGTCCTTCCGCACCGAACTCATTTCTGTGCCCAAATACTGCAAGCGCGTCTCGACTAACTCTCTGCCCATGTAGTCCTTGAGGCGCTCGTTGAGAATCTCCCGCACGGCATTGACTGTAGCCAGCCGAACATAGGTGGCCGCGCAGCCGGTGATAATCGACACCGCCGAGACAATCGCGGCCACTTCAGCCCAGGAGATAGAGATCATAGCGGCGGATCTGGGTTAGGAAGCGGCTTCAGCGGTTCGATAATTGGGTAGCCGTCATCGTCGGTCCACAGGGTATCGGTGTCATACATATGCTGATCCTTGCGGCACGCCACCACCATCCACGAGACAGTGTCGTTGCAGACTTCCTCGCAGTCGATGGTCAAGGTGCTACCTGAAACACTGCCACGCACATGGTGCCACCCGGTTTCGTTGGTCGTGTAGCACTGCTCATCGCGGCACAGCAGCACCCACGTCCCGCTCGTCATTCCTGCTGCCTCGTCAAGATCGACCTCGGCGGTGCCAGCATCCAATACCGCACTCCCGCGATATATTAAATCGGCCCTTGGTCCCTCCACGAAACTGTGGACCAATTTGTGGGTGTCCGTCATGGACGGCAGTGGATGATCGATGGAGAAGGTTCCGCTGGTTTTATTCAGCGATCCGTTTACGTCGAGTTTGTAACTGGCCCCAGTCGCATCACCAATACGCAACCCAGTCGCGTTCCAATTGCCAACCGCGACATTGCCTGGGATCGAAAACCAAATGCTCTGCCCACTCATTGCATTGATCGTCGTGTTGCCATCTGCGGTTTGGTACATTGCAAAGTTATGAGCATGTTCACAATCGACATGACCGAAATATGCCCTATCAGCAGTCATGTCGGTGCCGGTGCTGCTGATATAGCCCTTGCCGAAATAGCAGGCTCTATCGGTGTCTTTGCCGGCGTCGAGGAGTCCGGCTGGACTATCCGTTCCGATGCCAACATAGCCGCCGCTTTGCTGAAATACCATTGACCCCGAATTTGCTACACCTGCTTCAATCGTTTGAAATTTCCACTTTCGATCTGCTGCTGAAGCTCCCCCCATTGCAAAGAGTTGAAGGGCAGCGTAATTTGATGCCTCATTAGATTTTCCCAAATAGCCATATACGCCTCCAGTGTCCGTCTTTGCCTCACCTGCAATCGTCACGTCCAGCACGCCCTGAGGTGTTCCAGTTCCAATCCCTACACGATCTTCCCCACCATCCACAAACAGCATGTTTTGGTTGTCGTCAGATTCGACCCTGAAGTCCACATCTGCCCCAGCGTCGTTGAATGTGACCGCACCCACAACCCCAAGTGTCGAGTCCAACGTCGTCGCAGAGGTCACATCCAGCGTCCCACCCACATCGATATTGGTCGGTAGGGCCGCGTTCACCACCTGCGTGGACCACTGCGGGGCAGACCCACTTGAGGTGAGCACTTTATTTGCCGTCCCGATGCCGAGCTTGCTAATCGCGGTGGACCCGGACGCATACGGTAAATCTCCTGTGGTGTATGAGGTTTGCCCAGTCCCCCCATAGGCCGCAGCCACGGCGGTGCCGTTCCACACACCTGTGGCGACGGTCCCCAGCGTGGTAATCGAGGTCTGCCCTACATAGGTCGAGGCAATAGTCACATCGTTCGCGTTGACGGTGATCTTGTCAGCGGTGCCAATGACATTGAGCGTGACATCCCCAGCCGTGCCCCCACCGGTCATGCCTGCGCCAGCCACCACCGAGGTGATATCGCCACTGTCGGGCGTGGCCCACTGAAGAGTCCCGTCTGTATTGTTGATGGAGAGCACCTGATCCACGGCCCCAATAGCAGCAGGGAGCGTCAGTGTATAGGACCCACTGACGGTGGCTGGTGCATCAAACCCAACATACTGTCCACCCGTGTTGTCTTGGAGGCGGAGGTCCCCTTCAGCAGTGATATCCACCTGTCCCACTGTCACAGCTGTAAAGGTCGGACTGTCACCTGTGCCTACGCCAATACTAGTCCGCAGGTCAGCGCCACTCTCAGCCACCGGGTCCGTGGATCCGTCCCCGACAATCATCTCGCCGTCAGCCAGCACGGCCATGGCGGTCACAGCGCCCGTGCCACTTCCGAGTAAGACGCCTCCATCGGTGAGACTCGTCGCCCCTGTCCCTCCCTGATTGACCGCGAGGGTCCCGGTGAAGTTCGCCGCCGCGAGGTAATACGTCCCTTCCTGCCCATCCAGCTTGTCGGCATCCAGATATTGCACATACGCCGCGCCCGAAATACAGGCAAACGGCGCATTGGTGGACCGGCTGAAGGTATGCAGCCCCGTAATGGTATAGGCGTTCTCTTCGGTGACGACGGTATTCCCGGAGAGATCCGCATCGGTGTTGGCAACTTGAATGTCAGCCATCACCGCACCTCATAAGCCACATTAATAACCCAGGTGGCTGTTCCATCACTGGTTGAGGTTTCCGCACTCAGGGCCGTGTTGTCAGAGAGCTGGAGTCCATGAATCGCCATGCCATCCATGGCATACCACTCATAGGTCCGCTCATTGACCGTCGCGCCCCCCTTGCGCAGCAACGTATCCCCGCCTGCGCCATCTTCCAGCCGCAAGAGTGACCCTGTGCCTGCCACAGCGACATCAATCGACCACCACAACACCACAATGCGTTGCCCGCTGCCTGGAGCAGCAATCAAGGAGGTATCCGTATTGGAACTAATGCTGGATTGGGTCTGAAACTGTCCTCGCGCCATGGGATACTCCTATTCTGTGTGGAAATACCGATAGTCGTAACCGGGAGGCCGATCACGGTTAAAGCGGGTGAGGGCCTCAATTACGGCGGTGAAGACTTCCCCCAGTGTGGATGTCACACCAGCCACATCATCATCTTTCCCAATGCGTAAGAGCTTGGTTGCATAGGTCGCGATAGGCATCAACACAATATCTGGGTAGGCAAAGGTACCACCCGCTGTCAGATCTGATGCCGCCACAAAGCCGTAATACCGCACCGTATGTGTCGCATCCGGCAACGGGTCCCAGTAGATGTTTGTGCCATTCGTCCAATACCGCACCGGACGGCCTGTCGTCACGGTGTTGTACTGCAGCGTTGGATACATCCGGCGGGACTGGTAATAATCCCCAACCGGACCAACGCGATCCAGATCCCACGCTGGCCGACTGGTGTCTGGATCAATAAACTGCAGCCGATCTATACGCAGCAACCCTGTTGGGAAGGTCGTCTGCTCTGTGTCAGCTGCGGTCGTGACAGTCCCTACCGTAGACCCCAAGACATTCGGCTGCTGGGCGAGCAAGGCTTCAAACACATCCTGCGCTGCGTTGGCAGCACGCAGGCCCATTGTGACCCCCGTCTCCCCTGATTGCAGGGCCATACCCCGATCCATGACCTCGATCAGATCAAGGATGGATTGTCCGGTTGCCATTTAACCCTCGTGGTTTCTGCCAATCAGGTTCTGCAACGCCACCACAGCATCAATCACTGTGCGTGTCGCAGCTTCAACCTGATCGTCATCAAGAAGATTGCGCTTGGCGGCTTCCTCTGTCAGGCCTAACAGCGACCTGACCAGTTGGACTGCCGCATCCTGCTTGGCCCGTCCCTTGCGTGTCGAAAACCGTTCAACCCACGTAATGGCTTCAATAATCAGCGGCAGTACTTTCAACCCCAGCGCCAAAAATCCCATCTAGTCCCCCGCATGATGATTGACGAATTTACTGCCAGATGAGGGCCCACACATGCTGACCTGGATCTTGGTATGATCCCATTGAGCCGCCCCTACATCATCCATATACTGCTCACGCTGCGCGTCAGTGGCATCTCGATCCCGCTGCGCTTCATCTTCAATCCGCGCCCAATAGTGCCTACCATTCCCCCACTTGAACCCGCTCTGCTCATACACGGCGGCAAACACCCGTTCATCCAGGGGGACATACTGGTGCGCTGAGTCCTCCACTACCAGCAGGAGCAACCACCCCTGACATAACCGATGCCGAATCCGAGGACGCTTGTACCACACCAGCCACCGCTCCTTGATCGGATGCCAGGTCACATCCAGATCAGGATGGACAGCCCAGAGCCGTGCCCGAAAATCCGTAGGGGCATAGCGCACACCGAAGCGGTTGGGATGCCAGAACTGGAGGGTTGATTCAAGCGGAGGTGGGGTTGGACGGGCAGGCGTCACCTGAAACCCGTCCTGTGTCGCCTGCATTGTCCCCATGTCAGCCAAACACCTTCTCCCCAAAGTCCCGCACCCGCTCATCCTTGCTGCTCTTGCAATGCCGTGCCATGCGTGCCCGTGCCACGTTGAAAGACGAGCGGGATTCAGGCTTGAAATTGGTAGACCACCCGTCAACCGGACAGGTCAGGATGCCTTGGTCCTCGTCCACTACATACGCATCTGGGAGCGGGGCTTCTGGCTTGACCCAATCAGGATGAAAGCTCGCAACGGGAGATTCTGTAAGGGAGACAGCCAACGGCTGACGATTGCCGTCTGCATCAATATAGGTCGTCACCTGTCCAGCATCAGATCCAATCCCACTCCGATGTGGGCGTCCTTTGCCATCCCAGGCGTGCATTGTCGGAAACCGAGGGGCTCCCTTCTTGGCCAGGTCAACCCACTTGGCACTCTCACGCAAATAGACTTCAATTGCCGCACTAATGGAGGCGGTGCCTACCCAAGTATTTCCGCGATGCTTCTGGAGTTCTTCCAGCTCATAGACGGTCCCAAGTACCTCTTGCACTGCTGCGGGAGCCACCCCCGTAGGCAGTGGAGCCTGCAAGACAGCGACAGGGGAGGTGCCCAGATGCTGCAGGAAAAACTGATTCTCCTCTACGGAATACTTGACCGGATCAAAAACCTCCATATGCCTCCTTAATAGGTATAGTTGGTCCGTACCGGTTTCAGGACGATATGCACCGCCCCTTCATAGGCCGATATGGTCCCCGTAAAGTTTAGTGAAATCTGTTCGCCCTTATCCACCTTCCGATTCGCCACCGTTGAAGTCAAGGTCGCCTGGACCGGCGTATCTGCAGTGCTGTCCAGGGCAAAGGTCGAACTGAGGGCGGTCGTCAAACTCGCCGCTGCGGTGCCTGAAGCCGATACCCCTACATCCAGGGTACTGCTCCCAGCACCTGCAATACTGTGCGTCTCCCGCACATCCATGATTTCGTAGTCTTGGTCCGCCACAAAAATCTGACAATCGGCTGCTTCCCCGGCTGAAATGGTATAGGGAATATGAACAGGGGCTAACCGTGCAATTGCTTTAATGCCCATAATAATCTCCTGGCGAAGTGTCGGAGAAGGAACCGGCTGGGACGTCGGCTCCTCCTCCCACCTACTCAGTTTACGATTCGGCTACGTCCTCAATCTTCGCACCAGCCGCTGGGTTATCACTCAGCAACTGTCCTTGCCAGTACCACGCCACCTCAAAAGTGGTCGCCGTGGTCTGCCGGAAGAACGGGGTGCCATCAAAGATTTCAGACACAGGCCGTGGTGTTTCATTCTCCCCGTGTCCCAGGAAGAAGTGCGACTTGTCGAGTCCAATGATCGTGTTGGCCGCAAAGTAGGGATCCACATGCCAGGGTTGTCCGGAGAACCGGTAAATAGTCCCACCGTCACCGCCGTCTTTCCCTTTTTGCTGGGCCCCACCATCACGTCCAACACCCACCTGCCCGCCAAACGCTTTCGGTGAGCTCATGGCGAAGTAGGTATCCTCGCGGAGGAGTTCATGATAGCGCCGGACGATAGACAGGTTCGACACATAGGCATTGAGCTTGGCTCCACCCTTCTCACGTACAGCATCTTCCAACTGCATCATGAGATCCTCGGTCAGCGCTCGGTTGGTCCCTCCATTGGACAGCACCACTGATTGCCAGAACTCATTCCCCGAGGTTGAGCGGTTGATGTTGCCAAAGTTCCCGTTGCCAGGATTGCCATCATCAATCACACCCAGAATGCCATTGGTGTGATAGATCGCGCCCGATTTCGTCGAGTTCTCGACACAGAAGAAGTCTCCAGCCGCCGTGCCACTCGGAGCTGATCCACTGATCGTGATCGTGCGATTGATCGGATCGACGGCATTGACGGTTCGGGAGGCTGCAAGATCAGCATCATTGTCCGAAGCGTCAATCAGGTCTACGACCATGCCAATGTCCACCCCAGGGAGGGCATTCACTGTAATCGTCGTCTGGTTATCCGCGGCAGGCATGATGCCCAGCTTCCCCAACCCATCAGAGATGAGGTCCCCGTTAATCAGCCGCAGCACCCGCCGCCGAAAGCCCTGTTCCAGCATTTTCAGGGCTGTCTGGAACGCGAACTTGGAATTGCGGGCATCCTGCAAGAGCTTCCACGACATGTTGTAGAGCCCTGCAAATTCCTGCAGCGCCCAGGTCGCTTCTGCCGTATCCGGGTTCAGATTGGACGGTAAGGTCCCGCCTTCAGCCAAGCCCGTCCAGGACCCAGGGTTCTTGGTCATGATGGGCATAATGAACTGCCCACGACCAGCCATGGGTTTCTTAATTTTCTGGAATAAATTCCAGGTCACGACTTCCTGATTCAACAGGTACAACACCTGCTCTGTGCCGTACGTATATTTCAGGGCTTCGATGACATCAGTGGTACTCGCCATGTGCCTGTCCTCTCTGCATGAGGAACAGTCTACTCAGGTTGTCCTGGGTTCAACATGGGCCAGAGTTCATCAGCACGATCCTGTGGGGTTTTATACCCACCGGTCTTGCCGTCCGTAATCGCCACTTCCCCGCCCTTGCCAGGAAATGGTGAGGCTTTAGCTTTCTGGACTGTTGCTCGATCCATCTCCCGAATCCCCTTACGCACAGACTCTAACCGTGCCCGTACCATCTCCGGGTATTCAGTCGCCAATCCGTCCCCTTCATGGGAATACCACACATCTTGGAGGTATTGATTGGCCCACTCTTCATCGGGCAGCCCATGTTCGTCGCGCATCTTGTTAAACCGCTGCGTCAAATCACTCTCAGCTACTTTTGACGTATGCTGGCCAAACCCTTCACGCATCTGTTTATGCTCTTTATACATCTGCGCAAGGGCTTGATCCCGCTGCTGCAACGCTTGATGCAAAGGGTTAATCCCCTCTGAGATCAAACGTTCAATGACCTGGGCAGCTGTCGGTCCATCAAGATAGGACATCTCCCGCAACTGGTCGATCAACTGCTTGTTCTGCCCTTGCTTCTGGGCCGCCTGCTGTTGATAGGCCTGCTGCTGCTGCTGTTGCGCCTGCCGCTGGTGTTGCTGCTGCGCATACTGCTGCTGTTGTGTCCACTGTTGCTGTTGCTGCTCAAAGGCACGACGTTCCGATGCTAACGCCTGGGACTTTTTTGTGTACTCGGCCTGGACTTCTTTGGGCCAGGGTGTCCCTGCTGCTGTTCCGTCAGGTTCAACTGGAGCCTCGGATACACTTCCGGCATCCGGTGCGCCCTCAATGATTTCATTGTCCATTATGGTGTCTCCGTGAGTGGTCAACGAGTCCTTGGGGGGTATTCACTTGCCAGTGAGTCCAGCCAAGGCTGTTCGTGTACCCTGTTCATGTATGACACGTCCTGTGCAGTATAGCATTAAAGCCTACTGTGGTCTGCGTGGACCTTCCGCTTGCATCATCGCCTGCGCCAATTCCTGTGGGGCTTGTGGCGCTACTGCTTGGCTCGCCTGGAACTGCCCTAACGCTGCATCAATTGCTTCTGCGGCAGCTTTCGCAGCAGCCTGTTGAGCCGCCTGTGCAACCGCCCCTTGAATCTGCTGATCCTGTACCCCCTGTTGCCGCCGCTCAGACGCCTCCATCAAGAGCTGTCGGCATTTATTCCAGAATGTGACAAAGCTCTCTTGAATCTGTGGACTGGCTCCCAGAAATTCCATCGTCGCCATTTCGGATTCCAGCTCATCCATCACCACACGGAGATTCCAGAAGGGCATCGGAATCTGGGGTGGGAGGGGCTGGCCCTGCCATAACCGTTCAACCAGTGACATGGCCAGCTTGCGGTATTTGGCTTCGGAGTCCTCACGTCCCACATCGCTCATGGACAGATCCGCCGCAATCTTTTCCTTGTCAATCTTGCCGGTACGCTCATCGATATAGAGCACACTCAGGGGGGATTCCAGGTGTTCCCGAATCCGTGCCTCCCGTAAGGCCCGCATCTCTGGCACCAGACTGCCCCGCTCCACCGTGATGGAATAATCCGTCCCGGCCCGGAGAATCTCAGAGGTCTGGAAGATAAAGACCTCATCTTTCATGGAATTGTCGGTGTAATGCAACGTGCGAAAGGGGGGATAAAACTCTTTCACCCGATTTACACGCATCTCCTTGACCTTAGCCATGCGCTCACCCAAATGCCGATACAGATTCCCCCACTGGGTATCGAGCAGTTCCTGCAGCATGGGCACGGCCATGGGACCACGCATCTGCCCAGGGAATTTCGATTCCTGAAACAGATCCACCCCACCGGCCACTTCACGCAGCAGTTTTAGGGTCAGGTCAATAGACTGCATGAACCAGGTGGGCAAGTTGGGAGGATCACGCCGCTGCACCATCTTGACCCCTGCTTCGTTCAACCCATGCTCAATCGGGGCTGGATAATCCGAAGGAATATCCTCCCGTTTCAGCGTCGGCCCCAGCAACTCATCCGCGTAGATCGAGGCATTGGCCTGCTCCCCTAACTGCGAAATCCGCTTGTTCAAAAACCGTTGTGGGGGAATCAGATCAGAGACGTAATCGCCATTCCAGAACGAGGCCACGGTTGGGCCCCAATGGAAATCCACCAGGGGAATGAACCCATAGGGATTCACCCCATCATGCAAAATCTGCTCCCCTGGTACAAAGGCGGTATAGCGCCCATGGGGATGCTTTGCAGACACCGGCTGAAACCGTTCCACCACCACGGCCAGGTCCGGGTCATTCTCAGTGCGCGTCCCTTGAATCCGTGGAATCAAATCCTGTAGATGCGTTGAGCCCGTAGGATCGCCAAACTGCTTAATGTCTGTCGACAGAATCCGCACTTCACTGGCGTCCTGAATACTTTGTGCTACCTCTGGGCTGATCTCATAGTTCGCTTCAATCCAGCCCAGCGTACGAATCTTGGCAATATACACAGCCTGGTCGGGGGCGAGGTCTTCGACGGACCGCACAGAGGCATCAATAAAGACCTGCAAGGGACTCAGGACTTCACTCCCGACATCCCCAGTCAGGACCATTTCTTCCACGACTTCAAACTGCTCCTTGGGAGCCCCTTGCGCCAAGAACTGCTGCCGGATGCTATCGGGCACCTGTTCACCCGTCGCCACATGGGTCCACAATAATTCCCCAGTCGCTTCATCAAACTGGGGCATGGGTTCCATGGTGGCATCCTTGACCCACGGCACATACTCAAAGGCCACACCTCCCACAGCCGTCCACCACAGAATTTCCCAGGTGCGCGAGGGCTGATCGAGCTTTTCGTCCAGGGCTTTGATGAGCTTGTCGACCACGGCTGCATTAGCAACCGACTTGGGATCCTGTTTATCGGCGCGGGCCTTGAACACGGGCGCAATACTGCTCAACCGTCCCATGATTTTGCCCAACATCTGGGCCGCGATATTGAACACCAGATAGAGCTTGTTCGGATCCCGCCGTCGTGTAAACAACACCCGATTCTGGGACCCCACCCAATGCTCTCCAGAGACAAACGCGAGGTTGGTCAGGATCCGCAATTCCACCGATCCCACATTCCGGGCTTTCTGGGCACGCAGCCGGTTATAGTCTTCTGTGTGCTCTGCCAGGGCTTCGGCTTTGTCGGCCATTACTGGGCTCCTAGATGGGCATCAGGGCTATCAGCCATATCCCATTCATCCCGTGGGCTTGCTATCGGCTGGGGCACTGAAGGGAGTGGGTGTTTCATCAGCGAGGCCTCCAGAGTATCCATCCGGGCTTGTAGCTGGTGAAGGGCTGGATCCCACGGGTGCGGCCCGTGCAAAGGACCCAGCAGCCACCTGCGCAAGTGTTTTGCCATCCATTGCATGGGTTGTTGCCTCCTCAAACAATTGATCTAATGTACGTGAATCTGTGCCCCCTGTCGATTCATTTCGACGAGACATTTGTAAAGTGTGCATGATGAATTGCACCTTGGATTCTACGGTGCGCAAGCGCTGTTCGACTTTGGGTTGCGTCACTACTGCTCTCCTAAATGTGCATCCGGAGCGTGTCCCCGTTTGCGTTTGCGGATAGGGGATCCCATCCACTGCACCGATCCGACTGGGGGTGTAAATGCAGGTGTTGGTGCGGGCTGTTTGCCACGAGGGTGTCGGGACAAGACATGCTCGACACAGTCAAGCGCATGGTCATTGGACTTGAGGCGCTCGTACCGTCCAGAGGCTGTGGTGTGTGCTGGCCACTGGGCTCCTTCAACTTCAAAGGGCAACACTGTCAGCCAGGGCGCAAAGAACAGCTGCTCATGCTGAAAGTACTGTCGGGCGGCTTCGGTGCGCACTTCCCGCCCTCGATGATTTGGGAGGAGCTGCACACCATGGTGCAAAAATTCCTGCTTGAACTGACTATTGGCATCGGCCCAGGCCATAGGACGTGTCTGCCACAGGGCTGCCATACGGATCAAGGCCTGTGCCCAGGAGAGCAAGGACCCGGATGGGTCCATTTCAGGTGTGCCTGCGATGTAGGTATAGTTCGTCAACTCATCCAGTAAGAACGCCTGTCCCTCTGGGGTAATGCCCACGACGACTGCAGCACAATAGGTGCCAGTGTCTGCCCCAATTTCAATGCGCCAATCTGACGGGAGTCGAAAGTTCTCGCGGGTGGCAGGCTTTTCAGTCAGGTGCCAGAGGTGAGGATGACTGGACAGCGAGATCTGCCGCTCACCCCGTTGATAGTTATAGACACGCCCGACGTAATCCCCGAGCTTTCCGAAGTAGGCAATGGAAAATTTCTCACGGGTCAGGAGATGCCGATCCCGATCCATGGCCCGCTGATCGAAGCTGTAGGGATTCACCTGGGCTGACACGCCACACTTACATACCCAGTCCGGAAAGTCTGCATGCCCATGGCCGTTGTCGTGAAAGACTCCCACCCAGGGCCTGTCCGGAGTGGTCGGAAACACCGCATAGCCTTCACGCACTCGGAGGTTCTGGGCCACGGAGGTGAAGCATTCGATGCCTGGTAGTTGATAGGCCTCGCAGTAGATATAGGCGTCGACTTCTTTCCCCTTGAGGGACTCGGAGCGTTCCCAGCTGCGAGCTTCAAAGCGAGCCCCGTTCTCCAGCTCCAACCACAACCGTCCGTCCTTGGGACGATTCTGGAGGGATGTGGGTTTTTGATTCAATCCCCGTTCCGAGCAGAGCGCTTCCAGGATGTAGTCAAACTCGGGGGCACACATATCGTATTCATTGCCCACCAGGTAGACCAGTGCATTGGGGACGGCTGCAAAGGCCGCACCCCACAAGCCAGCCCCCGCCGACTTCCCGGACTTATACGCCCCCAGCTCGGCCACTACTTTTGCTCGTCCGGCAGGACGACGCGCGAGGCGTCTGGATTCTAGTGTGCGCGTGGGGAGGCGGAGCGTGATGAAGGGCTCGGTGGTCGTCTCGGGATCTACGACCTGCTCGGTCAGGGTGTAGCCATCGGTCGTGACCCACCAATCGGCCTGATGTTCAAAGGGAATAAAGCCGACCTGGGTACACAAAAACTGGCGAAATTCAGTGATGAGTCGGTCACGCAACAGGGGGGCGACGGTAGTGGCAGGCATTAGTGTGCAGGTCCGGTTGACTGTACGCCGTAAGGATCAGTCGTCCAGTCCTCAAGCGGGGGACACGGACAGGCAAAGACATGCTGCCGGTGAATCCGACACCACCAGTCTTCACATTCGGGGCAGCGCACCCATTTAGCTGATGGCACCTTGGTGGTCATACTTAGCCAGCATATCGTGATAAAAGCGGGCGAGGGGTGATTCCTGTCCTGCCATCCCCGCTAATTTCGTTTCCAGGGCTACACGGCAGGTATCCGCCTTGAGTTTATCGGCTCCAGCCGCTTCCACATAATTGACGGTCCACAAGAAATAGGACATCTCGTTGTAATGCTTCTTGATGGCGACTTCCAGGCGCTGCTCATCAGTCATCCGGTGCCATGCCTCCCCACCCGTGTAGCGTTGGAGGGCGTCAAGCACATCGGACTGCGCAGGCCACTGTTCAATCGCCTCGGCCTGCAATTCCTCCGGGGTCAGTGGGTCACAGAAGTATTGAATGGCGTCACTGACGGGGGCTCCCGAAAGCAGCATCAGGGCAAACTGGTCAGCTTCAGCCGCGCTCAGGGGTCGCATGGTGTTTCTGGTCCTCCAACCCCAAACAGGATAGGTGCTTTGGGCGGCATCCGTTCCAGGTAGCGCACCGTTTCTGCGGTGGGAAATGTCAGGTAGAGCCGACACCCACAGGCTTCCGCAAAGCGCAGAAACCATTTCAAGGTGCTGCTGCCCCCACGGCCACGCTTCTTCCACAGGTATTGATTGATGGAACTCGGTTCCACACCCACACGACGCGCCACTGCACGCGTGCTCAGTCCCGCATGCCGCTGCATATCACGCAGCAACGCCGCAAATGCCGTGCCATCTCGGGTCAGCGCATAGGGGATCTCTTTTCGCCGTGGAGCTAGAGGCGTGATGCGCCGTAGACTGACTGGACTAAGCGTTTGCGGTCCTGAATCACTCATAATGCCGCTAGTCTACCTCTCGATGCGCTGGTCAGTCAAGCTATTGACGTTTCCCCTTCACTTTTGTAGGCGGGATGGGGCCCCAGGCCCAGAAAGGCCAGCAAAAAGACCCCTCCCCCCGCCTTAATGCCTACCCTTATGTCGATTGCCCTAGTCCAGCACCTAGGGATGGGTATCGACCCAAGGGTATCCGCTGCAAGTCATTGTAAACAAAAGAGTTAGCCCTTATTTTGCTATTTCTGCGGGGAATTGAGACAATGGAAGTCCGGTCGGCGAGGATGTTCCTCGACCGTACCATTGTCCAAGGAGGACAGAATGCCACAGACTACCATCAAGGATTGCATGGCTCGCATTGAAGCACTGGAGCAGCAGGCTAACTCATCCGATGCTAAGCTGGACCAAATACTGGACCATCTGACGCAGAAGGCTGAGCCCTTGCAGCAGCCAGTGGAGCAGGCGCAGGTTCAACGGCAGACCGTGACTACCGCAGCACAGGCTATGCCAAAGGCTAGTGACAACGTGAACCTGTTCTTGCATGTCTTGAAGGGTTACAGAACCACTAACAGCCTGAAGAAAAACCAAGGGGTCAAGATGTGCTATGCAGCCAAGCATCTGACGCCAGTACTGCAGCTGCATGTGCCAGACTGGACACAGTCCGATACCTACACCTCAGCCATTGAAGCTGTCGAACAGGGTGATGTAGTCATCGGGACAGGCTGGTCGATGCGCCTCAAGGCCCAAGTGGACCCAGCGAAGCCGACACACCAAAGCAAGCTGGACGCCAAGCAGTTCGTAGCCCACTACCAAGGGCGGTAGCACCGCAGCACCAACCAAGGGCCTGGCCCCGCAAGGGGCTGGGCCTTTTGTTGTGTACAGGAGCATTCTGCTCCACGTCAACAGCCCATTAGGGCAGTACTGAAAGGCACACCATGACTAACCCATTGACTGATACCCTGCAAGCCCTCTCGTCCAGACGCTACAGCCTCAGACGCCATCAGGTAGCGACTAGGCCAGAGCCCATGCAGCAAGCAGTCAAGGCACCAGCACCGCAAGCCCTGCGTATCACGGTACGGGAACTGCTAGCAGACCATGCAACAGTAGACAGCAGCAGCCTAACACCACAGGTACAGAGCCGACTGGTTGAAGTGGTCCCACTGCCAGCACGTAGCCTAGCAGCACAGCGCCTTGCGTGTCTCGTAGCAGGTTAGGCAGCCACATCCTGATGCTACATCAAGCCTCTGGCCTTCGGGTCAGGGGCTTTTTTGTGTCGTCAATGGTGACGGGCACACTAAGGAGGAACGAACATGCTAAGCAAACTCAGACGTTTGTATCGTGGACTGTGCTGGCTTATGGATGTGGACTGTAGCATGCCGTGGATTCGTAGCGCGTGGACGACTAACTGGGTCGCCATGGAAGAGCTAGAGAAGCTGCGAAGGCAGGTGACAGCCCTTGAGGCCAGCATCGACATCGCTGCCATAGAGGAGCGGGTGAACACCTTGGAGCGTTCCTGTGTGGTCTCGGTACATGAAGGCAGACTCCCACTGAACATGGGAGTAGATGTTGCCAAGCCAGCCATCTGCTCACCCCTCACGAAGATGGGACTGACGGCGACAACAGACGCCCAGTTCAGGAAGATGGCTGAGTACCTGGTGCGGGGAACTGAGGCAGCAGGGGCGTTCGACGTGCCGACATTGCACGCTCAGCTTGACAGCATGGGGCAGACGCTGCCAATTGCGCAGTCCTTCAAGACACGAGAGCTTTACATCTCGGCATTGGCTGAGCGCTTGCAAGCCTATGCGAAAGGAGCCCGATAACCCACAGC
>Ga0310345_10001568_pt1 | contig 25114 bp, 21 predicted proteins | sample HC15DNA20500_MG_FD_204667 | JGI IMG/M metagenome (GOLD analysis project Ga0310345, IMG submission 204667) | Marine microbial communities from station ALOHA, North Pacific Subtropical Gyre - HC15-DNA-20-500_MG | ecosystem: Environmental > Aquatic > Marine > Oceanic | place: Pacific Ocean: North... | reverse complement strand
GCTTTAATAGCTTGCTTGATAGTATTTTCAAGCTGCTCTGAAGATAATGGGGAGTCTAATCCAACAGCTCCCCAACTTCCTCCCCAACAGTCTATGTCTGCCAATATGGGAGGTTTTCCGTCAAATGGAGAAGGTTCTATGGCCAACAGTGGTGAAGCAAGAACTCACTTCAATTTTGCCGCAGGTAATGTATTATTCTGGCAAACGCTTCTTAATGTACAGCTAGCCATACCAGTTGCTGCATTTCAAGAGGCATTCAATCATTCATTTGAATATCTTAACTCTGATGGTATATGGAAATCAGAATATGATGTTTCTGTAGCTAATAAGAGCATAACAGCCACACTTTATGCTGACAGATCTGGAAACCAGATAGAGTGGGAAATGTACCTTTCCTTACCTGGAGAGTTCGACAACTTCCTTTGGTTTAGCGGAGAATCAAACCTAGATAATTCTGGAGGAACTTGGGTGTTGTACAGAAGCCCTTCTGAACCTAGAGCCGCCTTACAAATAGATTGGCAGAAGGAAAACGATGCTGTTATCAGGTCAACTTATACATTGATAGATACTCAGGCTGATAAGTCGGGAAGCTTCATAGAATATGGATTGAGTTCTGAAGCAGCCTTTACTCATTATTATGAGGTATCAGTAAAGAGCGAGAGCTCGGAAGACTATGAAGCATTAATTTACTATAACCAAGAAACTAGAATCGGTAGCGTTACTTCGGTTTCTTACTTTGGAGACAATGGCAAAAGGTGCTGGAATAGCAGCTTTGAAAATACCGATTGCCAAAACTAACCTTCCCTTACTACCTTAAAACAAGAACCCCTGACTAGACTAGTCTAGTCAGGGGTTGGTAATCAAAAATCTATAATTCTTTTAACTATATTTTCTTGACATTCACGGCATTAACGCCTCTTCTGCCTTCTTCAGTTTCGAACTCAACTTTGTCGTTCTTGTCGATGGCATCTACTGTACCAGACACGTGAACGAAGACATCTTTTCCAGTTTCATCGTCAACGATAAAGCCAAAGCCTTTGTCTTCGTTGAAGAATTTTACGGTACCTGTTTTCATTGTAACTTGTAATAAATAAATTAATTAATGGGTCAAAGCTAGTAATTAGTTTGACTCTGCCTACAAAATGTTGATGAAAAGACTGTTAATTGTTCGTCATGCCAAGTCAAGCTGGGACTTTCCGCATCTGTCTGATTTTGAGCGCCCTTTGAATAACAGAGGCAAAAGAGATGTGCCAGACATGGCCAGAAGGTTCTGGGAAACAGCCATAGAACCGCAACAGCTCATTTCTTCTCCTGCCACTAGGGCTTTAACCACGGCTCATGGTTTTGCCGATCAACTAGGTATAAAGCAGGAAAATGTAATTGAAGATGAAAGGTATTATCATGCTTCTAGTAGAGAGCTACAGTCATTAATTCATCAGGTAAATGATGATTTAGATTGCATCATGATTTTTGGGCACAACCCAGGATTAACCGATTTAATTAATGATTTAAGTGGTTTTGAACTAGATAATTTACCCACGTGTGCTATTTGCGGAATAGATTTCCCTGTAGACTCTTGGAGTAAAGCAAGCCCTAGAACTGGGAAGAAATTTTATTATGATTTTCCTAAATCTAAAAAGAAATAAAGAGGAAAGATGAAAGTACAGCAAACGCACAACCCTTTAAAATCAGTTAACCTTACTTTTCCAATCTTAGCATTCGGTTTAATAGCTGGTTTTTGTGCATTTAAAATTATTACTGGACATCAACACATGGAAAGTTGGAGGTTGATTTGTTTCGCAATCGGAGGATCGATCTTATTTGCCTCTTCAGTCTTTCTAATTTTCTTTCAGATAAAACATCTAAGAAAAAAGACCGCCAACTCTTATAAGAACTGGCGGCCTTAAACTTACTGTGTCTTCGGTCTTCAGACTTCAGTTACAAAATAAACTCGCTCAAGTCCTTATTCTGCACTAGACCATTCAACCTTTCCTGAACCATTTCTTTGGTCACTACTACCTTAGCATTAGGTGGAATTTGTTCTGGAATATCAAAGAGGATGTCATTCAACAGCCTACTCATTACCGTGTGAAGTCTTCTGGCACCAATATTTTCAACCTCCTCATTAATATGGAAGGCAATTCTAGCAATCTCTTGTAGGGCTTCATCTGTATATTCTAAGCTCACGTCTTCCGAGCCAATCAAAGCCATGTACTGCTTGGTAAGTGCATTCTTAGGCTCCTTCAAAATCTGATAAAAATGCTCTTGAGTTAAACTATTCAATTCAACTCTGATCGGGAATCTACCTTGAAGTTCAGGTATAAGGTCAGAAGGCTTTGCTACATGAAAAGCCCCAGCAGCAATAAAGAGAATGTGATCTGTATTGATTACCCCATACTTGGTATTCACTGCACTGCCCTCAACAATTGGAAGTAAATCTCTCTGCACACCTTCTCGGCTTACGTCAGGCCCACTGCCTCCACCTTTTTTGGAAGATCCAGCGATTTTATCAACCTCATCGATAAATATCATTCCAGTGTTTTCAGCCTTCTTAATGGCTTCATCCTTCACCTCATCCATATCGATAAGCTTGGAGCTCTCTTCCTCTAAGAGAAGCTTCTTGGCCTCTTCAATGGTCACCTTACGCTTCTTGCTGCGCTTTGGCAACATATTCTGAAGCATGTCTTGTAGGTTAATCATGGAAGCTTCGTCCATGCCTCCACCAACCATACCCAGACCATTGGCCTGCGGTGCCTGAATTGAAATTTCTATTTTTCGATCATCAATTTCACCAGAACGAATCTTTTCTCTGAACCGCTCTCTAGTTCTTTCATTCAGTTCAGCATCGGTCATTTTCTCTGCCTCTTCAATCTCACCATTAGGCTGAGTCACTGAAGGACGAGAATTTCTTACTGGCGGAATAAGTGCATCGAGAATAATGTCTTCAACAGCTTGTTCAGCCTTTACCTTAACCTCTGCCTTTTTGGTTTGCTTAACCAGTTTCACCGACTGCTCAACCAGGTCACGAACCATGCTTTCCACATCTCTACCCACGTAGCCTACTTCGGTAAACTTAGAGGCTTCCACTTTGGTAAAAGGAGCATCCGCAATTTTGGCTAATCGTCTGGCAATTTCTGTTTTACCAACCCCAGTAGCACCAATCATCAGTATGTTATTCGGAACAATTTCGCGCTGCATATCGCTTTTCACGTGCATTCTTCTCCACCTATTCCTTAGCGCAATGGCCACATTTTTTTTAGCCTCATTTTGGCCAATAATATATTTATCAAGCTCCGCCACAATTTGACGAGGCGTTAGAAATTTCTGATCAATCATTTGTTTTCTTTTTAATTAATCCGTTCAAATCCATATTGATTTGAAGTGTATTGCTGCCACCTGCAGCATGATAAAGTGCCCTACTAAAGGCGAATTCGAACCTTTTGGTTCGGAACATAAAGCCAAAGGAAAAACCAGCCCCTCCATTAACTCCATTTTGATTCTTTAGCTCTTGCCTTATTAAATGGTTGTAGCCAAAGCGCGCCTGAAAATTGGGTGAAAGCAACAACTCTGCCCCAAACACCAGCCTTCTGAATAACTCTTCGGAAAAGCCCGGTTCGTTGTCTTCATCGCCCAGTATAGTATTACTGGAAGCATCATAATAAACTACGCCTGCGCGGTTTAAGTTGCGCGCTGCCAAAGAAAACCTAAACGGCATAAACTCTGGTTTATAGCTTAGCCCCAATTGAACATCTAGCGGCAATTGACTATTGTTCCCATCTAGATAATCAGACATCAAAAAGCCCAAATTTCTTACCAAGAACCCAACCGTAAAGTCTCTTTCAGGGTGCTTGAAGGTTCCACCCAAATCTAATAGCAACGCACTAGCTTGATAAGAAGCGAGATCAGAGGCGGCTACTTTTAAATTAACCCCTACAGAAAAGGGGCCGAATTGCTGTGAGTTCCCAATTGAAACCACATATTCATGGACTTTAAAATCACCATTTAAAAAGCCGTCTTCATCGTAGCTTTCTACTTCTCCATAATTGAGGTAGCCAACGTTTAAAGACCAAGTTCCATAATTTTCGAAGGTTCTAACATAACTCACAGAAGTGTTGGCTATATCAGAAAAGTATCCCAAACGGGAAACCACCAACCTATTATGCATCTCCTTATCTAGAAAGGCAGGGTTATAAATGGCTTGGGCGGCATCTTCCCATCCAGAAGTAAGGTTAACACCCCCCAAAGCAGACAATCTAGCATTAGAAGGTAAATTGAGATATTCAAAGGCACGTGTTCCTCCCAACTGAGCCATTGCCCATTGAGGAGCAATAGAAAGTAAAGCTAAAAGAAGGAACAGGCGTTTATTCATATCGATTGATTAACGCAAAATACGCCTTTCTCAGTCTTCTAATACAAATTGCATTGGTTTAGTAACTTTCTGATCTAGCAAAGCTATTTCTAGCACCTCTTCGGCTTTTTCTACAAAATGAAAGCTAAGCCCTGCAATGTACTGCTCACCAATTTCATCAATGTCTTTTTGATTTCTCTCAGAAAGAATGATTTCCTTGACTCCAGCCCTTTTTGCTGCCAAAATCTTTTCTTTTACTCCACCAACCGGAAGCACATTTCCTTTCAGAGTAATCTCACCGGTCATAGCAATTTTATTTTTCACCTTTCTTTGGGTGAACAAAGAAGCCAATGCAGTAAGCATGGTAATACCCGCACTTGGACCATCTTTAGGCACTGCTCCGGCAGGAATGTGAACGTGTAAGTCGTACTTCTCAAAAACGCGGTAATCAATACCCAAATCTTCAGCATTAGATTTAAGGTAAGAAATGGCCGCCATGGCCGACTCCTTCATCACATCTCCCAATTGCCCTGAAAGAATAAGTTTGCCTTTTCCTCTGCTCAAGCTAGATTCAATAAATAAAATCTCACCCCCAACAGCAGTCCAAGCTAAGCCCGTAACCACTCCGGCAGACTTATTATCTTGATAAATTTCCTTATCAAAACGCTTCCCTCCGAGTACCTTTTCTATAAACTCAGGGGTAGCCTTCTTAGGATATTCTTCTTCCATTGCCACAGATTTGGCCACGGAGCGAACTACTGAGCCAACCACTCGTTCCAAACTTCTCACACCACTTTCGCGCGTGTAGCCTTCAATAAGGAACTGAAGGGATTTTTTATCGAAGTTGAAATCTTTGGCCTTTAAGCCGTGTTCCTTCTTCTGCTTAGGAATTAAGTGCCTTTTGGCAATTTCCATCTTCTCTTCAATGGTATAACCACTCACTTCAATAATCTCCATCCTATCTCTCAAAGCAGGCTGAATGGTATCTAATGAATTAGCAGTAGCAATGAAAAGCACCTTTGATAGGTCGTATTCTACCTCGAGGTAGTTATCTACAAACTCTGCATTCTGCTCAGGATCCAATACTTCTAGCAATGCAGAAGAAGGATCTCCTCTAAAGTTTGAATTGACCTTATCTATTTCGTCTAATACAAAAACAGGGTTGCTGTATTTTGATTTCTTGATGTTCTGGATCACCTTACCCGGCATTGCACCTACGTAAGTTTTTCTGTGACCACGAATCTCAGCTTCATCATGAACGCCACCAAGTGACATCCTGACATATTGTCTACCTAGTGCTTTGGCAATTGATCTACCCAAGGAGGTTTTTCCAACACCTGGAGGGCCATACAAACAAAGAATTGGCCCTTTCAAATCGTTCTTCAATTTAAGAACTGCTAGGTATTCCAAAATACGATCTTTCACCTTCTCCAGACCGAAGTGATCGTTATCCAACACCTTCTTAGCCTTCTTCAGGTCAAGGTCATCTTCAGAATATTCTTGCCATGGCAAATCAACCATCATCTCAGCATAATTCATGGCAATTGGGTACTCCGCTGCCATGTGATTCATGCGTAGAATTTTGTCTAATTCTTTGTTAAAGTGCTTACCTATTTTTTCTGGCCAAACCTTCTTTTTACCTCTTTCTCTTAGGGCTTCAACTTCACGCTCAGGACCATCTTCGCCCAACTCGTTTTGAAGCACTTTCATTTGCTGGCGCAAGAAGTAATCGCGCTGTTGCTGATCTATATCGGAATGTACCTTATTCTGAATTTCACTCTTTAATTCCAGCATTTGCATTTCCTTCATCAGGTATTGCAAAAGCTTAGTAGCACGTTCTATTCCGTCATTAATTTCCAGTAAAACCTGCTTCTCCTTAGCCTCAGCATTGATATTTGAAGAAAGAAAGTGCACCAAGAAACTTGGCTTCTCTATGTTTTCTAGGGCTACCTGAGCCTCTTTCGGAATTTCAGGGTTAAGCGCCATTATCCTATTGGCCGAATCTCTTATGGACTGAATGATAGCCTTTACCTCCTTACTCTGGCGCTTAGGAAAGTTCTCATTAAGATACTCTACCTTTGCTTTGAGAACTGGGCTTTCAGATACTAACTCTTTTACCTCAAAACGTTGCTTACCCTGCACGATGATGGTTGTATTACCATCGGGCAGAACCAACATTTTCACCACTTTGGCAACCGTCCCTACGCTAAAGAGGTCAGTACTTTTTGGGTCATCTACCTTAGGATTCTTTTGAGTAAGAATACCTATTATTTTATCGCCCTTATAGGCTTGTTTAACTACTCTTATAGATTTTTGACGACCAACAGTAATTGGTATCAAAACACCTGGAAACAGTACAGTATTTCTAACGGCAAGAATTGGTAATTCATCAGGCAAGTTCATGCCTTCTGTAGATTCATCCTCATCTGGGGCTATCATTTGAATTAGCTCCTCTCCGTCTTCCGTCATTTCAGCAGCAAGAATGTTTCCTATCATTTGTCGGTCTATCTTCATAATCAGATGTCAACATGACACGTTGTGTCATAGAATTAAAGGGCATACCCAAATTGCAAGCGCTATGCCAAAGCAGCTTTTGGCAGTATACAGCCTTTTGATTGTTCTAAAATGCTACGTATCTTACATATAAATACTTTCGCCAACACTCGACTAAGGTTCCATTATGATTAAACGAGGTTCTATTCTTGTACTCGTTTTATTCTGCTTTACCCCTTTAGCAGTTAATGGGCAATTCTTCGGTAAAAAAAAGAAGCGCAAAACAGAAAAGGTTGAGCTTAGCTCAGACTCCGTAAGCATTGACATCACCAATCTAGTTTTCAAAAACATCAATGGCGACCCAGTATACTATGATAAAAAGCTTCAATCGAAAATTGAAGAGTTAGATAAAGCCCAGAAATGGGAAGAACTCTACCCACTACTCACTGAATACGTGTCTAACTTCGGCACACAGAATTTTGCCCATCAAACTTATTATCTCTGGCGGCTGGCCAAACTCACAGAAATTTTCGGGTCTCCAGCACAAGCTAAACCGCTCTATGCTCTTGTACTAAAGCACCACAGAAAAGGCTTGAACATTTCTGAAGTACTCGCTAGATACGACTCGCTAGACGGAAACAAAAAACAGTATTTTGTGCCACTAGACTATTATTACGACTTAGTTGAATTTAGAAGGCAAGTTGACACGCTGATTCCACCAAGGGGAGTTTTAACTACTATGGGACCTATGGTCAATTCAGGCCATGAAGATTATGCACCTATGGTATCTAAAGGAGACTCTTTGCTAATTTTCACTTCAAAGCGGAACAGTGTTAATACGGGCATTAACAAATACATTAATGAAGACATTTTCATTACCAGCCTACAGAATAACAATTGGGGAAAGGCCGAAATGTTCGAGCGTATTAACTCCAGATACAATGAAGGGTCTGGCTACTTAACTAGAAGTGGAACTGAGTTATTTTTCTCCAGGTGCGAATCTCCCGAAGGCTTTGGTAATTGCGACCTTTACTATTCGCAACTTCAAGGAGACACTCTTTGGACCGAACCTGAAAACCTTGGAGAAACAGTAAACTCTGACGGCTGGGATTCTCACCCTACGCTGAATGTTACTGAAGACACACTCTATTTCTCTTCAGACAGGAGAGGTGGTTTTGGGCTAGCAGACATTTACTACTCGGTAAAAAGAGGAAAGGGAAAATGGAGCAAAGCCATGAATTTAGGCCCAATTGTAAATACAAGACTTAATGAGGTAAGTCCGTTTTTCCATCCACAGCACAATGTGCTCTATTTTAGCTCGAATGGTCACTTATTAAACTTCGGTGATTACGACATATATAAAAGCTACAAAATTGAAGGCGCTTGGTCCGAGCCTGTCAATATTGGACCGCTTGTGAATGGAAAGGGCACTGAGTTTTACTTCTCCATAGATAACAAATCTGAATACATTTATTATGCTCGGTCTGAAGAGGAGAGCATGAAAAATCTAGATCTATATTCTTTTCCACTGCCAATGGAAGGACAGCCCTTGGCCACCACTCGGTTTACTGGAAAAATACAGACCCTAACGGGTAAAATTCCTCAAAATGCGGTGGTATCCATTATAGATTTAGATGAAGGAGTGGAAGTAGCACCCAAGTTTGCCAGAGAAGATGGCACCTTCGAATTCGACCTTATTAATAATAGAAATTACCTACTCATTGTTCAGGGTGATGATATTTTCAGACTGGAAAAGCTATTCTTTCTAGATGGAGATATGGAATACACCGGAATTGTTGAAAGAGTGGCCAGCACCATTGAGTTTGCCTCATTAGAATTTAAGAATGGAAGTGCTGAAATTCTTCCAGAAATGCACACTGACCTTCAGAAGGTGATTGACTTCCTAATAGATCACCCAACTTTTAATCTAAACATTTCTGGCCACACAGATTCTAGCGGTAATGCACTGCTTAACCTGAAGCTTTCTCAACAGCGAGCGGATGCTATCAAGCGCTACATTTCAAATACTGGAAATATTGAAGAAAGCAGAATCTTTGCGATTGGTTACGGAAGTGAAAAACCGATTGTGAAGGAAGAAAAAACCGATGAAGACCGTAAACTAAATAGGCGAGTCGAGTTTGAAATATACCGCGACCCGCCTAAAGATCAAATAAACTCAACGGGAAATTAAATCTGATTATCCGTAATTAGTTATAAGCCGTAGCACCTACAGTAACCAACCTATAAAAGAGCCCTTCGCCTTTTCTATGTAGCTGGAACACAATGCGAAACACCCTTTTTCCACATAGCGCCCCTTCAATAGCATGGTGAGTATTTGGTCTTCCTGAGGCCTTATACTTTACAAGAAAGGATAGGTTCTAGGCTTTTATGATTGAGCCACTGCGAAGTGGTGTTCTGCTCCTACAGCTATTTATCCAAAAATGCTGGTCTTGAACTCAAAGCAGACATTTTACCCCAATCTTGTCCCGTTCTACTTCGAAGTCGTCCAAACAAAATTTTCCCACCGTTCAATTTACTTTTAAAATATTCATGATAAATAAAACAACTATTATTAATAAATAACATTAAAACAACACTTACTTAAATTTCATGATCTGTACGTATAACTAGAAAACTTCTTTTTGATTGGCTTATAATCATTTTTGGATGCGTATGACAATAACAGGCCTATTTGTAAGTGATTTATTTTCATAGATAGACAATAAAGTAGGTATTATTATTAAAAAAAATCATACTACTATTGCTATCATACAATATTATAAATAAATTTAATGACCATTAAACAAAATTTACAATGAAAAAAATCCTATCAATCCTGCTATTATTCTGTTCTTGCACATTGGTTTTTGCTCAAGCTGAGCTTAAGAAGGCTGAAGATGAGATTGAATGTTCCTTACCCGATAACTGGAGATGTGGATCTAGAATGGCTGATATACTCGATGGAATAGACTACCATGCTATGACCATAGTTACTCACAAGGAATGTATAAATAGTAGTCCTGCAAATGCATGTAATACTAGCAATCAGGATTTACTTTAATTTCTCACTAAAAATTTTAAAAATGAAAAAACTCTTATCAATTACTTTATCAATTGCTCTAGTCATTATCTTTTCGATCAATACATCAAATTCCGAGGAATATGACACGGATTGGCTAGTTGGAACATCAATGGCAAGGTCAATGTATTTTGGGGGTAATGGGGGGCTGCTTGGAATCATCAACTTTCAGAACTGCTGTGCTCCAACTTCAAACGACAATGCATGCGCACTGAACGCACAATCAGATGCCGAAGGTTGTAATAGCGCTAGGATGCGGGACGATCTTATTCAGCTACGCTATGTCGACTAAGTATTCAGTTAAAGGCCTCAAATGAGGCCTTTATATTATTCGTAAAAATCTTACCAAAAAATTCAATACTGGCTTATGAAACACCTTATAACTGCAATGATTATTCTCTTCATCCTTGGCTGCAATCAGAATAGTTCAAAAAACGTTCTTGATTCTTCAGTTCAAGAAATTGATATTGATTTGACAGCTGTAAAAGACTTTTATCTTCTGTCTAATATAATTTCATCCATTGAATACCTCCCATTAAAAGTTCCGCAGGATCATTTTATAGGAAGCATTGACAAAATAATATTCCATAATTCTGAGTACTACCTGTTAGACAAAATGCGTCAGTCTATCCACGTGTATGACCAGGAAGGTCTATTTAAAAGAAGGGTATTCAATCAAGGGCCAGGTCCAAAAGAATATTCCAGAATTGACTTCTTTGATATAGATGATAAGTCCGATCAACTGGAGATCATGGATATTGGAGCCAGAAAGGTTGTCACGCTTGACTTAGAAGGCAATTTTCTAGAGACTTTCAGAGCTCCGATTGTATGCAGGGATTTCGTAGTTACTCAAAACAGTGGTTACCTTTTCTATTGTCCAGATGAAAGCAATCATGTAAATAATGTAGATTATCCACCAGGGGTCTATTATTTAGATTCCAATGGATCAAAATTTGAACATTTGGTTGATATTGGGGGAATAGACTTTAGCCCCTTAATCACCCCTAATTCCTTTTTCAAAAATGAACATCATATTGAATTATTTAGTCCATACTCAGATACGACCTATCAATTTCACGATAACCAAATAATTTCAAGATCATTCATTGATTACTCTTTAGACAGTGACTTTGAAATGTTAAAAAATCCTAATTGGACAAATCAACTCCAAGAAGTTAATACACCCTTATTAAAAATATATCCAATAAGCTTAGGTGATTTTAAGAGTTATTTGTTTTCAAATAATGGCGAAATGAATTTTATGATTTTTGATGGCAACGAGCCAGTTTTATCCAAAGAGTTAATCAATGATATAGATGCCGGACATCCAATTTTAGTTGACTCATATTATTTAAATAGCTTCACTCTAATAGGTCACTTATCTGAAAAAAATATTGAGGCCATTGATGATTTCTCTGGAAAAAGCCAGAACTATCTACATGAACGCAATATGACATTGAAAGAAGAGAGAGCTCTAGACAGAAAGCGAGCCATTTCTTATTTAAACTCAACACTAAATGACAATCAATACATGAGTCCAGTCTTGGTTATTTCTAAGTTAAATATTGAATAATTTCAGAATATCATTCCCAAAAACAAGTACCATTAAAACCAGCAAGAAGATCATTCCCACTTTCTGAGCACCTTCTAAGAATTTATCAGACGGAGCATTACCAGAAATCATTTCGTAAAGCAAGAACATAACGTGCCCACCATCTAGCGCAGGAATTGGCAACAAGTTCATAAAGGCCAGAATCATTGAAATAAAGCCTGTAGTGTACCAGAATTGGTTCCAGTCCCAAGTTTTAGGGAACATGTTTACAATTCCGATTGGTCCGCTCAATGAACGCGGATTTACATCTCCACCAAACATTCTACCTAAGGCTTTCGCGTTCAAAATCACCGCGTTAAATGCTTTGCTAGTTCCTCTAGGTATGGCTTCACCTATAGTGTAATCATCTCTTTGGTAAGGGTTGGTCAAAACAAAACCAATCTGACCTCTCTCATCTACAGGCAAATCATACTCAAATGATTGTCCATTTCTCAAAATTTCAAAAGTAGCTGTCTCTCCAACAAGTGCTTCTAACTTCACTCTTAAGTCACTCAAGAAAAGAACTTCTTCTCCATTCACACCCACAATCCTATCTCCTTTTTCTAAAGGAATATCAAACCCATCTTGTAAGCCTTCCACTTCAATAGCCCTTCTAGGCTCAATGAAGTTCAGCTCGAATGTTTCATCATTCAACTTGTTGATAAAACCATCTGGCACAGGAAGATCGAAAACCTCTCCATTTCTTTCTACAGTCCAATAGGCATTAGAAGCCAATAGCGTCTCACCACTCCAGATATCAGAAACTCTGTCGTAATCTTCGCCATTAACTTTCAAGATTTTGTCTCCCGTTTCAAAGCCAGCTTCTTGAGCTATCTCTCCTGCAATAATGCCCTCTTGCTTGGTTAGATCTGCTGGCAAGTAGGTTTCGCCCAAATTATAGGTAAGAATAATAAAGGCAATTACACCTGCAATTACATTCACTATAATTCCGCCTAGCATTACAATAAGTCTTTGCCAAGCTGGCTTAGAGCGAAACTCCCACGGCTGTGGTGGCTGAGCCATTTGCTCTTTATCCATAGACTCATCAATCATTCCTGAGATTTTCACAAAACCTCCTAAAGGAATGGCACCAAGTCCGTATTCTGTTTCACCTTTCTTAAATGAGAAGAGGGTTGGCGGGAAACCAATGAAAAACTTCTCCACCTTCATTCCAAACATTTTGGCTGTGAGCATATGCCCGCCTTCATGTATCCCTACTAATATTGATAGTGCCAGCAATAGCTGAGCTACTTGAACTATGGTTTCCATTAAATATTAAATGCTTTTGCTAATTCTCTAGTTTGTTTGTCCGAGAGGACGTAATCATCATACGAAGGCTTTTCAATAAAAGATACCTTTTGCATGCATTCTGCAATCAAGTCAGACATTTCCAAAAAGCCAATTTCGTCATTTAAAAACTTCTCAACAGCTACCTCATTGGCGGCATTGAGAATACACGGCATATTACCACCTTTATTCATGGCATCGAATGCCAACTGTAAATTTCTGAAGGTTTTAGTATCTGGCTGCTCAAAGGTTAACTCAGGATAATCTAAAAAGTTGAACCTTGGAAAATCAGACTTCAACCTTTCAGGATAACCCAAGGCGTATTGAATTGGCAACTTCATATCTGGCAATCCCATCTGAGCCTTCATACTTCCGTCTTCAAACTGCACAAGGGAGTGAATAATTGACTGAGGATGAACAATCACCTCAATCTGATCATGCCTCAGGCCGAAAAGCCACTTGGCTTCAATCACCTCAAGACCTTTGTTCATTAAGCTTGCTGAATCGATAGTGATTTTAGCTCCCATTTCCCAGTTAGGGTGTTTGAGTGCTTGAGCCTTGGTAACATTAGCCAATTCCTCTCTGGTCTTTCCTCTAAAAGGGCCACCAGATGCTGTAAGGATAATTTTTTCAATCGGGTTATGAAATTCGCCCACTAGGCACTGAAATATTGCCGAGTGCTCAGAGTCTACTGGGTAAATATTCACCGCTTTCTGTTGTGCTAAGCGAGTAATTAAATCACCCGCCACCACCAAAGTCTCTTTGTTGGCTAAGGCAATGTGCTTACCAGCTTCAATAGCAGCAATAGTAGGCTTTAGCCCAGCATAACCCACCAAGGCAGTTAGTACCATGTGTACCGACTCCATCTGAACTACAGAACAGAGTGCTTTGGCACCAGCATATACCTTTATATCTAAAGAGTCGAGGGCATTGAAAACTTTATCATAAAGGTCATCATTACCAATAACAACCACATTAGGCTTAAAAGCCTGCGCTTGTTGAATCAGTAAATCCGCATTATTTCCAGCCGTCAGTACTTCAACTTCAAACTTATCTCTATGAGCGCTAATTACCTCTAGGGCTTGTGTACCAATGGAGCCAGTTGAACCCAATATGGCGATGTGTTTTTTCTCTGAAGTCAAGGAGAAGAATTTTATCTTATAGTTTTATGCTGCCTTCATTTGGTCTAAAGACTTTAGCAGCCCTGCAAATTTAGACCTTTTTCAAAGTGTACCAAACCTGATTGAAAACCAGCAAACACCAACCCTTATCTGATGGTTATTCCTTTAACCTTAATTAACAGCAACCTGAAATCCTTACAGTGACGGGTGCGTATTTTTGATTGTTATGGCATAAAAAACTTACAAAATGTCAGCTTCATTGGCCTTGTATGTTTTTTGTGAATTGAAGCGAGAGAAAGGAAAAAACATTATGAAAAATAACTTCAAAATTATTCTGATTGCCTTCCTAAGTGGTTTAGGAGGAGCATTTCTGTATCAACAGATTATACAGACCAATGAAGTAACAGAAGTAATTCGTGAGGTTCCCACTTACCAACAGGTAAGTAATAACACTATGGATTACGAGCCCAGATACTCAGATAGGGCTGCACTTCCGGTAGACTTCAGAAGCGCGGCAGAAAAGAGTGTACACAGTGTGGTATATATTAAAAATCTTCAGCGCGGAAGAAGAAGCACTTCATTCATGGACTTCTTCTACGGAAGAGAGTCTACATCTAGTGAGGTAGCAGTAGGTAGTGGCTCGGGAGTCATCTATTCCGAAGACGGATACATAATTACCAACAACCATGTTATTAAAGGAGCTGATGAAATTGAGGTTCAGCATGAAAAAAGAACCTACAGAGCCGTTTTAGTTGGAACCGACCCTGATATGGACATTGCTGTTCTAAAAATTGACGCTAAAAATCTTCCTGCTGTAGACATTGCTAGAAGTAGTTCAGTAAAAGTGGGTGATTGGGTTTTAGCAGTGGGTAATCCATTCAACCTAACCTCTACTGTCACCGCAGGTATTGTAAGTGCACTAGGTGGCGATGCTAATGCAGTGCGAGAAAACTTCCCAATTGAGCAATACATTCAAACTGATGCTGCCATTAACCCAGGTAACTCTGGTGGTGCTTTAGTAGATATTAATGGAGACTTGATTGGCATCAACACTTCTATTATTTCTAGAACTGGGTCTTACGCTGGTTATGGGTTTGCAGTACCATCAGACATTGTGGTAAAGATTGTTGAGGACCTAAAAAAGTATAAGGTGGTTCAGAAAGCCTTTACTGGTGCCGAAGTGCTAGATATTGATGAAGACTTAGCAGACAGAGTAGGCACAAGAAACTTAAAAGGTGTGCTGATCGAAAATATTAGAAGAGACGGTGCTGCCGATGATGCAGGCTTAAGATCTGGAGATATTATTAGAAAAGTGGACAACAAGACTGTTGGCAGCAAATCTAGCTTTGAAGAGGTTATCTCTGCTAAGTCACCTGGAGATAAAGTTGCTGTTCAGTACGAAAGAAGCGGAAAGCTGTATGAGACTGACATGGTGCTTGAAAATGTATATGGCGACACTGAAATTCTTGGTGCAGACGCTCTATCTAAAGAAGATTTCTACTTCTCTAATTATTTGGGAGCAGAATTAAGAAGGCTTACCACCTCAGAGAAAGAAAGTTTACGAGCCAGAACGGGGGTTGTAGTTTCAAAGATTGATAAAGAAAAAGGCTTTATGAGAAGATTAGACCTTAATGAGGGGGATGTAATTCTTGCCATCAATAGAAGAGGCGCACAAGACCCTGAAGCCGTAGCCAAGTATATTCAAAACTACTATGGCAGAATCTACTTCGAGATAATCGACAACAGTGGAAATCAGAGAACATTGACTTATAGGTTTCAATAAGTCATAGCAATCAAAAAAACCCTGATCATAAATTATGGTCAGGCTTTTTTATATGGTTAAGAATCTACCCTTCGACAATTATATTCTTAAACTCCTTTCTATAGGCCGAGGGGCTTTTGCCAGTAAACTCCTTAAAGGATTTATTAAAGTGAGAGAAGTTATTAAAACCACTCTCAAAACTAACTTCAGTGATTTGTAGAGAGGTTTCGGCTAGGAGTTTTGAGGCATGAACCACCCTATATTCATTCACGAATTTGGTAAAGGTCTTTCTAGAAATCTTCTTGAAGTATCTACAGAAGGCAGGAACCGTCATGTTTACTTCTTCAGCAATTTCATCGAGTGAAATATGTTCTTTATAGTGCTTTCTCACATAACCATAAACTTCATTCATTCTGTCATTATCCTTTGCATCTACCGTCATGGCCACACCATCTGCATTGAGCACCGTATATTCTTTCGAAAGATAAAGCTCCTGAAGGATGTTAATAAGTCCCATTAGTCTACCAAACTGATCTTTATGAGCAAGATCCTCAATCTTTTTCCCTACCTCTTCTTTGGTGCCACCATGAAAAGCCAATCCCTTTTTAGAAAGCTCCAAGAGCTTTTTTATGCCATTCATTTCAGGTATTTCAAAGAATGTATCTCCTAAAAAGTCTTGCCTGAATTGAACAACCGTTTCAGAGCTATTCCCTGTAAGTCTATCAGTAAAACCGTAGTGAGGTAGGTTCGCACCCATTAACACCAAGTCACCATCATTGAAGTAAGACATGTGCCTACCAATATGACGCTTTCCTGTTCCTCCCTTCACATAGATAAGTTCAACCTCTGGATGAAAATGCCAGTTGGCCAAAGTATTCTCACAAGACTGATTATACTGCCGAACCAAAAAGCTACTCCCAAAAGCTGGGTTAATCTGTTCTAAAGATGGTTTGTTTGGCATAGACGTACTCGTTTCCTAAATAACTATACAAAATTACTCAATAGCCCTTCAAGCAATATATGCTAATTTAACTCTTTTATGTGCTAAAATCACAATACCCTGATTTCAAAACATTCATTAGGTTAATTTAGAACATAAACACACCAATCTGGCAGTAGTCTAGCCCAGCTCAGCGCTATACCTTTGTAATCGTAATTGGTTTAAAACTGAAAACAATTAGCAAAATGAAGACAATAAATAAAGTAATGTTGACAATTGTAATGGTTATGATTTCAACAATTGCCATAGCTAATGAGAGACCAACTGTTAAGGTAAAGAGTGTAGAAGCGAAAACCATAGCAGTATTGGCTACTGGTTATGGAGAGGTAAAAACAGATATCACGCTTAAAAGCGGAAACGGTAGAGTTTTCTATAGAGAAACTGTAAAAGGTGGTGAAAACTATGCTAAAAGACTAGATATGTCGGAAATGCCGAACGGTGAATACACCTTAGAAATAGAGAACAAAAATTCTTTCACGGCCATTCCAGTAAAGCTAGAGCTAAACACTGCAGTAGTTAATTCTAAAGATGAAGTCACTATTGTAAAACCAACCCTTAATGTTGTAGGAGATAAGCTCAACGTAGCTTTTGCTGACCAAAACACTGAAGAAGTTTGGGTTTCAATCTTTGACAACAACTCAAACAGGTTGGCATATGAAAAAGTATCTACCGAAAACAGGAAAAGATTCGACCTTTCTAGATTAGAAAAGGGCGACTATACAGTTCTCATGTTTACAAAAGGGAAGAAATTCATACAATCAGTATCTCTAGAGAAATAATCGAAGAGATTTTTAAAACGAAGAAGGGGCTCAAGAGCCCCTTTTTTTGTCTTAAACCATTTTCATTTTCATCTTCTTCTTGAGTTCCTCAATGGCCTGGCCAAACTTCTGGTCTATGTCCATCATGTCACTCACCGATTGCACAGCATGAATGACTGTACTGTGGTCCCTGCCTCCAAAGTGGTAACCAATAGATTTTAATGAATGATTGGTGTATTCTTTACAAAGATACATGGCCACCTGACGGGCAATTACAATTTCCTTCTTACGGGTCTTATCCTTTAGGTCTTCAACACTAATCTGGAAGTACTCTCCTACCGTTTTCTGAATGTAATCTACGCCAACTTCAGACTCAATATCATGAACAATATTCTTAAGCGTCTGCTTGGCCAACTCTAAATTAATGTCTGTCTTATTCAGTGTGGCATGTGCAATTAAGGAAATTAACACACCTTCTAGCTCACGAACATTGGTATCTACAGAATAAGCCAAATACTCAACTACATCATCCGGAATATAGATTCCGTCCGACTGCATTTTACGCATGATGATGGCCATTCTAGTTTCGAAGTCTGGCATTTGCAAGTCAGCCGTCAGTCCCCACTTAAACCTAGAAAGCAATCTGTCTTGCAATCCTTTCAAGTCTCTAGGAGCTCTGTCGGAAGACATGATGATTTGCTTGCCGTTCTGATGTAAGTGATTGAAGATATGGAAGAACATCTCCTGCGTTTTTTCCTTTCCAGAAAAGAACTGCACATCATCAATAATCAAAGTATCTACCTGCAGGTAATAATTGGTAAAACTCTGAATACTGTTGTTCTTAATAGCATCAGTGAATTGCGTGGTGAACTTTTCTGAAGAAACATATAAAACGAAGTTTCCAGAAGTAGCCTCACTTACCTTATTTCCTATGGCTTGCACCAAGTGGGTTTTTCCCAAACCAACACCACCGTATATCATCAATGGGTTAAAGGAAGTTATACCCGGCTTTTCTGCCACAGCAATACCAGCCGATCGAGCTAGCCTGTTACAGTCTCCTTCTATATAATTGTCAAAACTGTAGTTTGGGTTAAGATTGGAATATCTTGAGTTTTTATCCAAAGAAGGCATTTCGAATGGATTTACCACCTCTTGCTTACCATTGGCATTATCCCAACTATTGTTTTTATGCTGTCTCTGGTTTGGTAGAGTCACTGAGTATGCCTGATTCTGCATACTTCCACTATCCACAATAACCGAATACTCTAGTTTACCCCCAGGTCCTAATTGATTTTGTATACACTGCCTCAACAAGTGCACATAATGCTCTTCTAAGTATTCATAGAAAAACTGACTTGGAACCTGAATAGTAAGGGTTTCTTGGTTTAAACTCAATGGTCTTATAGGCTCAAACCATGTCCTAAAGCTCTGATCGCCAACCTGTCCTCGAATAAAATCGAGGCAATCATCCCATACCGAAGTTTCGCTTTTTACCATCAACAATTCAAACTTATGACCCTCATTTTCTTTTGAAGGGGAACAAAATTGAAAAAAAACAGACAGAATGGAAAGCTGATTAGAGCTTTGGGCGGAAAATAGTTTTCCCCACTAATCCACATGTTATCCACATTTCGTTTTGTTAATAACTGACACTGAGATAGTCATCGTACAATTCCTATCCACAAAATCACCCATCAGAAAATTTTAGTCCGCTAGCTTAAAAAACGTATTTTCGCACAAGTAAAGTGTGATATATGAGTAGTGGATTATTTCAAGAATTTGAAAAACAAACTGCTGAAGATTGGACGGAAAAACTTCGAGGCGACCTACGCGGACAACCAGTAGAGTCGTTATTGTGGAAAACCCAAGGAATCTCTGGCAGGCCTTTTTATACGGCAGAAAACCTTGACTTCGAACCATTTAATTACAGCCGCTTCAGTGATGAGCCCACCCTTTTTGGCGATCGCTACTGGGTCAATTATCAGCCAATTGTGGTTGAAGACGACAAAGCAGCGAACCAAAAGGCTTTGGGTGCATTAGAAAATGGCGCAACCGGAATAGTCTTTCAGCTTTCTGCAGCACCAGACTGGGGCTTACTGCTAAAAGATATCCAGCCTGCTTACTGCAGTCTGTCTTTTGTTTTGTCAGAAGCAATTCAAACAGCAGATTTCATAACTTCTTACAGTCAATACTTAAGTAAGGCCGATGTAGATATAGAGAAGGTTTCAGGCTTCATTTCAACTGCTCATTCTAGATTAGCTTCTACAGGGAAGCTCAAGTCTTTAGAGGTTGCCGTTGTTAAAGAAGAAAACACAGCCCTATCACTAGCGCTAACTTTAGCTGAACTCATTGAAAAGGTAGATCAGCTAACCAGCAATGGGGCTCAGGTAGAAGATTGTGTCAGCAACACTTTTTTTAGACAGACAATTTCAAACGATTTCTTTCTGGAAATTGCCAAACACAGAGCACTGAGAAAGCTTGCCCAATCGGTTATTTCAGCCTACGGAATTAATGAGCCATCGGTACAAATCATTAGCCAAGCTGGCCCTTGGACCGCAGAAATTGACGACCCACATAGTTTTATGCTGCATGCTACTACCCAAGCCATGTCGGCCATAATAGGAGGAACGGACGGGTTGATCGTTCAGCCATTCTATAACATCTTCCCAGAAAAGCATTCTCTGGCAGAAAGAATAGCCAGAAATATCTCTTCCATTCTGAGCGAAGAGTCTTACCTCAATAAAATGGTAGATCCTGCCGCTGGCTCTTACTATATAGAAGAGCTAACTCACACTTTATATAATGACGCACTGACTCTTCTACAAAAAATTGAAGACAATGGCGGATTGAGCAAAACGGATGTAGAACAGTTGAAAAGTGAAGCCCAATGAGACCGGATTTAAATAACATTAAGCCAACCCAAAAATCTGCTAAATCTACTGAAGTGTGGAAGTCTGCCGAAGGAATTGACATTCCTTCGAGCTTAGAAGGCATTGAATTCAAGTCCATTGAACACCTTGGCTTTGGAGCAGGGGTTCCGCCCTATTTGAGAGGGCCATATAGCTCCATGTATACCGTTAGACCTTGGACAATCCGCCAGTATGCTGGTTTTTCTACAGCTGAAGAATCAAACGCATTCTACCGAAGAAACCTCGCTGCTGGCCAGAAAGGACTTTCTGTAGCCTTCGATTTAGCCACTCATCGTGGTTACGATTCAGACCACCAAAGAGTAGTGGGCGATGTAGGAAAAGCCGGTGTAGCCATCGACTCCATTTTAGATATGGAAGTCCTTTTCGACCAAATTCCGCTAGATAAAATGTCGGTTTCCATGACCATGAATGGTGCGGTAATTCCGATTATGGCCTTTTACATTGTGGCTGCCGAAGAACAAGGCGTGAGTAAAGACAAACTTTCAGGCACCATTCAGAATGATATTCTGAAGGAGTTTATGGTGAGGAATACCTACATCTACCCTCCCCTGCCTTCTATGAGAATTATTGGAGATATTTTCGAATACACCTCCAAGAACATGCCTAAATTCAACTCTATCAGCATTTCTGGCTATCACATGCAAGAAGCTGGAGCAACTGCAGATTTAGAGTTGGCTTATACTTTGGCCGATGGTCTTGAGTATTTGAGAACAGGTATTGAGGCAGGCTTAGATGTAGACGAATTCGCTCCAAGACTTTCATTTTTCTGGGCTGTTGGCATGAATCACTTCATGGAAATAGCCAAAATGAGAGCAGGCCGATTGCTTTGGGCAAAAATTGTGAAGCAATTCAACCCAAAAAATCCTAAGTCTATGGCTTTGAGAACGCATAGCCAAACTTCTGGCTGGTCGCTAACGGAGCAAGACCCTTTCAATAACGTAGCCAGAACCTGTGTGGAAGCCTTAGCCGCAGCCATGGGCCATACGCAATCGCTACACACCAATGCTTTGGATGAAGCCATTGCTTTACCGACAGATTTCTCCGCAAGAATTGCTAGAAACACACAAATCTACTTGCAGAAGGAAACTGGAATTACAAGAGTAATTGACCCTTGGGGCGGCTCTTACCATGTTGAATATTTGACAGATCAGCTAGTGAAGAAAGCTTGGGCACTGATTGAAGAAGTAGAAGAAATGGGCGGAATGGCCAAAGCCATTGAGCAAGGTCTTCCAAAGATGAGAATTGAAGAGGCTGCCGCTAGAAAGCAAGCCAGAATTGATTCTGGAAAAGACACCATTGTGGGTGTAAACAAATATGCGGTAGATGAGAAAACCGATATTGAACTACTTGAAGTAGACAATACTGCAGTTCTAAAATCTCAAATTGCCCGCCTCGAGAAATTGAGAAAAGAACGTAATTCTGATGAGGTAGAAGCCGCACTTTCAGCCATTACCCAATGTGCGGAGACAGGTGAAGGAAACTTATTAGAGTTAGCAGTGGAGGCCGCCAGAAAAAGAGCTTCGCTTGGAGAAATCTCCATGGCCATGGAAAAAGTATTCGGCCGACATAAAGCTGTAACACAAACCATTTCGGGTGTATATTCGAGTGAAGTGAAAGAAAACGAAGACTTTATTAAGGCCAGAGACTTGGCAGATAAGTTTGCCGAATTAGACGGCAGAAGACCAAGAATCATGGTGGCCAAAATGGGGCAGGACGGGCACGATAGAGGAGCCAAAGTAATTGCTACCAGCTTTGCCGACATGGGCTTTGATGTAGACATAGGGCCACTTTTTCAAACTCCTGCCGAAGCGGCAATGCAAGCTGCTGAGAACGATGTGCATATTATAGGCGCCTCTAGTTTAGCCGCAGGCCATAAGACTTTAGTCCCACAGCTAATTGAAGAACTTAAGAAAATTGGCAGAGAAGATATTATGGTGATTGCTGGTGGAGTAATTCCTCCGAATGACTATGACTTCCTTTTTGAATCTGGGGTTTCGTTTGTTTTCGGTCCGGGAACGGTCATCGCCAAAGCAGCTCAGGAAATTCTTGAGAAACTAATTGAGGAATGAGCCGAATAATTGACAAGCTAGCCTGGATAGAAATAGTTGACGGAAAGATTTTGGTAGCTCGCTCCATTGGTAAGAATGTATTTTACATTCCTGGAGGTAAGCGAGAACCAGGAGAGAATGATGATGAAGCGCTGTTGAGGGAGATAGATGAGGAACTTTCTGTAGCGCTTCTTCCAGCTTCTTTAGAGCACTTCGGTACTTTTGAAGCGCAAGCTCATGGTCAACCTCTTGGCGTTCAAGTGCAAATGACTTGCTATTGGGCCAAGTATACAGGGACTATTCAACCGGCAGCCGAAATTGAAGAAGTAAGATGGTTCAATTATAAAGACAAACCATTGGTCTCTTTTGTAGACCGAATTATCTTTGATGAGCTTCAGAAGAAGGGGCTCTTGAGCTAAATATTGGTGCTTCCATTTTCAAGTATCACAAATAAAGGATTTCTTTGTTGCTAGCATCGGAATTTGGGTTTTATGCAGATATCAGAAGTCAAAAATAAGGATCAGGAAAAAGCATTTCTAGACGTAGCTAGGGCGCTATACAAAAACGATCCGGAGTGGGTTTGTCCACTGGATTCCGATATTGACGCAGTTTTCGATCCTTCCAAAAACACTTTCTACCAACACGGTGAAGCCACTCGCTGGATTCTTAAAAACGATCAAGGCTCAGTTATTGGCAGAATAGCCGCTTTCATCAATGAAAAGAAGGCCAATTATGGCGACAAGAGAATTGGAGGCATAGGCTTTTTTGAGTGCATTGATGATTCAGCAGCAGCCAACTTAATGTTCGATACGGCCGTTGAGTGGCTAAAAGAAAGAAAAGTAACTACTGTTGATGGCCCTATTAACTTTGGAGAGAACGATCAGTACTGGGGACTTTTGGTAGAAGGTTTTACTCAACCATCTTACGGAATGGCTTATAACCATCCTTATTACCAAAAGATGTTTGAAGACTATGGCTTTTACGTAAAGATGGAGCAAATAACCAATGAGTTTAACCTTGAAAAAGGTTTAAGCCCAAGGTTTGTAAAAATTGCAGAATACGTAATCAAACGTAGACCAAACCTGACCACAAAGCCATTCGATCCGTCTAAAATCGATCAGTTTGCTGAAGATTTTATGGACATCTATAATTCGGCTTGGGCAGAGTTCGAAAACTTCACACCTATCAAGAAGGATTACGTGATAGAGACATTCAGAAAAATTAAGCCAATTGTTGACCCTGGTGTTATTCAATTCGCTTACGTAAATGATGAGCCTGCCGCCTTTGTAATGTGTCTTCCTGATGTGAATCAAATCTTCAAGAAGTTCAATGGCAAACTCAACCTTTGGAATAAGCTTCGTTTCCTTTACCTGAAAAAAACGAATTTCATTACTCGCGTTAGAGTGGTTGTGATGGGCAGTAAGCCAAAATTCCAGAACATGGGGCTAGAGTCTGTGTTGACCTATCGTGCTTTTCAGCATACCATTAACAACACCAACGTAAAAGACATTGAACTTTCATGGGTGGGAGATTTTAACGATAAAATGCTGGCCATTCACAAAGGCTTAGGTGCCGAACCATCTAAGAAGCATATTACTTACAGGCTGGAATTGAACTAACTACTAGCGATTCCTTAGTCCCTTTAGGGACAGAATATTGGTAAAATCTCCTAGCAAACTCTTTCGTTTGTGCCTTTAGGTACAAAACATCCTTTTCTTCTGTACCTAAAGGCACAGCTATGAACTGATGTAAAGACTAACTACCTACATTTAGCCCCTAACGGGACGAAAATATCTGAACTAAGATTCCCGAGAAGGCAAACTAAACAACCATTTGTTCAGCCTTACACCAAAGATTTCGAGTAAAACAAATACAGCCAGAATACCATATTCAATCATAACTACATCTATCCGATCTTGATATGCTCCACCCGAGTAATTGATATAAGTAAGGAAGATAAGGTATGACCAGAGAAACGGAAAACGCACGTTTGAGAATGCACTAACCGCTAATAACGGAATAGCATACCATGGATGAACGGTAGTGGCAAATAGTAAATACAACAACCAAACCCACACCATTTGCCTTGGCCAATCACCACTCTTTTTAGCGGCCAAAGAGTAGATCATGATGCTTACGAAGGTAGCCACCATCATCCATTTTCCTGACTGTTCAATGATGTTATGGCCGAAGGCTTCAAACCCATACCACCTAGCCAAATAATAGAAGCTGCCATTAAACTCAAACTTCTGGAAGTAAAGCGACATGCTTTCCCAAATGGCCCAAGCATGAGCAGTGTTAATCATCGGTAGAAAAGTAACAGCCAACGTAGCAACTACAATCAGGCCGTAAATCAGTGTTTTTTTGAATCCAATCTTTCTGATCAACAGAGGCAGAGCAATTAATGGAATGAATTTAGTGGCTACGGAAAGCCCGAAAAACACAGCCGACCAATTCAGTTTCTTTTGTTCGAAATACCACACCGCCTGTAGTAAGAAGAAAATGACAATGGCTTCGAAGTGCAGATTTCCAGTCAACTCTAAAATCACCAGCGGATTCAAAGCATAGATCAATCCGTACTTCTGCGGAAGTCCATAATGAGCCAGGAGCTTTTGAATCAGGCGAATATTACCTAGTTCAAACAGCAGCAAGATGATGCGAATCACAACAGTCGACCAAATAATTGAATTGGGCGAA
>Ga0310345_10001567_pt1 | contig 25155 bp, 21 predicted proteins | sample HC15DNA20500_MG_FD_204667 | JGI IMG/M metagenome (GOLD analysis project Ga0310345, IMG submission 204667) | Marine microbial communities from station ALOHA, North Pacific Subtropical Gyre - HC15-DNA-20-500_MG | ecosystem: Environmental > Aquatic > Marine > Oceanic | place: Pacific Ocean: North... | reverse complement strand
ATATATCTAATAATGATGAAGTTGTGAATGGTCTCACTGGGACATTACCATCTGCAGCTACTATGGTGACAACTGCTTTTGCTCCAGATGACGCAACGGAAGCGAATAACAAGTACAGTTATCAGGTGAAAATTTCTGGTATAGCTGATAAAAGTTTTACAGTAAATGATATTAGTCTAGTATATAGAGATAAGACGTTAAAATAATGCCAAGTAATAGACAATCAAGACAGCAAAGACATATGTCACAGGTAAAGCAAACTCCTGGGTCAGCTCAAAGGGGTAGAAAAACTACCGAGAATGTTCCAGGTTCTGGTTACAGGGAGTCTCAATATATAGGTGGAAAGAAATACTATTCTCCACTTAGTACCGATCCCAACCTTTCCATTACTGGTGGTTCTGCAACAACTATAAATGTAAGTGGCGGTATGATGGGTGGTCTTGGAACTGGTGTAACAGTTCATGCTGATCTTAGCGGTCTTGATACAGATGACCATGATAATTATGTCCACGTTGGTAATCAAAGAACAATCACTGCCCCACATGTATTCACAGCTAATGTAGTATTTTCTGGCGAACCTCAAGTAGCTGATATGTCTATTAGTGATCCAGTTGCTATTTACACTACTCTTAATCACAATAGTTTTTTAGGGTATGTAGCTGCCGAACATATTAACTGGACATCTGGTACTAATAATGCATTCTTAACTACAGGCACTGTTGGCGGTGGGGCGGCTACGTTTACGTCAGTCATAAGCCCGACGATAACTACAGCTGTCTCTACCGCCCTCACTTTAAGTCCTACAACTAATCTTATATTGAATCCATCTGATGCTATCTTAGTTGGTAAGTCAGACCCTTCTAATGTGGTTACTATATCTAGCGATCCTTTTACCCCAGGATTTACTGGTGGTGGTTGGCAAATAAACAGTACTGATGCTTCTATTACTGCAACTAATATGACTCTACGTGGGACTTTATCTGTATATGAATTATTGATTCAGCAAATAAGGGCTACTAATGGTAGCATATTTGTTTCAGCTTCAGCTAAAGTAGACACTGTTACTGGTTCAGCTTATACAGAAACAATAGTATTTGAAGATCCTTCAGATCATGATGTATGTCCTTTTGTAGCTGGAGATATTATTATGGCTCAAAGAGTTAGATTGGATTCTACTACTTTAGTTAAGCGTCATGTTAGAGAAGTTGATTCGGTGAACGCAAATAGCATAGTATGCAAAGCTACTTCAGGTGGCCCATCTGATCAAGGTGGTACTGCAATAGAATCTGGGGATGATTTTGTAAGGCTAGGAAGTACAAGTAATGCAAATAGACGAGGTGGTGTATACTTAACTGCTGATGATACTGGCGCACCTTTTATAGATATTTTTGCTGGTGTAAATACTTATACTGTATGGAATAGCACAGATAAAGTAAAGGCAAGGCTTGGAAGATTAGATGGCATAGCTGATAGTGATGCTGGACTGAGTGGAAGTCAGACTAACTACTTCGGACTGTATTCAGATAATGTACATCTAAAGGGTACTATCTTTTCAGAAGATGGTACTATTGGTGGATTTACTATAACTAGTGATACTATATCTGCTGGTGGTGGTGTCGGTAATATATTTCTTAAAAGTAATGGTAATTTGATTATTGTAGGAAAGACTGTTAGCACCACTAGATATGGTTTATTTCTATATGAAACTAATGGCACTTATCCTACTTCTGATTATTGGGCAATATTTCATGATGTTGATGATTCATCAGCTACTTTTGGTGAGCTTTGTTTTAATTATGAAGGCACTAATTCATGGAAGTTTTTGAGAGATGGAAAGATATGGTCTACTGATCCAGATACAAATGGTCGTTTTTGGATAAAGAATAATAGAGTAAGAATTGATGCCGATTCTACTAATCAAACTTCTCTATATTATGAAGTTTATAGTTATAATACAGCATTAGCTCTTAATGAAGATATAGGTGGTTTACAATGCTGGGTTTCTGATGTTTCTACAGATGCTAGTTATGCAGGGGTTAATGGACAGTTTAGATTTATTGGTAGAACTGATGGGAAAGTAGCTGTCTGGATTAATGCTGGGGCTAATTATGGTGCGGGGGCAGGTAATGGTGCTTTGACTAAATATTGGAAGTTTGATGATGATGGTAATACATATAACCCAACTAACTCTGCTGCTTGGAATACTACTTCTGATATGAGAGTAAAGGAAAATATTGAAAATGTAAGCGGTGGATTAAGTATTATAAATAGCCTTGATCCAATAACATTCAACTTCAAGGAAGATTTTTGTGTAGAGTCTGGATTAGACCCAACTAAACAATGGGGGTTCAGTGCGCAAGATTTTAAAAGTATTATACCAGAAGCGGTTGCCACTAGGCTGGATTATGGTTATGAAGATTTTCATAATCTTAATACTGGTATGCTAGTACCGATATTGGTAGCAGCAGTAAAAGAACTAAAAGCAGAAATAGATGCTCTAAAGGAGTAATTATGGGTACATATAGAAAGATAGCACCATCAATAATGAGAGAAGCAGGTGCGCAAGCAGATTCTACTGAAACCTTATATGATGTTAAGGGACACATAGCAGATGCAACTGTTGATGTTGACAAAGCAACAAAATTTACTAAAGCATCAGGAGACAGCCTTAGAACTGCTAGGTACTTGGATCTTATGGGGCTTAGAGACGTACTGTCAGATCAAACAGACGCAGAATCACAAAAGGCACTAGATGCATTCAAGATATTAGAAGGATGGCATACCGTAGGTGGTGGTGATTGGTACAATGTACTTGGGTTAGGTAGTCATTATAATTATAGTTTACCTCTTAATGCTGAGTATAAAGGTAAGGGTGAATAAGATGGCCTCATTTAATATAAATAACCCATACAAAGTTTCTAACGATCTTTCTTATGGACAGGCTTTTAAGCAAGCTGGAGAAGCAATAGGCTATGGAAAAGAAAATGTATTTTCATGGAAAGGTAAGGATTATAATTTAGAACAAGAAGCTAAGCTACCTCCCATTAATCCGTTAGCTAATCGTTCTGTTGGTGACAATTTTGATAAATCTGATACAGGAAAGTCAACTTCATACGGTCAGGATAATTATGATATGACTACTTTAAAGAAGACAGCTCTTAAAAAGAATGTAGGTCAGGAGATTATAACTCGTGAACAAGCAAATGAAGTAGTAAATCATCCAGAGTTAACAGCTCAAAAGTTTGAACAAAAACAAGCAAGTGCTGGGGATGATTCTGGTAATTATAGAATAGATCATAGTACTGGTGAAAGAACTGAACTACCTGGTATAGCGCCTCAGTATGATTTAGCTGGGGAGGGTACTCAGGTTCAAGATGTTCCTATCTATGCTGAAACTAGTACTAACTTAGCCCCAGGTGAAGTAAGAGAAGGCTTTCTGCCTGACGATCTTATGGCAAGTATAACTGGTGAAAGATTTAATGCTCCAGAAATGGACTATAGACCTAGAAACCCAGGATATGATTCAGGTGGATTCCCAATAGGTAGTGGTGGTGATCCAATTGGGCCACCGCCTACAGGATTTGACGATGAAGGTTTAGCTGGTCTTTTTAACAAAGGTAAAGATTTACTTGGTAAAGGTCTTACTAAAGGTCTTGAAAAGGTTAGTCCTATGCTTGGCAAAGGTGGCGACTTACTTGGTAAAGCTGGAGACTTTATGAAAGGCCCTGGAGGTCAAGGGGTAATGGCTGGGATCAATATTTTAGGTGAGATGGGTGCTATGTCAGCTAGAAAAGATGCGATGAAAGATATTGATTTATCTATGGGCAAACTAGAGACAGCTATGGAACAAGCTACAATGTCTAGATCAGCTGGGTATACTGCCGCAGAGGATGCCTTCCAACAAGGTAAAGGTTTAGTTGGAAAAAGATTAACTGATAGTATGAAAGGAGCTTTTGCAGGAGTACGGGGTTCTAATATTGTTACTGGAAGTAGGGAAAAAGTTAAAAAGAATATAAGGGGACAGGTTTCTAACCAAGCTGATATGGCTGTAGCTGGGTTGGAGACAGAAATGGCGAAAAGTAAAGCTAGTGTTTTACAGCAATCTCGTGGAGATAGGTCAAAGGCTAAAGCTGCCTATGCAGATGCAAAACGTCAACAAGATGAATTAAAGCAACAACAAAAGATGGGGCCTCTAAAGATGGCGGCTAATGTTGTGGGAGTTGTTAACCCCGCAGTTGGTATGGCTATGAATGCTGGGCTATCATTATATGATGCATACGGTTAAAGGAGAATAAAATGGCAAACGGTATTGATGACCTAAGAGGTATGTACTCGCATTATGCGGCTAAGAAAAGGATTATGGATAGCCTTAATCAAATTAATGCGCCTAGTATGAGTACTATCGTAGGAATAATGAAAACCCAAGGAAGTCTAGCGAAGGAAGAAGCTGATCTTTTATTGAATGATGCAGTTAGATCGCAAGACCCTGCTAGGATGAGAGAAGCAAAGGAGAGGATATTAAAGATTGCTGAGACAGCTCCAGTGCCTTATAGAGATGTTATCTCTACTAGGGCAGATTCTATGGATACATATATTAAGGCTTGGGATGAGAATAAGGACTTCTCTGGTAGGCTTGAAGATTTAAGAACACAATTTGATGCTCTTGATCCTTATCAACAAACTGATGGTCGCCAGTCTGTTCTTGAAGCAATGATAAAGAATAGAAATAGTATTACACAATACTCAACTGTATATAATAAAGCAAGACAGGACGCTGAAGAAGAGAAAATGCAGAAAGATGTAGCCTCAATGGGATACATTGAATATTTTGATGCTGATCCTAGTACTCCTGAAATTGATGCCCCAGCAGATGTTGATCCTTTACAGCAAGGTCTTTATGATAGAGCTGAATTGATTAGGCAATCACATTATGAAACTGGTGATTATGCTGGTGCTTTGTCTGAATTTAAGAAGCTGACATCAACTCAACATATACTTGAAAAAGCTGAGGATAGATATCAGAAGGCCAAGGTAACGGCTGAAGAAACCCTCATTAAGCAAGGTATAAAAGCTGACGAAAAAATATTAAAGGTTCATAACACTAATAGAAAAGCGTTTCTTAAGTCTGAGAAAGCAGATTATCTAAAGAGAGTGAAAATGTATGCTGCCGATCCTTCTATTGGCCCAGCGGAAGCTGAGAAAATGGCATTTAATGAGTCTGTATCAGGGTCAGCATTCACTGAGCCTCTTGAGACTACTGGGCAACCACTTGTTAACTCAGTTGATTTTCTAAATGTTCTTCATAATAATAGAGATCCATTTGGTGAAGGTAGAATTCTTGACTTTGAAGATTATGGTACTGCCTCTCAAAATACTATTCTTGCGGCTGAATATGAGAAAGAACAAGATGTAAGGATGGGTGAGATAGAAACTAATATGTCTGCTGTTAAGGGATTTTTAGATGCGGCTCACAGTTATGATGACGGTGAGAAATATAACATTCAAGTATTAGGAAACTTTGTAGCAAGTAATTCAATGGAAAACAGACCCAACTTTGATGCAAGATATGCATTAAAAATGGTTGACGATAGAATGATGCAGATGATTAATGATGAAGATTCTAGTTGGGGTGGTGTTGCTTCTCCTGATTTTAATTGGGTTGGCCTTGATCCGTTAAACCGTGATGATAGAAATAAGATAGACACAGTTGTTGATGATAATTATAGTGAATTTTCTAGTCAAAATAAGTGGTATTGGAATGATATGGATGACGCTCAAAAGAATACATATGTGTCACTGTACAAAGCTAGAGAACATCTTTATAAACTGATAGACTCAGGATTCCTTAAAATGAAAATGAGTGACGTTCAAAAACAGAATACTGGTGGAAAACTTCCTAGTCAACCTGGAATATAATGCCTGAATCGTATTATACTGGCGGGATATCCTCACTTCTTAGTCAAGCTAACAATGAAGAGCCTATATTATTTGTTGATGATGATATAATTAGCTTCAACTTTGATCCTTTAGTTAATATTCAAGAGAAGGATACTAGGAGATACCAAGAATTATTAGGGCTATTTGACGAAGCTAGTTTCGGGCTTACTGGTAATAGACTTGACTTAGACAAATTACCAGTTGTATCCAGAACAATAAACAGTACTGATCCTAAAGATAGAGATAAGAACTCTGACTATTTTGCTATTCGTGACATGGTTAGAGAGGAGGCTAGGAGTAGTATGGAATTCAGAACTGGCCTACCTCATTTTAAGCAAAAAGAATTTGTTGATCAAATGACTGAAGAAGTCTACGGCCTATGGGCTACGGTTGGAAATATGTTACCTCCTATTGGAACGGAAGAGCGTGAGGAAGTTGGATCAGCTATGATGGGTATATTAAATGCTGATTGGTCACAAAGGATGGGGCCTTTTATTTCTCGTGCCGCAAGCAGACACGCTGTTGGATGGGAAGGAGATCCTGGAGAGTATGGAAAGACTGCTGTTCAACAGTTTAAAAAGACTTCGGCTTTATCTATGCAATCACAGTCTGATCTTTATGGTACTTTAAAAACTGTAGGTGAATTATTTAAAGGTAATGCTGCTACTGTTTCTGCTTTAGGAGGCTTTGAAAAGACTGCTGATATACTTGGCGGTCATATTAGAGAGCAAGGTAGAAAAGAAGAGATGGAGGCTGATGAGATCATTTCAACTCTAGCTGGGCCTACTGGTAAGTATCTTGAATCCGTTGGTGATATGCCTAGTAATATGATTAATCCAACTTATGCTTGGATGAAACTAATCGAGAATGCCCCTAATCAATTAATGACTACTGGACTCAGCATGGCAGGTGGACTTGCAGCTGGTTCGATGGTAGCTACTGGAGTTGGCGCAACTATTGGAGCTACTCTTATTGGTCAATTACCTGGACTTCTTGCTAACTATGGTTTAGAAGCTGGAGATATGTATGGTTCTTCTAGGGATTATCTTAATGATCTTAGAAGTCAGGCTAAGAGCGAGAAGGGTAGAATATCAAAAGAATCATACGATTCTAAGTATACATACTACGTTTCTGAAGGGATTACCAAAACAGTAGACAAACTAAGTGATGACGATATACATAATATATCTAGAGATTTATCTACTATTTATGGCTTGATTTCAACTGGTATTGAAGGTATGACTAACGTAGCTGGTATGGCTAGGTGGCTTAGAGGATATGGTTCTACTTTATCATCTGGCATGGCCACTAAAGAAGGAAAGGAAATTATTGGTAGGCACTTTGCAAGTAAGGTTGGAAAACTTGTGAGGAATTTTAGTCAGACTAAAACTGTATCTGCTTTATTTGCTGGAGGTAGTGAGGCAATACAGGAGGCATTACAGGAGGGTACTGGAGAATTAATGAGAGCCAGAGCATTGCCAGGATATAGATTTGATAGCAATGTTGCCTTAGATGCAGCTTACAGCGGTTTCTTATTTGGTAAGACTACCCAAGGTGGTATTGCCGCACTTGAATACAATAAGAAAAGGAGACTGGCAAAAGATTTAGATAAGAGTCTTGATGGTGCGCAGTTATTAGATAGAGAGATTGGTATTGCCAAGGGGGATATGGATGATGGTGATACTGAAGCAGTAATAAAAGCTGGAATATTAAAGTATGGTACAGATGTAAATGGTTTAGTTAATGCTCTTACGTCAGACCCAGCTGAGCGAGGAGCTTTACAAAGAAAAATCTTTGATTTGTGGGAGACTAGGGAAGAGTGGAGTGACCCTGAACAACTATCTAATGTATTATCTGGTAGAAGTAAGGTTATTAAAAAGGCTATAGGTCTTACTAATGAAGATTTAGTTGAATCAGATATTGATTTTAATGAGAAGCATAGAGCTGACATTTTAGATAAGCCTTACACATCTAGCACTGAAGAGTCTTTAGTTGATAAGAATAGAGATTTTATGAATGAGCCACAAGGTGGTGATCCTACTCAAGGTGTTGGTGACTTAACTAATAGTGGAAGAGTTGACAGGTTTGAACTTGAAACTCGTGAGGAATTGAAATCTACAGCTAGGACTTTAGCTGAAATAACAGACGCTGGGCCAGAGGAAGGTCAATCTGAGGAAGATCATCAAAATGTAATTAAGATTTTACAGAAAGATATAGCTGCCCTTCAAAAAGATTTAGGTTTATTTGAGAAAGATAAGCCCAAGCCTACTGATGATGTTAAGGCATCTAGGAAACAAGCCTTTATAAATAAGATTAAAGATACTCCAGGTATTAAGATTAGCGATGAAGACCGTAAGATAATAAAGAAGGCAAAGCGTAAGAATGCATCTGAAGAAACAATAAAGACAGCAGAAGATCTTATTAGTAGAAGAGCCAAGGAAGCAGTATTAGACAAATCGAAAAGAGAAGAAGCGGCAGATACTAGAGTTAAGGATTCGGCAACGATTCATCTTAAGTATGATCAATTAGAAAAAGAATTGGTAGACAAGATGAATGAGGAGATTGCGCAAAGTTCTGGTGGTATTGATGCTCTTGATATTGAGGAATCGTATGATAGTGATTTAAATGCGTTAGAACAGCAACGATTGCTAGAGCTTCAAGGGGTGGTTAAAGATGTTCCAGAGTCTGGTGATCCAAAGATTATTTACGGACAGACTGGTAAGAAGCATAGGTACACTGGTGAGATTGTAGCTGCTAGTTATAATAGAGATACTAATGAAATCACTATAGATAAAGATGCTTTACAGAAAAAGTTTGATGAGAAGGCGTGGACTAAGCCTCAAGTTAAGGGAGTACTGAAACTACAGGATAATGCTTTTAAGACTGTTGAAGAATTTGCTCAATTTGTAGCTGAGCATGAGATTGCGCACTCAAAATTTCCTAGGAAAAAGGGAGAGAGTAAGGCTAAGTACGAGAACAGAATGAACAGGGAAGCCTTAAAGGTGATAGCGGCAGGTAGAAAAGGCGTTGATAAAAAAGAGTTAGCTACCAAAGAAGAGGGTACAAAAGAGGTTTTACCAGAGGCTGTTCATAAAGTCGCTGAAGAAATGGGAGTAGACATTGAAACTGAAGAGTTTAAAAAGTTTTCTAAAACTATTACTGGAGTTTCGCACATTGATGACATGAGTTCATCTGAGAGAACTTTGCTTATGGCTAATTTGAGAGCTGGTGAAAAGCCTACCCCTATTATGACTAAAGACGATGCTAAAACTATAGCTAAGAATGTAACAAATACTATAGACATAGAATCATTTAGAGATGTACAGGTAACACCCGAAGAACTCTGGGAGCTAGGAGAGAATTATCCAGCTGAACTATTAGAACTAGCCAAGGTAAAGGGTGTAAAAAACTTAGTAAATTATACTGATATGGATGGTTATCTCGATCTATCTAAGAAGGAAGATATAAAGGTAGCTATACTGAAGGCTCAAGGAGGAGCTACCTTTGCAAAAGGTTCTGTTACTATGCCATTCACTAGAAAATCAACCAAGCAAAGATTGCATAGGTGGTTCGATCAGGTCTGGAGACAGGCATCAGAGAAATTTGGTTATGAGATTGACGACTTTCAGAATTGGTCTGATACAATAGGTCGTAATATTCCTGAAAGATATCAAGGTATATGGGATGAGTGGGCAGAAACTGTACCAGCTCCTAGAAGTGAATATGATGCAATAGTTAACAAGTTTGTTCAAGCAGTATTTACTGATACTCCTACAGATTTAACTCAGGAAGAAGTAGATCATGCTATAAATGCAATAGATAGTTATGGATCTAAACTTAATCCTGTATGGGAAGACCATACTGATGATAGCGGTGGTGATGTATCATTTGCTGAGGGATGGAATAGGGTTAATGCAATAGCTTTTGAACCTCTTGGTCTTTACCTAGATAGTAGTGAGGCTGGATATATTAAAAAGATGGTCAACTTACTACCTGACTTTGATTCTTGGTTGCAGGAAATATCAAAGAATGTCCCACTAATATCTGGTGAAACAATATGGGAGGCAGCTCAAAATCCTCAGACTAGATTAAAGTTAAAACAACTATACGCTAGTACTCTTAACCGTAATATTACAAGAATTAATAGAGAAGCTATAGATCCGAATGCTAGGGTTAATCTTGAGTTTAAGTATAATGATGATACTGGTGAATTTATTGCCAATATAAAAGGCCCCGATTCTATTACTAGAGTCGGTAAGTTAAATCCACAGTGGTCTAGGAAGATGCATGGAGAGAATTATCTTGGTGAAATAGAATTAATCTGGGCGGCTGGTTCTGATCTATTGTCAGAGCAGATACAAAGAAATGCTATGGGGAATCCAAAGACAGTAGGCAGATGGGGGAGATTTAAAAGAGCCTTTAAGAAAAGATATGGATTCTTCAATGAAGCAGAACTAAGTGTTCTAGCTAATACTTATTTTAGGGATTTGAAAGCTATTCCTTTGTTTGTTCGTGGAGAAGAAGATCAGATGGCTCTAGTAAAAATTACTCAAGCGCATCGTGATCAAGCTAAGAACGCTGAGGATTACTGGAATGGTGAGGATTTGCCTCAGGAAATGAAAGACGAGTACCAAGTAGGTGATCAATTTATAAAGGGTGCTAATATTGCTAGGCATGAAGCAATGAAACAAATCTTTGGGCCAGATTATCATAGCTTATCTGCTCAAAAGATAATGCAACGCATTAAAGCATTCTTTACTCCAGGTGTATCTGTCGCAGGAGGACCACCTTCTAGGGTTATGGTATTTGACCCTACTAATGTTACTTTTGAGACTACACTTAGAAGTGGTAAGAAGATAATACAAAAAGCAATGCAGATGATTGATGGTAGGATGCAATACATAGGTGATGGTAATACTATTACATCTGAAAGAAAGTTTATGTTTACTTATCCTAAACTACTTGGAACAGACCCAAGAGCAAAGCGTGCTAAGACTATCATTGGCGCACACGATGAGACTGGTGTCCTTATAGGTAAGCATCAGGAAATGTCAATGTATGTACCTATTGGTGCAGAGATGCGCATTATGGATGGCAATAAAATCATTGCTGTTATCTCATCTAATGGTGAAACGACTGACATTACTGTGCAAGGTAAGTATGTTGATCATTTAATGACCGAAGATGAGGCCAAGATAAGGTTAGGTAACTTTAATACTAAGTTTGGAGAGGTATTTGAGATACCATCTGAAGCTACCACTCATGTTCAGGCAGTAGGTAAACCAAAGAACCATGCTAATTTTCCAATGCAGTTGATGAATTATATAACAGATAATGTATTGCAAGATGCTGTAAGTCAGATGATTATTAATCAGTCACATGAGAAATCAACTAAGAGATTATTCCAGAAGATATTTGACGTATCAAAGAGTGGTGAGGCTCTTGATAAATTTATTCTATCACTTAAAGACAGATTAGATGACGCTCCTCCTCAATTCGTTACTGCGGCAGCTGAACTAGGAGCTGGTCGTCATCCTAGTAACGAAGGTAGTGCTTCTGTGTTAGCTAACAGTAAATATTTAAAGAAAGCTATGTCAGTCTTACAGAATGGTTCTGTCCTTGATTTTAGACCAGACTATTCTAAGGCTGTGGAAGATAATGAAGTAATCTTACCTGGAAGTGTACCAGCCGTTAGGGAACAGGTGTATCAAAAGTATGCTGATGCTAATGGCATTACGCTGAAGGATGCGTATAGTAATAATTTATCTGTTATCAATGCTTGGTTGAGAGATAATAATGTTAGAGTTTTAATGGTAAGATTCCCCGTTCCTTCTGGATTAGGGTATGGTGTGTTCAAGGTTAAGTCATTAATGGGTGCATTGGGTGGAGATAGTTTTGTGGTTAGCCCGAAGGTTGTTAAGGAAAGGTTTGAAGGAGATCATGACCATGATACGGGACATATATCATTCTTAGATGAGGATATGTTAGACTTATTAGAGAGTAATCAGGGGCCAACTCAGGGTATAAATTTAGAGAAGTACTTACCTAAAGATCATGATACTCAGTATAGTTTTTCTAATATAAATGATGTGTACAAACTCATGGAAGAATTATCTTTTGGTAGTAGAGCTATTGGAGAAATAGCTAATGCTCAACGTGTCGCTGGCGTAGCGCAGAATCACTTTGAACACATGATACTAGATGGAAAGAGAGTAGTTCAAGTACCTTTAGATTCTGTTGTAAGTGACCCTAACTCTGGTATAAAAGAAGAGACTCTCGGCAATATACTTAGGATATATGCTCAAGCATCCTTTGACAATGCTAAGTTTAGACTACTTGCTAAGTGGGATTACTCACAAAAAGAATTATTTAAAATGATATTTAGAAATGATGATGGCTCTGAGCTTACTGATAAACAGTTTAATACATTAAAAATATACTTAGATGTCTTGAAGATGAATGGTTATGTTGCAAACTCTGGTAACTATGATAGTAGGTTTACAATAAAAGATACATTTGATATGTCTGAGCAGTATTATGAGTTTGTTCAGAATAGAGAGCAATTTATTGCTGGTAAAAAGATTACTTTTATGAAGAATATGAAGGCAGAGACTCGTGAGAAGTACGCTACTTTAGATGAGGTTAAGTTAAAGTCTGGCAATGTTCATCCCCATGAAACTCTTACTATGATGCCAAGGCATATGGCAGAAAAGCATGGTATCAACACTGATAGGTTATTTAATATTGACGGTGATCAGAAGAGAAGTAAGGTGGTACATAATGAAGCAACTACTAATATAGTTAAAGATAGGGCTAAAGATATTACGGATGTTGCTGGAGATATGCCCCCTCAAGAGATAATGAATGAATCTAGAATAGGTGGAGACTGGGCCAACTCTATGATAAAGGCTTTAGATAAATTATATGCTAATCATAGAAGAGAAACTGGAGGGATGACACAAGTGGTATCTCAGACTTGGGATTACAATGAAGAGTTTACTGCATTTGCTAACCTTTGGTATGAGGGTAGTGATGACGTTTTTGGATTTAAGAGCCTTTCCCCAGTTGCTCAGAGAGCTGCTACTTATGATTTCCTAGCTGGAATACGTAGAAGGAATGAAGATACTGGGGTTACTCATGCTACATATAATGCTAGGATGATTCCACCAGTTAGTAAAGATGGTATTACTTTACTAGACCCTGTTGTTATGGAGAAATATTTTAAAGAGTATAATAGTTTGCTTGAAGATAAGTTTGATGATCTTACTAAGATAAAGATCCCTACTAGGTTCGCACCTGTTATAAAAACATCAGAAGAAATAAAGAGGTTATTTGGTTGTGCCTAATAATTGCGCAGATTTAAGAGATTCAGAAAAAGACCATCAGATACACGAGTTCTGGAAAAGACAGAGAGCTGAGATGGGTATTGAGGAGAGATACGAAACAGGTCTTAAAAATAAGCCTTGGTACTCAAAGGTTATGCAATCCTTACATGATAAGTTTACTGGGCCAGTTTCACAAAAAGATTTAGATAAAGTATTAAAGCGATATGTAAAGAACAAGGATGAGAGAGCAAGAGCCAAGTTGCTAATGAATATTGATGGTCTTTTAATGAACAATACTTTATTAAGAGATAGCTTGTGGAAAGATATAAGATATGAGACTATAGAAAGATCGTCTCAGATGCGTCTTAAGAATTGGAATCCAGAAACTGACAATAGAATAGTCAAAATTGATGGTGTTGACCATCTAGTTCCTAGACTAGATAAACTTTCATTACCCATGTTAAACTGGGTATACAGTTATGCTTACAGTTGGGCTAATGCTGGTACTGATATGAAACTAGCCCCAGGTATTCTTGGTACATTGCAACTAGAGATGTTTACACCAAGAACTATTGAAAGACGTGAGTCTACTGGTTCTATAAGAATAGCTAGAGAAGCAACTGAGGGTTATGCTGATAGATCACAACAAATACATCAGACATACTGGGAGACTGATCCCAAGACAAATAAGGATGGCTTTAGAGGAATATTAAGGAGAGTAAAAGATTTAGCTGTTCAGCAAAGATTTAGTCCTAAGACTTTTCTTCATATGTATCAGTGGTATCCAGATGGTAGAATTATGGTAGATAAAAAGACTGGCGAAGTTCTTGAGTATACAGAGTGGGTAGAAACAGAACGATTAGATGATGAGGGAAAAATAATTTGGGAGTGGGATAAGGCTGTCCCTTTAACTGAAGGTGGTAAGCCTGTTATATTAGATACAGTTCCCTTAGTTGGTGAAACTGAGTCAGCGTATACTAAGTTCTTTAATACTGTGCGTGAAGGACAGGATATATATGAAAGAATTGCTAAGGCTGTTAATAAAGCAGTAGAAAGACAGAACATAAGATATAGTAAGTTAAATAGTTTGGTGGAGCAAGGTAAGATACCAGAAGAGATACTTGAATCCATTACTCCATTCTTTTATGATGAAATAAATATAGCTGGGTTTAATAATATCACTGAAAAGTTAAGATCAGAAGATGGCTTAAGAGGTTATACTTCTATAATGTTTAACAGTGAGAACATACCTGTTATGGTAGATAGTGCTATCAGAGAAATATCTAATAAGGTAGCAGAGATGAATGCTGATTTAAGAACCAGTACAGATATGACACCTAAACAGAAGAATGCTTTAAGAAATAAGATAATGAAATTAAATAAGTCGTTGATGCATCTTGAAGAAACAAGTGATCAAATGGACGGAGTATCTGAAGACCCAGACAATGATCAGCTAATATTATCTAGACAAACGCTAAAGAATTTTAAAGAGATCACTAATATATTTGACAAAAGAGAAGCAAGGACAGATGAATGGGTTATTGATGACTATTTGGATGGCATAGGTAAAACTCTAGAGAGAAATAATACTACACTGAGCGTTTTAGAGGCGGTAGCACGTGCTGAATCAGAAGGTGTTCAAGAATATATATCTGAATTATATAAGACGACATTTGCTTATCCTGATCTTAAATCCAGTTTCTTTGGCATACCCACAGACATGGTTTCTTTTACAAATGTCTTAAACAAGTTTCATATTCCTGTTACTGTAGAGACTGCTCAAAGATTATTAAAATCTCTTGGTGCTTATCAGATAGCCAATCTATTACATACTATGATGGCTGGGCCTAGAAATGCTACTGCTGTTATAAATAAGATACATGATGTTGGATTAGATAGAATTATAGATGCTTTACAGGAGTATGGTGGGCCTAATGGAGATGCATGGAGAGCTAGAGCAGAGCGTGCTGGTGTTGTTAACTTTACTAAATATATTGAAGGTTGGGTGTCGAAGAGAGCAAGACCTGATGAAAGACTAGCCGCTAAAGAGGCGATGGCTACCTATAAAGTTTATTTAAAAGAATTAGAAAGTCTTGGGAATATAAAGGAAAAGAGATCTCTTCATAAGAAATACAAAAATAGATTAAAGAAGTTAAAGTTGTCTTATAGATTAGAATCTGCTATGGATACGGCAGCTCAATGGGCAGTAACACATAATTCAACTGACGTTGATGTTCTTCACACATCTGGCCCAGTTAAAGCTGGCAATGTTTTATTTAGATGGTACAAAAAGATTTCTCCATCTATACAGGACACTGAAGGGTTTGTTAGAACACTATCTTATATAACAGGAGTAAAAGGAGCAGTTGATGCAGGATTTGCGGCACATTATGATGATCCTTCAGCTAGTCAATATGGTATTGAATATACATATCGCTCTGATCATGGTCTATCTCAACAGCATTTAGGTTATGCTTTTAGAGGTGCTTTAGGTAATATAAATACTAAGTTAAAATACTGGTCTACTCAAAGGATGGGTAGAGAGTTTAGGATTATGAAGGATGCTTTTCATTCAATGGGTGACTATTCTATGGATGAAAATGGAAAGCAAGGAACACAGTCAGTTAAAAAGTTTTTTAAACTAGCAGAGGCTACAATTAATCCATTTAATTTAGGAAGGCAAAAAGCTATTAGAGAAGTTAATCCTCAGCTTGCCGCATGGAGATCATTCTTTTTAACTCAAGGAGCTGCAACTGTTTTTATGGAATACTTCTTGTTTGCTCCTGGGGTTGGTTGGGGTAAGTCAGCTCTAAAAAAGTTTTACTATGGCAATCAAACAGTTAAGGCTGGCACTGGTCTTTCTTCTGATATGGTTTCATTAATGTTTGGATTCGGTCATTTATTATTTGCAGCACTAGGTGCATTAGGGGATGACGAACAACCCGATGAGGATTTTATTATTAGAATGTTAAGGCATACACATTTAGGTGTACTACCTATGCAGTTGATTAGTGGTATAATGTATTTAGTATCTGATGGTAATAAGAGAAGGGGAAGATCTGGCCCTACCTTTAAAGAAAACTTTGGAAAGGATGCAATATCTCCTATTGTTCCTTTAGGTAACACAGGGCTTGAGGTAATAAAAGGTACTGGTGTTGCTGAGAAAATAATGAATCCTATAATTGGATAAAAAAAATAAGGCAGTCATTACAACTGCCCTATTTAATCCACACAACATTGAAATCCGAAAGGATATTCACGCTTCTTTAATTTAATAAAGAATATCTTTATAATTCAATAGTCTTCTTGCCTTTTCTCTAGGTGTCTCTTTTTCCAATAAACCTTTTAATCTTTGATGAGTTGGGCCATTTACTGATATTATTTCTTGATCTAAAAGCTCTATATAGTATTCTATTAACCCAGGTTTACTGATACTATTGTCTCTATTTGATTTCATCCACATCATCCCACTTCCTGTTTCCATTTTCGTTTATAACGAAAAACTTATTTTTAGCTCTAGCCTTATTGAACTTTATATTCTTAAACCCATCTGCCAAATATCTTATATTTTAAGTTTTTTCCTTTATTAACTTTAAAAACTTATCATACGGTATAACAACAAATATATTTCCATAATCTTCTTTAACAATCTGTATATCTACGTTATCATTAGGTTTCATCCATTTAGCCATTTTAGCTCTACATTTACATTGTACTTTATATTCATCATTAATTAATACGTCAACTTCTTCGTGCAAGCCAAGGGAAGCTCCATTACTTCCCCAGGCTCGCTTAGCAGGAATTCCCTCTGCCTTAGCTAAGTTGGTAACTCTTCTCTCAAACTCACTACCTTTTATCTTAGAACGGCTTGGCATTAGCAACTCCCTCTCTTTTTGTTAGTTTTTCTTTTCTTGATATAGATGGCATAAATACTTCTTCAGGAGTTTCATAGTATTTTACTTTATTACCATCAAACCCGAATATCATCATTCCAGTTTCTCCATACCTTACTTTAGCAGCTATTATTTGAGCCTTATACTTACCAAGGTCACTATGGTCATAATTAACTTTATAATCATAGTACACAAATATTACATTTTCTGCTACCTGTTCAATAGAGCCAGATTCTGCTAAATCAGACAATTTAGGAATAGGATCAATTCTTCTTTCTATCTCTCTATTTAACTGTGATATTAGAATTGGAACCATATTCATCGTTTTAGCCATCCATTTATATTCTTGCATTACAGTTTCTAATTCGAATCTTCTCTCTTTATGCCCTTTCATTCTGACTAACTGAATATAATCATCTATTACTACATCAGGCTTTACTTTCTGTATTATAGATATAGTACTATTTAGATCTCTCAGATCATCATATACAAATAGTCTATCTTTATACTTCTTAAGACAAAAGTCCTGTATCCTTTTTAGTTCAGTATATGCACTCTCATCGAGATTACCCTGTCTTATCATTCTATAGCTTAGTACTCCAGATTCTAGCGTTAATAGTTTCTTTAACATCTCTTTCTCTGTCATTTCTCTAGAAACTACTAGTACCTTTAATCCTTGGTCAACTAATCTAGGTATTAAATTAACTGCAAATGTTGTTTTGCCATGTCCTGGCCTACCTGCAATTATAGTTACTTCACCTTTAGTCATACCGCCAGCCATGTTATCCAGTAAATCAAATCCATAGTTAATGAGATTATCTGGTTCTTTTATACTACTTACGGTATTATATAATGATGACTCAAGATCGAATCTTTTATGAGGTTGTAACTCTTGTAGTTCTTCTGTGTATCTTCTTACGTCATCTAGAAGTTTATCGAATTCTTTAGTGTTTTCGTATGCAGATTTCTGAACTTCATAAGTGACGTTTATTAATCTTCTTTGAAGATACTTTTCAGCTACAATTCTAGCATAATCTTCTGCTTGTGTTGAAGAAGGAATAGAATCATATAAGCCTGTTAGGTAGTATCCAGATACTCTATCGCTTTCTTTACCAGTAAATTTAGATGAAACCGTTACAGTATCTATAGATTCATGATTCTTTTTCATTTCACACATGACTTTCCATATTAACTGATGGTCATCATAGTAAAATGTATCAGGCGTTGTTATATACTGTGCTGCGACATCAAATGCTTCTTCATTTACGAGAATACACCCGAGGATGGCTTTCTCAGCATCTGATGAATGTGGTTGTGGTCTTAGTTCTTGCTCCTCATGCTTAGTGAACTTTTTCTTAGCCACTAGTCGCATACTCCAGGATCTATAGCAGTATCTGGTGAAGATTGAGTCTTACCAGTAAATGTACCATTTCCCTTAGAGTATTGATTGCTAAATAACTTCTCTTCTATTTCTTTTATAGCGGATTTTAGTTTCTTTGAATCTGGTGCTTTAGAAACATTTAATTTTTCAAATGATTTTATTGATTCCAGTAATAATCTGGCTTCAGCGTGACTATCTATCTTTAATATATAAGATTTATTGTTCTTATCTAATGATGATAGTATCATTTCTTTCATTTCATCAAGTGTTCTTCCTACTCTCATTGTTATTCCTTTCCAACATTGCGCTGTTAATTTGATTTTCTACTTGTATGTCTTCTATATGTGATGTTTTATCCTCACCACATCCATCACACCATAATCCATACTCTTCTTTTATTATATCAGAATAAGGACTACAGTATTCCCTTACTACATTTTCTATTAATTTAGATTTGCACTCTGGGCAATACATTACTTCCTCCTTACCATTGTACCAGGAGCTATTACCTGCCTGATAACTTTAATGTTTTTATCTTCATCAAATGGGTCTATATAATTATAATATTTAACCCAAGTAGACCCATAACTTTGTCTTATTACTATTCCGTCTAGTGACAAAATAGGTATTTCAAATTCTTGTCCTTCTTTAAGGGTTTCCAATTTTACCAGTGATCTTTTACGTCTTTTATTAATACTGATCCCACTACATATAATGCAAATACACCCATTGCGAAAAAGAATATTCCTAATCCTGCTATGAACACATCTGCTGCCCACTCTGCTATTTGTATCATCTTTAGCTCCATTTCTGGGGGGGCATACAACCAAACTTAAAGGCTTATTCACTTGCCAACCCTTATGTTCGAGGTTAAATGCCCCCTGCATTTTTATTTACTTTATCTAACAGCCATTAGATAATAATGACCTAAAAATGGTAGATCAAATCTACCGTTTACGCTTGAGCTATTCTACTTAAATCCTGAAATGCCCTTATTTTCACGTCATTACCATGGCCTAGTGACTCATAACCATTCGGTTTATTTGATTGCATATGGTCTATGAAATAGGTTACTGCATTAAGCATACCCCAATATGTACCAACTGCACCACTATCAGCATAACATAATTCAAGAGAATTCATGTTATTTATGGCTTTTGTTGAATAATCTGGTGGTGTCCATCGGACTATCTTACCATCACGTTTTATCGGTCTTGGCTTCTTATAATACTTAAAGAAATCAGCAAACCATGCTCTAGGACTAAATCCTGTAACGAATTTTCTATCCAATCGCTTGAGAGTTTCTTTATTATTATCATAAGCCTCTACGACTGAACTTATGTTATCTGTCAAGTCGCCTATCTTTTCCATGTAGTTTTTAGTATGCCTAGCGTACACGAAATTCTTCCTCACTGGAATGGTTAGCCCATTTAGGCAGATTAATCTCATGTACTCTATGTACATCCTGAATGCTAATGCACCAGCATGACCGTTAGCAATTACTATACTAGATGCTACTTCATCACCAATTGCATTCATCTGAAAATCCTGCATACTAGGGTGAGTTAGTTTAGCGTATAGTTTCTTACCATCTGCTTGCTCTCCATATGATCTCAGAGTGCAAGAAGTTTTATCTTCGAGTGTATTAACTATATCAGCAAATGTGGCGTTTAGCATTGGTGCATAGTTCTGACCAACTACACCTAGCATTTGATCATTATCACTCCTTACAAGTGCTTTATAGTCATCCACTTCTTCTACAATACCACTATTATTTGTGGTATATAGCATCCTCTGTTCGATTTCCCAATTATATTGTGCGTGGTTCATTTACTTCTCCTTTTTTATTTCTGGCGGATTAAGACCCAATACTTTCTTCTCCGCTTCTATTTGTGATTCCTTAGTTTGGTTTATGTTTCTTATTATACCGCCTAAGTATGCCAAGTTCTTATTATGTTTATAATATTCCTTGTCAATGAATTCCCTGATTCCACGTAGTACATCATGATCATCAATGCTATCCACTCCATAAATAAATTGGTTTATAAAGTGGATAGGCATTTTACTTCTATATACATACTCATTTACGAGGCGTATTGCTTGTCTCATGGCCTTTTCTACCTGTTCAGGGCGTTCAGCTATGAGTGCTTTAGCTTCCATGCTTACATCAGCATTTGGACTATACCCACAAGCTGGGCATCTCCAAGCCACTAGATTTTTACGCCTAGCTTAGCTTGTCCTCTAACCATTTCTCTTACGCTTGTTAATGCGCTTAAGCAAATCCTTGGGAGATCCTTCCATATATCATCGAATGTAAACTTGTGTTGTTTATCCGTTAGATACTTTACAAGGTCTTTCTTGCTCTTGCCTTTAAGACTATGCGGTGGAACCTCTCTTAGATTCTTTATAGTGAAGCAGCTGTATACAGCTTCCCTAAATTTACTGTCTTCTTCGAATCTATCTCTTACGAGTGATTTAATAGGCATCATTCCATGTTCTCTAAACAAGAGATCACATTTATGAAATGAATTCCTTAGCATTATGTTACTATACCATTTATCCATGTGACTATTTATTATCTGTACTTCAGTCTTATTCTTACATCCTTTTCTACTGAAGGTTAGATAACTAGAATGGTTAGCAAAATGTCCATTCATTAACATCCACTTGAATGTTATATTATGGTTTCCTAATCCATCCTTACGAACCTTCCTTTTAGGATCTTTAGGAAGAGTAGCTCTTAGCTGAACATTGACCTTTTGCATTTGACCTACTACAAGAGGTGCTACAGCATTAAGGAACTTCTTATCCTGTCCATAGTATTTAGGCTTCTCTGCTGGAGCTTCTCCAGGTTTACCTGCTGTCTTTACATAAGCCCATTTTACTGTAGGACTTAGTACGTAGCCATTCCATTCAACTAATCTCCATTTACCCGTTCCTCCATTTTTATAGTCTGTATCTCTATCCATGAAGTTATTGAACTTGGTTTTACTCTTCCATTCATCTAACGATAGATTTACATGCATCCTATCATATCCACTCATCTCATGTTTACATATGGGGACATCTTTAAGAATATCACGACCAACCGCAGTTTCCTTAAGAAATACTTCTCTTAAGAATGTTGGATCAGTACAATAATCTTCATCTGTTCCGAATATCTCCATAGTATTCTGGAATTTGACTTTAGCATCTTTCTCATGTTTACGGAAGACATCTTCTTTAATGAACTTTTTAATAACACTGAATGGAGGAGCTTGATCTAATATTCTCTTTAGTCTCCAAACTATGTTAGTAGTTCCCCAACCTTTTACGTCGCCTAATCTTTTATAGGCTGCCTTCTGTTGATACTGACTGTATTTAGACACTACAAACATATCTCTTGCATGATCTTCATTTAGATATTTCTTTGTCTGTAGTGGTTTAATAAGATTATTATATTGTAAGGCACGTTTAACCCAACCAACATTCTTACCAAACATATCAGCAATCTCTTGACGAGTTAGAGTTGGCCTTTCTTTTAATAATCCTCCAATAGTTTTAGATGCCTCTAATGCGCTCATTGGCACAGAAAACATATTGGCAGTTAACTGATGTATTGCAGGATCAGTGCTATCTGGCATAACAGTACAGGGAATATCTTTTAAACCCAGTTCTTCTGATATTTGTAGCCTCTGATGCCCATCCAATAAAACATAAGCCCCATTTTTCTTTAAAACTGTAACAGGCATTTCAACTCCTCTTGCAGTTATACTTCGTTTCATGATCTTATATTCTTTTTCCTTACTTTTATCACCAACACGAACATTTCCGTTACTGGTAATATTAGTTAGTAGTATCCTTTCCATTATTACTCCTTTACTTTCTTTTTCTCCAGATGGAAACCTGTTTTCCTCTGAACCTTTTTATTATGTATGGTATTTCTCTTGCTTCCAATTGTTTTATGGCAAATTGCAGATTCTCTTTACGATCTACTTGTGTTACTTCCACCCATCCAGCTGGTACATGATTCCTGTTAGTAATTATCTCTGATGATCCTTTAGCTTCCATCTATAAAGTCTCCTGATTTATCTAGCGTTACTTTTATTACTACTTTCTCATTACTATCTTCTGCTTTAATCTTCCATTCAAATTCATTACCGTCCATTAGCTCAGAGAACTCTTGTGATGATATTGGCACTACTACTTTAATTTGTTTATTTTCATTCATCTCTTAATTCCTTTTCTATTACTATTATTCTTTCTAGTAATTCGTTTATTCTATCATTAACTAATAGATGATTTTCTTTTATTTTCTTATCTAAATCCTTATGAACAAATAAGGTTAGTTTTTCTTCATCACTCATACATCTTCCTTTCTTTTCATTGTAAACCACCACCATCCGTTACCATTCTGTTTGAATAGTTTTTCTCTATCTTTTTTCCATTGTTTATCTCTTGGGGCATCCTTTTTATACTTCCATCCGCTTTTCCATTGCTTCCAGTCGTCACCCCTTCTTGATTCCTCATTATCATTCCACATTATTTATACCCTCTATAATAAATGAGGCTGGAGCCATAGCATAGATCGGAATAGTTCCGTTTCTACTGGCAATACCCAGCCTTTAATGATAGGGGAGTAGACGGTTTGTTTGACCTAAGGAGGTAGTTCGGGTGATTTACAATATCTACTCCCCCTATTTTATTTAGAATGGTACGTTGATATCGTCCCCAACGTAATCTTTACCTTGCTCCCACTTATCTACTCTATTAACATTAGCATAAGTGTTATTTTCCCATTCTCTATGTTTTACTGTAATCATACATGGTTTGCCTTTTATCTTATCTTCAGACAATCTTGGTAGTATCTTTACAGTTTTCTTACCACCTTTACCATCATCAACATCCTTCTCTTCCAGGTTTATACCAAAGACCTTTAGTAGATTAGAATATTGCCAGTTACCACTAGGATTAGGAACACAGTCCTTTTCACCATTTGGATCTTTGAATACAAATACTCCATTACTTCTAATTATCTTTCCAGATATTTTCTTAGCTTCAGGAACATTCATCTTACTAATTTCATCTGCCAAACGATATTCTAGTTCATATATATCAGCAACATGAAATTTACCAGTAACATTTCTACTCTTAACCTTCTTACCTCTATGTTTAAGATTAAGACTCCAAGCATGAGCTGGGTATGTTCCCATTGGAACTACGAAGTACTCTTTCTTCTCTTCTTCCTCAAAGATAGCATACTCAGTGTTCATTTCTTCTGCTAGATTAGCCATTATTTATCTCCCTTTTTGTTTTTATGTTCTTCATTTAGTGTTGTTACTTTTGCCTTAAGAGTATCCAACCATTTCTCATAGTTTTTTTGGTTTATGTCAACCATTTCCATCTTTTCAGCAAACCATAAGAGAACTTCTTCTCTTTTGTCTTCATTATGAATACTATTAATAATATCCTTAATTACATCCACCTGTGCGTCGTTTAAGTCAATCACTTCTACCTGCTTTCTGTATACATCATCCGAGATATGCGTTAATCTGTTTATTGCTCTTTTAAAAGCAAACGTGTTAGCGCTGGCGGCATTCTTATCTAAATCCACCATATTTTCAATAGTGTGTGGCATAGGTTTACCAGTCTGTTTATCTCTTCTGTACTGAATGCGAGCTGCACCAGTAGAAAAGAAACTTCTTGTTACACCTTCATCAAATATCACTAATTCACCTGTAGCTACTACATATTCACTGCCAAGAATTTGGATTGGGTTATCACCACAACCTTTCCATGACCACACTGGATAGTATTCATCTAATTTAGCTCTCATCCATGCTTCATCAACATAATCAAGGCCATCAGGTCTTCTTCTAACCTGTGATTTAGGTGTTGGTGTACCACTAATTCCCTTTCTCTTACCTCTCATTGCGTCCTCTACCTCGGTTATTTTATCCCAAGCTACAGGAAGTTTATCTTCTCCCATATTACACTCCTTTTTTATAAGGGCTATCACATACATTTACATATGGACAATATTTACCACATTCCCAATTAGAATAGAATGGTATCCAAGGCCCAAACTCTGGTTCGGGATCTCCCTCTTTACATTTATCATTTACTTTTTCCCAATATGTACGAGCAAAATCAATATACTCTATCGGGGCTTCTTTAATCTTCATTACGCTATTGTCTTTATTAATATATACGTTAGCCATATATACTATTTCATCACATAGGATTAGATCTTCTGATTCTTCTATGAGCATACCATATGTTCCTAATTGATATTCATAGTTAGTAGATGGCGAATCGTCTGGATTCCGACCAAATAGCTTCTTGAATTTATAAGAATTTGCGGTCTTATAGTCAAATAAAGCACCAATTCTTTTATGAAGATGCAGTCCAGGAAACAATGGATCAGGTTCATCTGTTACCACATCATGTACTACTAGAAGATCAAAGTGTCCAGATAGTTTATATTTATCTGACGTTACTTGTTCTTCAGTGTATATTTCTATGATTCCTTTACCATCTTGAGGCTTTTCAGCGTCTTGATCCCACCATTTCATTGCATTTTCCATATCGTTACCAAATATAGTACCAAGCCTTAAAGTTCTTAATGAAGTACTACTGA
>Ga0310345_10001566_pt1 | contig 25156 bp, 26 predicted proteins | sample HC15DNA20500_MG_FD_204667 | JGI IMG/M metagenome (GOLD analysis project Ga0310345, IMG submission 204667) | Marine microbial communities from station ALOHA, North Pacific Subtropical Gyre - HC15-DNA-20-500_MG | ecosystem: Environmental > Aquatic > Marine > Oceanic | place: Pacific Ocean: North... | reverse complement strand
TGCACCAGCGCGTCATCGGCCAGGAAGAGGCGATCGCCGCCCTCTCGAAGACGATTCGTCGTCAGCGCGCCGGCCTGAAGGACCCCAAGCGTCCCTCGGGTTCGTTCATCTTCGCCGGACCCACGGGCGTCGGAAAGACCGAGCTAGCCAAGGCGCTCGCGGAGTTCCTCTTCGACGATGAGGGCGCACTGATCTCGCTCGACATGAGCGAGTTCGGTGAGAAGCACACGGTCTCGCGTCTGTTCGGTGCCCCTCCCGGATTCGTCGGGTTCGAAGAGGGCGGCCAGCTCACCGAGAAGGTGCGCCGCAAGCCGTTCTCGGTCGTGCTGTTCGACGAGATCGAGAAGGCCCACCCCGACATCTTCAACTCGCTCCTGCAGATCCTCGAAGAGGGCCGCTTGACTGACGGTCAGGGCCGCATCGTGGACTTCAAGAACACGGTCATCATCATGACGACGAACCTCGGTTCGCAGGCGATCGCCGGCGGCCCGGTCGGGTTCCAGGTCGAGGGTGACACCGCGACGTCGTACGACCGCATGAAGGGCAAGGTCAACGAAGAGCTCAAGCGGCACTTCAAGCCCGAGTTCCTGAACCGCGTCGATGACATCATCGTGTTCCCGCAGCTGGACAAGGACGAGCTGCGTCAGATCGTGGACCTGTTCACGAAGCGCCTCGGCGAGCGTCTGCTCGATCGCGACATGACGATCGAGCTGTCGCTGGCCGCGAAGGACCGCCTCATCGAGGTCGGCTTCGATCCGGCACTGGGTGCTCGGCCGTTGCGCCGCGCGATGCAGCATGAGATCGAAGACCAGCTGTCGGAGAAGATCCTGAACGGCGCCCTGAACCCCGGCGACCACGTCAAGGTGGATGCCGAGAACGGGCAGTTCCTGTTCGAGCACGGTCCGCGCGGCGAGAAGGTCGCGGTCGGCGTCGTCTCTGGTGGCGACATCTCGATCACTCCGGATCTCGCAATCACCTCGGACTGATCCCGGCACAGGCTGAGAGGGGGACGGATGCTTCGGCATCCGTCCCCTTCCTCGTTACGCTCAGGCCGCCGCGGCAGGAACGACGAGCGCCGCAACGGCAATGTCGAGCACGATCGACTGCCGCACTTCGACTGCATGGTCGTAGCGGGCTCCGGCGAGGGCGACATAGACCCCGCCGACGATGTCGATGTAGCCCACGACCTCATCTGCCCGGTGCACTTCGTACGTGGTCGGGCCGATGAGGACTACCGACTCGGGTGGGGGCGCGGTGGCGCGTGGCGCGGCTGCCGGTGTGGTGCTCGATGTCGTGGGGACCATGGTGGCTCCTCCCGTAAGAGGGATGGATCTGCTCCTGAAGGGTCCACCCTCACCGGGCGAAACGGTGGGGGCTTGACATCACCGCGCGATCGGTGGTGTTGCCTCGATCATCTGCCGCGCGGGCGATTCAGGGAAGGGGGCCTGCCTGGCAGAGTCCTCGGAGTGTTCGCGCTCTAGGCTGGGAGGATGACCGGTTTCAGCGTCCGCCCCGCCCGCACGGGGGACGTGCGCGGCATCCAGGCCCTTCTGGAGCCCTGGGTGCAGCGGCGAGTGCTCCTCGGCAAGGACCTCGTGGTGCTGTTCGAGTCGGTGCAGCAGTTCACCGTCGCAGAGGATGCCGACGGCAACCTGATCGGCTGTGGTGCGCTGCACGTCATGTGGGACGACCTCGGTGAGATCCGCACGCTCATCGTCGCCGATGAGTGGCTGCATCACGGTGTGGGTCGCGCGATCGTCGACCGTCTGGAAGAGAACGCCCGCGCCCTGGGGCTGCGCCGGCTGTTCTGCCTGACCTTCGAGGTGGAGTTCTTCTCGGCCCGCGGTTTTGAGGTGATCGGCGAGCAGGTCGTCGACCCGGATGTCTACTCCCAGCTCATCCGCTCCCCCGATGAGGGCGTCGCCGAATTCCTGGATCTCGCGCATGTGAAGCCGAACACGCTCGGCAACACCCGGATGCTGAAAACCTTCGGGTAGGGCGCATCGACCCTTGCGCGCACCGGGCGTGCGTGGGACTGTGCCGTCATGGCACGTTTCTCGCAGCCTGACCCCAGCCGCGCAACGCGACGGACTGTCCTCACTGCCCTCGTCGCGGTGATCGTCATCTCGTTCGCGATCGCCGCCGTGGCCGGGATCACCGTGCTGCTGATCGGGCCGGAGGGCGATCTGATGAGCCGCGTCCTCGTGACGACGCTGATCGTCGGGGGGTTTAGCATCGGCGCCCTATCGTGTCTGGCCCTGTGGGGACGCCCAGCGCATTCGTTCGGCGTCGCCGGCGCTGGCGTGAACGCTGCTTCTGCCGTCGTTGCCCTGATCAGCGCGTGGGCCGAGCAGGGCTCGGACGACTTCTGGAGGATACTCAATCGGCTCCTCGTGAGCGGGCTGATCATCTCCGCAGCCTGGGCGCTGGCCGCACTGATGCTCCTGCTCTCGCAACGGCATCGTCCCATCATCCGAATCGGACTCGCAGCCACGCTGGTCGCCCTGGGGGTCACAACGGCGCTCGCGGTAGCCGGGGTGTGGTGGGATGCCATCGCGGATGCCGATATCTATCCGCGAGCGCTCGGCACGCTCGGCATCGTCAGTGCGCTGGGCGTCGTGGTCGTTCCCGTGCTCGCGCTCCTGCTGCGGGACAGCCCGGCCACAAGCGTGCCGCAAGACTTTCCCGCCGATGTCGCGAACCACCTTCTCGAAACGGCTCGCCGCCGTGGCGTGAGCGTCGCGGAGCTTGTCGCGCCCGTACTCGACGAGCCCACCGGCTCCTCGAGTGACCACGGGCGCGCCGATCAGGGGTCGAACGGCACCACGCCTACCCTGGAGGCATGAGCACTCAGCCCCCGCGCCGTCGCCCGTCGCCGGGTGTGTACCGGCGCCGCCGGCTCGTCGTGCTCCTCGCACTGATTGCGATCATCGCCGCGATTGTCTGGTTGTTCGTGGCTCAACCGTGGTCGAGTGCAGCGCAGCCGGATGCCGACCCAAAGCCGACACGCACGTCATCCGCCGCTCCGAGCCCGAGCATGTCGACGCTCGCCCCGACCGACTCGCCGACACCCGATGCTGCGGCGACCACCGAACCCGGGCCGCTCGAGACAGCGCCCCCGACGTGTACGCGTGGCGACGTGACGGTCGAGGCCCTCACGGATCAGGATGAATACGGCTCGGGTCAGAACCCGCAACTGTCGATTCGGCTGACGAACACCTCGGATTCGTCGTGCACGATGAACGTGGGAACCACCACGCAGTCGTTCACGATTACCAGCGGCAGCGACACGTGGTGGCGCTCGACCGACTGCCAGACGGAACCGAGTGACATGATCGTCACGCTTGAGGCGGGCCAGACTGTCGACAGTTCGACACCGCTGACGTGGGACCGCACTCGTTCCTCTGTGAGCACCTGCGACTCCGAGTCTCGGCCCACGGCAGGCGGGGGCGGTGCGTCGTACCATCTCGCCGTCGAGATCGGCGGCGTCGCATCGAGTCAGACGAAGCAGTTCTTCCTCTACTGAGCTGACCGGATTCCGGGAGGCGTCGGCTGCTCATCTACCCTGGAAGGATGGCTGGGAAGAAAGGCGCGAAGCCGCTGGAGTTCCGCAATACGCAGCTGGCTGACGCGCTCCAGACGCAGGACATGGCAGCAGTGGCGTTCGCGCTGCGGCATGGTCCGACCGTGGTTCCGCTGATGAAGCCTGGCCAGCGCGACAACCCGCTCGACGTCGGCGAGGTGTGGACCTTCCGTGACCCGAACACCGGCCAGGTGGCGCTCCTCCTCTTCAGCGACGCGGTGAACAAGCCCGCGACCCTCCCGCCAGCTGTCGCGCTCATGCCGCCGGCGAGTCTCAAGACCTTCCTCGAGGTGCACCGTGACGAGATCACGACGGTCTTCTTCGATCTGGCGGGACCTCACCCGATGCAGGCGAGCCCGGCGGACGTGCTTGTCGCTCTGGAGGTCAACCCCGAGGACTGACGCGGTCGTCTAGAAGCCCGGCTCGTCGTCGGGGCCTCCGGCAGCGGGCCGTCGTCCCGGACGCACGGTGTGCAGACTCAGGTCGCCGAGGGCGCCCCGCAGGTTCTTGGATGCGGCATCGACGACGGTCCGGTACCCGAGGCGTTCGGCCTCGGCCCGCCGCTGGGCTGCCTGCATCACGGTTCGAATCTCGCCCGCGAGGCTCAGCTCACCGATCGCTGCAGTCCCCTTGGCGAGGGCGGTCTCGCTCACGGCGTTGGCAACGGCAACGGCAATGGCGAGATCCGCGGCCGGCTCGGCCAGGCGCACCCCACCGACGGTGGAGACGTACACGTCGTGGTCGCTGACGACGATGCCCGCTCGGCGTTCGAGCACGGCGAGCACCATGGCAACCCGTGAGGCCTCGACGCCGTTGACGATGCGGCGGGGGTTCGGGGCCGAGGTTTTGATCGTGAGCGCCTGCACCTCGACAGGTAGGGCCCGGCGCCCTTCCATCGCGATCGTGACACACGTCCCGGCGACCGGGTCGCCGTGACCGAGGAACAGCGCGCTCGGGTCTGCCACTTCCTGGATGCCGTCGCCGGTCATGTCGAAGCATCCGACTTCATCTGTCGGACCGAACCGGTTCTTCAGGGCTCGAACGAAGCGCAGCGAGCTTTGGCGGTCGCCCTCGAAGTGGCAGACGACATCGACGAGGTGTTCGAGGATGCGGGGGCCGGCGATCGAGCCGTCCTTGGTCACGTGCCCCACGATGATGACCGGCAGGCCGCGCTCTTTAGCCACACGGATGAGGGTCGAAGCCACCTCGCGTACCTGCGAGGGGTGGCCCGCTGACCCCTCGTGCATCGCGGACGAGACAGTCTGAACCGAGTCGACGATCAGCAGGCTCGGCTGCACCTCGTCCACGTTGCCGAGAATCGTCGCGAGGTCGGTCTCACTCGCAAGGTAGAGCTCGTCGTGCAGGGCGCCCGTGCGCGATGCCCGCAGTCTCACCTGCGCGACGGACTCCTCGGCGCTTGCGTAAAGAACACGGTGACCGGATGCTGCGGAGTGCGCCGCGACATCCAGCAGCAGCGTTGACTTTCCGACCCCCGGTTCGCCGGAGAGCAGGATCGCCGCACCGGGGACGAGGCCGCCGCCGAGCACGCGGTCGAACTCACCGATACCCGTCGTGCGACGGGGCGCGTCGGATGCCGACACCCGCGTGATCGGTTGCGCTGCCCGATCCGAACTCGGCGCCGTCGGGGCGAGCGTGCGCACGATGCCGGTCTGCTCGGCTGCCTCGACGACAGTTCCCCACTGCTGGCATTCGCCGCAGCGGCCGACCCATTTGACCGTCGTCCATCCGCACTCGGTGCACCGGTACGGGGCGGCGGTCGTTGGGCGTTTGGCCATGCGATCAGGCTAGCCGCGGCATCCGACACCGCCGCCCGGCGCGCCCTCGCCTGTGGCTAACTCCTCACATCGGGTGGTTGTGCGCACTGACGGGCGGCGTCGGGGGCCCGGGACACCGCAGATTTGAGGAGTTGGCCCCGGACACCAGCGACGGATGCCGCGGATCAGTCGGCCGCGAGGACTGCCTCGCCGACGACCTGCTGGGTCAGTGGAACCGAGTAGGCCATCAGGGCGCCGGCCTGCGCGTCGCGGAAGATCCGCTGGATCGGTGAGCTCAGCAGGAAGCTGCCGCCGCCCCCGACGCGGAGCGCCTCGGCCGCTGCCTGCTTGGCAACCTCGTTCGCGAGCATCTTCGATTCGGCGGCGGCGGGCATGGCCTCCTCGGAACGCTCGTCGGCGAGCCACGCGACGCGCTCTGCGAACAGGCGGGCTGCCTGCAGCTGCGTCCAGAGCATGCCGGTCTCCATCTGCACCCACTGGTTCTCGGCCTGCGAGGGAGCGCCGCCCTTGCTCTTCCGGGCGGCGGCAGCGTAGGCATCCATCGCCGACTCGGCGATGCCGATCGAGAGCATCCCGAAGCCGACGGTGATGAGGTTCGCGTAGTCGGCCGGTGGGAAGCCGCACCGGCGGGATGCCAGCAGCGGCGTGTTCTCGAACAGCACCGTGCGGCTGCGCGTGGCGCGCATCCCGACCGTCTCGTCGATGGGAGGGAAGCTGATGCTGTCATCGACAGTCACCCCGAAGAACGCCGGGACGCCGTCGATGCTGGTGTTGACGAGCATGTGGTCGGCGGCCTCGGAGCCGGACACGAACACCTCGCGGCCGGTGAGTGTCCAGTTCTCGTCGGCGATCATCGCGACGGCGCCATCTGCCCGCCACCGCTTTCGGACGGCCAGTCGAGTCGTGTCTGCAGGCCGTTCCATCACGGCGCCGATCTCAGCGCCCAGGGGCAGGGTGCGGGACTCGAGCACCTCCACCTCGGCGTGGTAGCCGAGTCGGTCGAGGAGCTCGGTGTGTTCGAACTGCTCCTCCAGGCGGACGCTCAACCGCAGCGCGATCGGATCCACCGTGGTCACCGTGCCCTGTCGCCGCCGCACGATCCCCTGCGCCTCGAGCTGGGCCATCGCGTTGCGCAGTTGCTGGCGACTGCACTCCAGGCGCGCCGTCAACTCCAGTTCCCCGGGCAACGGGGCCCCGAGCGCCGCCGCCTCGCGCACGTAGCGCAGGAGCCCATGCTGGACGCGCATCGTGTCCGCGTCGCCACCCGGGCGTGGCAGCGGGAGGTAGGTGGTCACGGGTTCTCCTCACACGGACGCGTTCGCAGTGGGGCTGACCACACGCTATCGGTCCGCCACGGCATCCGTCGCCAACTCAGCAGGACCGGCGCCATCGCCCCGCTCCTGCTGTGCCGAGTCGCCGAAGTTCCGCCGATCGTGAGGAGTTAGCGACGCCTGCGGGAGCGCCCGATCCAGGTCAGCGCAGGGAGGTCGCCACCTCGCGCAGGGCGTCGGCGGAGCGGCGCAACAGGGCGAGTTCATTCAGAGAGAACGGTGTCTCGCGGATCGGGAATGCGCCGCGGGAGTTCACGATCGAGGGCACGGAGAGAGCGACGCCATCGATCCCGTGGAAGTCCTTCAGCACGGTGCTCACCGGCAGGACCGCGTGCTCATCGCTCAGGATCGCCTCGATGATCCGAGCCGACGACAGCCCGATCGCGTAGTTGGTCGCGCCCTTGCCCTGGATGACCTTGTAGGCGGCATCCCGAACATCGACGGTGATCGCGTCGAGCTCATCGACCGTCATGCGGGGGTGGCCCTCCGACTCCCAGTCGAGGATCGGAACCGTCCCGATCATCGCGTGGGACCACAGCGCGAACTCGGTGTCCCCATGTTCGCCGATGATGTGCGCGTGAACGCTCGAGGTCGCCACCCCAGCGCGCTGAGCGAGCTTCCAGCGCAGCCGGGACGTGTCGAGTACGGTTCCCGACGCGAACAGTCGCTCCGGAGGAAGCCCGGTCTCCTCCTGTGCGAGCACCGTCAGCACATCGCACGGGTTGGTCACGATGACGTAGACCGCGTCGGGGGCCACCTCCAGCAGCTGGGGGAGCATCTTTCGCAGGATGCCGGCATTCACGCCCGCAAGCTCGATGCGGCTCTGCCCCGGGTTCTGCTTCGCGCCGGCGGTGATCACGACGACGTGCGAACCCGCGGCTACCGAGATGTCGCTGCCGCCGGTGATGTCGCTCGTGCCGGTGAACAGGGTGCCGTGAGCGAGATCGAGAACCTCGGCATCCACCTTCGCGGTATTGATGTCGTAGAGGGCGACATGGCGGGCTGAGCCGCGGATGAGGGCGGCGTAGGCGACGCTTGATCCGACGCTGCCGGCGCCGACGACGGTGACTTTCGAGTTCTCGATCACACTCATGAGGGACAGTCTTGCAGGTCGGTGTTACGCGCCGGTAGCCGGCTCCGCCCGATTCTCGACTGGTGCGACGTCGGAGTTCCGGATGCCGAGGAACGACACGATCCCGCCAGCCACCATGAGTCCGGCGGTGACGATCGCGGCGCGGCGGAATCCGTCAAGATCGAGGCTGCCGGCGACGATCGTCGCGAGCGTCGCGATGATGAGAAGCCCGGCGATGCGCGCGATGGCGTTGTTCACGGCGGAGGCGATGCCGGAGCGGGCCGGATCCACCGCGCCGAGGATCGCCGCGGTGAGGGGCGAGACCGTGATGGCAAGCCCAAGTCCGAAGAGGATGAGCCCCGGAAGGAGTTGGAGCCAGTAGTTGACGGGGTCGGTGACCGTGAGAAGCAGCAGCGATCCGCCGGCCATCACGAGCGGTCCGACGGTCATGAAGATCCGCGGCCCGAAGCGGTCGGACAGGGACCCCATCGATGCACTCAGCAGCACCATCATGACGGTGGTCGGCAGGCTCGCAAGCCCCGCGAGAGTCGCCGAGAACCCAGCCTCCTGCTGCAGGTAGACCGTGACGACGAAGCCGTTGAGCGAGAGCGCTGCGTACACGAACAGGGTCGCGATGTTCCCGGTCCAGAAGTTGCGGATGCGGAAGAGGTCAAGCGGCAACATCGGCGCCGTCGCCGACCGCTGACGCCAGAGGAAGAGCGCGAACAGAAGGATGCCGGCCGCGAACGTCCCCCAGATCACGGGCGATCCCCATCCGAGGTTCGGTTGTTCGATCAGCGCGAAGACCGCCCCGCCGAGTCCGAAGGTGCACAGGGCGGCGCCGATCCAGTCGATGCGAGCGTCGGGGCGGCGCTCGTCGCGCTCGCCGAGGGTGTGGAGGAGCCACAGGGTGATGCCGATCGGTACGACGTTGATGACGAACGCGAATCGCCACGACAGGTAGTCGACGAAGACGCCGCCGATGAGGGGCCCGACGATCATGGCGCCGGTGGTCATGGCCGTCCAGATGCCGATCGCCCGGCCGCGCATCGCGCCGTCGAAGCGCGAGGTGATGAGCGCCAGCGAGCTGGGAACGAGGAACGCGCCCGCCGCACCCTGCACGGCGCGGGCGATGATCAGGATGACGGGGTCTGGCGCGATCGCGATCACGACGGATGCCGCGGCGAATCCGTAGAGGCCGATGCGCAGCACGAGCAGCCTGCCGAAGGCATCCGAGATCGAACCGGCGAGCAGGATGAGTGATCCGAGGGTGATGAGGTAGGCGTCCACCACCCACTGCTGGGTCGTGAGCCCGCCGCCGAGCTCGGTCTCGATCGCGGGAAGGGCGACGTTGATGAGCGTGCCGTCGAGGAACGCGACGAACGACGCCAGGATCGCGATCGTGAGGATGAGTCGCTGCGATCGACTCATGCGAGATGCCACACCGTCACGCTACGCGCTTCGCGCGGCGGTGGGGTCGCTCAGATCAGCCCGCGATCCGATCAGCCCGCGCTCGCCGAGCCCACACCTCGCGCGTCGAACCCACACCTTTTCGCGGCCGGATCCTGTGGGTTGGCGGCCGAAGGTGTGGGTTCGACGGATGGAAGGTCGGGCTAGAGCGCGCCGCCGGCAGCGGGCGGGGCGTCGGCTTCGGTCGAGTCGCCGTTCGGCATGTCGCGAGCGACGAAGTTCTCAATGTCGAAGAGGTTCGTGGTGCGCTCCGCGATGTTGAGGAGGGTCGTCATCGACGCGACCTCCTCAACCTGTTCCTTCAGGAACCACAGCATCGCCTGCTCGCCCAGTCCGTCGCTCTCGGCGCGGGCCGCGGCGAAGAGCGCCTCGATCTGTGACGAAACGCGCTTCTCCTGCTCGAGTGCCAGGCGGATCGGCTCGGCGTGGTCGGCAAAGTCGGTGCGCACAGCCGGAACGCCGGGGATGGTCACGCCCATGTCGCGGTCGAGGCGGTACTGGATGAGCATCATCGCGTGGTTGCGCTCTTCGACGGACTGGCGGTAGAAGTGGCGCGCGAGCTGCGGCAGGTCGTGGTCGTCGTACCAAACGGCGATGGCGATGTACTGCTGGCTGGCGGCGAACTCGTGGCCGATCTGCTCTGACAGCAGCTGGTCGAACGTGGTCATGACACTCCGATCGGGTCGCGAAACTCTCCCTCCCATCCTGGCAGAGTGCGCTACTGCGAGAACAGTCCGGCGGGGTCGCCGACCGAAGCGAGGTACGCCGCGCGACGCTCGAACAGTGCGGGGACGCGCCCGCGGACCTTCGTGATGAGTTCGCCCAGATCGGCGGTGGTGAGGATGCCGTCGGCGACGACCGTGCGACCGGCGACGACCACCCGATCGACGTCGCTGCCGCGGACGGCGTGCACGAGGTTGTGGTGGATGTTGGCGTGCGATCCGGCCGGCAACAGGGGAGTCATCCGGGGTGTATCGGTCCGCACCGCGATCAGATCGGCCTGCTTGCCGGGTTCGAGGGAGCCGAGCCGGTCCCCCTGACCGATGGCCCGCGCCCCGCCGATCGTGGCCATTTCGAGGACCTGCCACGAATCCATGGCTGCGGCATCCATCTTTCGCAGTTTGCCGAGCAGGGAGGCGACTTTCATCTCCTCGAACATGTCGAGGTTGTTGTTCTCTTTCTCGCCATCGGTGCCGATGGCGACGTTCACCCCGGCCTCGAGCATCTCGGCGATCGGCGCGATGCCGCTGGCGAGCTTCATGTTGCTGACGGGGTTGTGGGAGACGCCGACTCCGCGCTCAGCGACCAGCTCGATCTCGTCGGCGTCCAGCCAGACGGCGTGAGCGATCATGGCGCGGGGCGTGTCGAAGAAGCCCATGCGCTCGAGGGCATGCATCGGTCGCAGGCCGGTGCGCTCGGCGAAGATCCGCACATCCAACTCGGACTCGCTGCAGTGGGTGTAGATGCCGGCTCCATAGTCGCGGGCCATCGCGACGGCGCGGGCGCGGCCGGCGTCGTCGGCGTAGAACGGATGCTCCAGCCCGACCCAGGGCATGATGCGCCCACCGCCGGCGCCCGTCCAATCGCGCAGCATCCGCTCGTTGTCGTCGAGGGTGTCGAAGTAGTCGAAATCCGGGTGCTCGCCGACATAGTTGACGGTCACGAGCCGGTTGCCGAGTTCGACCGCGGCGCTCGCAGCTCGATCCATGTACCGCCACATGTCCACGACCGTCGTCGTGCCCGAAAGCAGACCCTCGGCGTAGCAAAGCCACGCGGCAGCCGCGGCGTCGGCCGGCTCAAGCACCCGGTGCATCGGATCGATGTGCACGCGCAGCCACTCGTACACCGGCAGGTGCTCGGCGGTGCCGCGCAAGAGACCTGAATGGTGGTGGCCGTTGATCAGGCCCGGCATCAGCACCCGGTCGGCGAGGTGCGTGTGCGCGGCATCCGGATGCAGCTGCAGCAGTTTCTCGCGAACCCCGACGCTGACGATGGCGTCGCCGTCAATCGCCACGCCCGCATCTGTGAGGACGCTGCGAGAGGCATCCATCGGAACGAGGATGTCGGCGGTGAGGAGGTGCACGCTCATGGCTTCCGTTCTGGCGCCGCAACCGATGGCGACGCTCGCTGCCCGCGACGCTATCGCCGGTTCATGTCGGCGCGGTTTCGACGGGGTGTACCGCGTGCCGGATGCCGCCGCGACCAGGATTTCTGCGGGGCCGCGGCGTGTCGTAAGCTGGACGACGGTGACGTGTCCGAGCGGCCGAAGGTGCAACTCTCGAAAAGTTGTGTAGGGTAACCCCCTACCGTGGGTTCAAATCCCACCGTCACCGCCATGCGCAAGGCCTCGATATCCGCAGAATCACGCGGGAATCGGGGCCTTCGCCATTCGCCAATCGGCACGGTGACGGGCGCGCCCGAGACCGTCGACAGATACGGCCGCCTCGACGTGCTGGTGAACAACGCGGCAGCGCCGCAGGGCGATGATCGGGCAGACATCGAAGAGGTGCCGGTGTCGACATTCGACCGGATCGTTGCCATCAACCTTGGGTTATCGGCCAAAAAGAGTGGATGGGTCGGGTGTGTCATCCGCGTCCTGCCCATCCTGTTCTGAGCCAGAGGCCTTCGGCTGGGTCGAGGCCGGTGTCGTAGAGGGTGCGGCTGATCTGGTCGTCGGGTTCGGGGGCGACTGGTGGTTGATCGATGGGCCGGGCGAGGTCGAGGGCCTGCTCGAGCGGGAGTTCGTGCAGGGTGAGGAACCACTCGACCGCGCGGCGGCGGTGTTCTTCGGTCATGCCGCGGTGGCGGCGGAGCAGGTCTCGGATCTGCGCGTTGAGGCCTTCGAGCGCGCTGGTGGTGCGCGGGTTGCCGTAGGTGATGTGGGTGAAGATCAGGTCCTTGCGGACCACGAGCCGGACCAGGAGCCAGGCTTTGCGGAGCCGGTCGTGGGTGTATCCGAACCGGCCGTTGCGGAGCAGGGTGCGTTCGCTGGTGAGGTGCCCGAATGCCTGCCACCATTGCTCGAGTTGCAGTTGCCAGTCGATCGCGGTCTGTTCGTCGCGGACGCCGCTCAGGTCCATCACGAGGCGGTGCAGGGCACGGCCGGCGGTGGTGCGGGGGTTGCGGGTCAGGTGCCGGGTGGTGTTTAGCTGCAGGTGGAACAGACACCGCTGATGCACTGTTTCGGGCCAGCACTGACGTAACGCGGACGGCAAGCCAGAACCGCCGTCGGAGACGAGCACAGCCGGTGCGGGGATCTGTTCGAGTAATGCTTTCCAGGCGGCGGTGGTCTCGCGGGCGCACCACTGCCAGGCCAGGACCCGGCCCGTGCCAGAAAGCGCGATGAGTAGGCACCAGGTGCCGATCCAGATCCCGTCGACCAGCACAGCGTGGTAGATCGTTTCGACCGGCCCCAGCCGTGGGGTCAGATCCCAGCACCACGCGCTGTGACGGCGGAAGGAGCGTCCTGAGGCGGTCCCGTCGGTCTCGGCCTGCGTGTTCGTCCCAACCAGCCAGGTCACGAACCGGCGCAGCTGTTCACGGGCGGTGAGGTCCGGGCGGCGCCGGACCGACGACGCCCCGCATAACGGGCACCGCCACCGTTGCGTCCCCGACGGGTGCCGTCCGTTCTTGACGAGCTTCGTGCCGCATACCAGACAGGTGGTCGAGTTCGACGGAAGGCCCACGAGTAAGCCTCGCAGACCATACCAATCCCCGATTCACCACGTAATCACGCGGCTAGATCGAGACCTCATCCACTCTTTTTGGCCTATAACCCTCAACCTTCGCGGGACATACCTCATGTGTCTAGCTGCGGTCCCCGTGATGCGTCGACAGCGCTATGGGCGGATCATCAACATTGAGTCGATGGCCGGCGTCGAAGGCGGGGCTCCCGCTGACTCCGCGCCGGAGACGAAGGGCGTGACCGTCAGCACGATGTGAGGATCAGGTGGACGGTGTCGGCGAGACGCCCTGCTGGTGGTTATCGCGTTCACGCTCTGGCGGCGTAGATCCCGCGCGGATGCCGACGCGGTTCCGGGCACGGTGGCGGCGGGTTTCTACGGTGTGCTGGGCGGTTTCACGACGATGGTCGCCAACGCGGCGGGCCCCGTCATGTCGATGTACTTTCTCGCGGCGCGGTTGCCCGTTCAGGTGTTCCTCGGGACCGCAGCCTGGTTCTTCGCTGCGGTGAATGTCGCGAAGGTTCCCTTCTCGATCGGCCTCGGGCTCATCACGCCGCACGGTCTGCTGATCGATCTGATCCTCGTGCCCGCGGTGGTCATCGGTGCCCTGGTCGGGCGACGGATTGCGGCTGCGATCAGTCAACGCCTCTTCGAGCAGATCGTGATCGTCCTGACTGTCGCGGGAGCCGTATACCTCCTGATCTGAGGGGTCCTCCGAACTGACCACTACGTGCGCCAGTGTGGCATCCGCGTCGGACTCGCGTGACAGATTGTCGATCGGTCGGTCCTGACCGGTGACCTAACCTGACGACATGGCAGAACTCGACATCCCGACCATCCCTCACTGGATCGACGGCGCACCGACGGCGTCTAGATCCGGGCGCACGGCACCGGTCTTCAACCCCGCCACCGGCGTGGTCGCGGCTAACGTCGCGCTGGCCGACCAGACGGAAACTGACGCTGCCATTGCATCGGCGCGACGTGGCTTCGAAGAATGGTCGACGTGGTCGGTCGCCAAGCGGCAGGGCGTGCTCTTCGCCTTCCGTGAATTGCTCAACGCGCGAAAGCCGGAGCTGGCGGCGATCATCACCGCCGAGCACGGCAAAGTGCTCTCCGACGCGATGGGTGAAATCCTTCGCGGCCAGGAAGTCGTGGAACTTGCCACCGGCTTCCCGCACCTGATCAAGGGCGCCTACTCAGAGAACGCTTCCAGCGGAATCGACGTCTACTCCCTCAAGCAGCCGCTGGGCGTCGTCGGCATCATCAGCCCCTTCAACTTCCCCGCGATGGTCCCGCTGTGGTTCGCCCCCGTCGCCATCGCAGCGGGCAACGCCGTCGTCCTCAAGCCCAGCGAGAAGGATCCGTCGGCCGCGCTCTGGCTCGCAGGGTTGTGGAAGGAAGCGGGCCTGCCCGATGGCGCGTTCACCGTCCTGCAGGGTGACAAGCTCGCTGTCGACGGGCTCCTGAACTCGCCGATGGTCGAGTCGATCAGCTTCGTCGGCTCGACGCCGATCGCGCAGTACATCTACGAGACCGCCGCCCGCAACGGCAAGCGCGCTCAAGCGCTGGGTGGCGCCAAGAACCACATGCTCGTACTGCCGGATGCCGATCTCGACCTCGTCGCCGACCAGGCTGTCAACGCCGGCTACGGCGCCGCGGGCGAGCGGTGCATGGCCATCAGCGTGGTCCTCGCGGTAGAGCCGGTCGCCGATGAGGTCATCGCGAAGATCTCGGATCGCATCGCGAAGCTCACCGTCGGCAACGGAGCGCAGACCGGAGACGCCGAACCCGACATGGGGCCGCTCATCAGCGACCAGCACCGCCAGAAGGTGGCTGGGTACGTCGACATCGCCGAGGCTGATGGCGCGACGATCGTCGTTGACGGCCGCTCGCTGGTCGTCGACGGTCACGAGGACGGGTTCTTCTTCGGACCGACCCTCATCGATGGCCTTCCCACCACCAGCCGCGCCTACAGGGAAGAGATCTTCGGTCCCGTCCTGTCGATCGTGCGGGTCGAGAGCTTCGATGAGGGAGTCGCGCTGATCAACTCGGGCGAGTTCGGAAACGGGACCGCCATCTTCACGAACGACGGTGGCGCCGCCCGGCGATTCCAGAGCGAAGTCCAGGTCGGCATGATCGGCATCAACGTGCCGATCCCCGTGCCGGTCGCGTACCACTCGTTCGGCGGATGGAAGAAGTCGCTGTTCGGTGATGCCAAGGCTTACGGCGTTCACGGGTTCGACTTCTTCACGCGCGAGAAGGCGGTCACCGCGCGCTGGCTCGACCCGGCTACCCACGGCGGGATCAACCTGGGCTTCCCGCAGAACACCTGACGCGCGCCCGGCCCTTAGCGGGCGGCTGGGGAGAGTTCCAGCGCTGCCCACAGCTGAGCGCGACCGCTGAAGCTCGATAGGTCCAGGTTCAGCACGTCCCCGAGCTCGTCGATGCGGGCGCGCAGCGTGTGTCGGTGGATGTCGAGAGCGCGAGCGGCCGGATCCCACGCGGTGTTGGCTGCGAACCAGGCCCGCGCAGCTGCGAGGAGGCGCTCGCGGTGATCCTCGGACAGGTGATCCAGCGGTGCGAGCATGCGACGGGCGACGAGTTGACCGCCGCTGGTTCGCAGCATGCCGATCACGCCGCGGTCGGCAATCGCTGAGAACTCGACGACGCCAGGCTCACGGGCCTGCTCGGCGGCGTGAGCTGCCTCGTCCAGCGCGCGGCTCAGGCCAGCCCACCGGTCAAGGTCGGCGAACCCTGCGGCGGTGTCATGCTTGCGCAGCAGGTCTGCGACTCCCACGAGTGCTTCGCGGGAGGCCAGGATCAGCAGATCCTCCGAGCGTTCGGCGAAGAACAGTGCACCCGGCTCGGCCGTCGCGGCAAGCTCGAGCTCGTCGAGAAGCGACTGACTACCGGTGAAACCGATCACCTGACCGGCCAGAAGGGGCGGTGCCGGCATCCGTCCCCACAGCGCCGTCGCGGAGCGCGCAGCTTCGTCAGTGCGGCCAGCCAGGAGCAGCTCGATGACTCCGGTACGCACGCGCAGGCGCGCATCCGAGACGGCGCGCTGTTGCTCCAGCGCGATGCTTGCCAGGGCGATGACCGACTCGACGAGATCGCTGGGGGCGGAGTCCAGTGGGGTGTCAGCCCCGACGGCGAGCACGCCGCCCAGGCGCCCGCTTTGGCCAATCGTTTGCAGCGTCGCGGCGAGGGGCTCGGTGATGCGAACGCTCGCCGGCTTCGACTTGCGAAGCAGCATCCGAGACTGCTCTTGGACCGCGGAGTCCACGGATGCCGGAACCTCCGCGATTTCAGGGAGGCTGAGCGGTCTTCCTGCGGCGTCGAAGAGCGCGACCCACGTGCCGAGCCGCGATGAGAGGGTCCGCAGGATCGCCCGGAGCCCGTCTTGGCGCACAGCTGCCCTCGCCAGTGCTCGCTGCGACTCCAGCGTCCACGACAGCCTCGCGCTCCGGTCGGCGGCTTCGGCATCCGCGACGTGTCGGATGATGCCGATGAACGGCGTCGTGCCGGGAACCTCGATGAGCGGGATCTCGTGGCGCTCGCAGGCCGCCGCGAGTTCGGCGGGCACCGCCGCATGGATGACGTCAATCGCAAATCCCAAGCCCGCCACTCCGCGCTGCTGGAGCCGGAAGCAGTAAGCCTCGGGAGAGGTCGAGCCCGGTCCGGTGAATTGCCCGCCGTCGGTCAGGAGGAGCTGCCCGGGTTCGAGCCACGGCGTGGGGTCGGGCAGGTCCGAGTTGTGGACCCAGGAAATGGCGCGGTCGAGGTGACCAGCATCGAGATCGCCCACGGCGCGCAGGCCGAACGCTCGAACTGCCAGAAGGGAGCGCAGCGTGGTCGGAATCGTCGTGCCAATCTGTCGATCGAAGAGTGTGCGGTACGACAATTGTGAACTATGCGAGCTGGTTCGGCGGAGCACACTAGGGGGCATGGCTCTCACTCCTGACGACACGAACGCGAGCATCAGCGAGCGCGACCGATCGAGCGTCTTCCACTCCTGGTCCGCGCAGCGCTCCCTTGCTCCTCTGCCGCTTGCCGGTGGTAGCGGAAGCGAGGTCTGGGACGTCGATGGTCGCCGCTACCTCGACTTCTCGAGCCAGCTCGTCAACGTGAACATCGGCCACCAGCATCCGCGGGTCGTCGAGGCCATCCAGAAGCAGGCAGCGCAACTCACGACAGTCGCACCGGCTCACGCGAACGCCACTCGTGCGCGCGCCGCCGAGTTGATCCTGGAGCGTGCACCGGAGGGCTTCACGAAAGTGTTCTTCACCAACGGCGGCGCGGATGCAAATGAGAACGCGATCCGGATGGCGAGGCTCTTCACGGGGCGTGACAAGGTCATTTCCACTTACCGCTCGTACCACGGCAACACCGGCGCGGCGATCGTTGCCACCGGCGACTGGCGCCGTATTCCGAACGAGTTCTCGCGTGGGCACGTGCACATCTTCGGGCCCTATCTCTACCGCACGGAGTTCTGGGCCACCACTCCCGAGCAGGAGAGCGAGCGAGCGCTCCGCCACCTCGAGCGAACCATCCAGGCAGAGGGCCCCGACTCCATCGCAGCGATTCTGCTCGAGACGATCCCCGGAACCGCCGGCGTGCTCGTTCCGCCGCCCGGTTACCTCGCCGGAGTCCGCGAAATCGCCGACCGTTACGGCATCGTCTTGATCCTCGATGAGGTGATGGCGGGGTTTGCGCGCGCCGGCGAGTGGTTCGCGTTCGACGCTTTCGATGTCACCCCCGACCTGATCACCTTCGCGAAGGGCGTGAACTCCGGGTACGTGCCGCTGGGAGGCGTGGTCATCTCGGATGCGATCGCGCGTACGTTCGATGACCGGGTGTTCCCCGGCGGCCTCACGTATTCCGGTCATCCGCTTGCCGCGGCGTCAGCGGTCGCGACGATCGAGGCGATGGCCGACGAAAGGATCGTGGAGCACGCGGCCCGCATGGGAACGGATGTGTTGGGCCCGCGCCTGCGCGAGATCGCGGAGCGTCATGCGGTGGTGGGCGAGGTGCGCGGTCGCGGTGTCTTCTGGGCCGTCGAGCTCGTCGCCGACCGCGAGACGCGCGAGCCCCTCGGCGCCGACCGGATGGCAGCCCTCAAGAAGGATCTTCTCGACCAGGGCCTGCTCGGATTCTTCGCCGAGAACCGGCTCCATGTCGTGCCGCCGGCCGTTGTCACCGAGTCGGAACTGGACCGCGGCCTCACAGTCATCGACGCGGCGCTGGGCCGCCTCGGCTGAGGAGACGGCGATGACACGGCTCGAGCCCTTCCAACCGCTCGACGTCGCGGCTGTGGATGTGGCGGCTACGCCGGTTCTCGAGGATCTTCGACTCGAGGGGGAACCCAGCACGGGCTTCATCGATGTTGCTGTGGTCGGCGACACCACGGTCGGGATCTGGGAGATGACCGCCGGTTCGATGCGCGACATCGAGGCTGATGAGGTGTTCGTCGTCATCTCGGGTGAGGCGACTGTCGAACTCATCGGGGAGGACGGACAGGTCACGCGAACGATCGAGCTGCGAGCCGGCTCCCTGTGCCGGCTCGAGACGGGGATGCTGACGCGGTGGCACGTGCCTGTGGCGCTTCGAAAGGTTTACATCCTGCGGGATATCGAGCCGGAACCATGATCCTCCGCGCGACCGCGGCTGGGTCTTCGACCACCACCGAAAGAGGATGCCGATGAGCGCTCCCACGGCGTATGGCCACGAGATCCGCACTGACCTCGGCACCATTCGTGGTGCCTTGGCCGAGGCATCCACCACCCCCTTCTGGCTCGACAACCCCGATCGTCCCGATCCACGCGGTGCGGTCTCGGGGCGGGTGTCCACCGATCTGCTCGTGGTGGGCGGAGGATTCGCCGGGCTCTGGACAGCACTGATCGCCAAGGAGCGCGACCCGAAGCGCCGCGTCGTTCTGGTCGAGGGCAATCGCATCGGCTGGGCTGCGAGCGGTCGTAACGGCGGCTTCTGTGAAGCAAGCCTCACCCACGGACCGGAGAACGGGGAGCTGCACTTCGCTGACGAGATGCCGGTGCTGAACCGGCTAGCCGACGAGAACTTCGCAGAAATCCGCGCGGCGATCGAGCGGTATGGCATCGACGCAGAGTGGGAGGAGACCGGCGTCCTGACGGTGGCGACCGAGCCTCATCAGATCCGCTGGCTTCGAGAGCCCGCGGAGCACTCCGCGAACGAGACCTTCCTCGAGGGCGAGAGCCTTCGCGAGCGGGGGAACTCCCCCCTCTACCGTGCCGGGATGTTCGGAACCGACGGCGTCGCGTACGTGAATCCCGCCAAGCTCGCGTGGGGGCTCGCTGCGGCTGCCGAGCATCTTGGTGTCGAGATCTTCGAGCACACGCGGGTGACCCGCCTCCGCACCGACCGCGATGTCATGGTCGCGCAGACTGCGCACGGCGAGATCCGCGCGAGCCGGGTGGCTCTTGCCACGAACGTGTTCGCGTCGCTGCTGCCCGAACTGCGCCTGTTCACGGTGCCGATCTACGACTATGTGCTCATGACGGAGCCGCTGAGCGCCGACCAGCTCGCCGCGATCGGCTGGACCGAGCGTCACGGCATCACCGATTCGTCGCGGGAGTTCCACTACTACCGAAAATCGTCTGACAACCGGATTCTGTTCGGCGGGTATGACGCGGTCTACCACCGCGGCAGGCGCGTCAGAGCGGCGCAGGATCAACGCCCCGAGACCTTTGAGCGACTCGCTGATCACTTCTACGGCACGTTCCCGCAGCTGTCCGGCATCCGGTTCTCGCACAAGTGGGGTGGTGCGATCGACATGTCCACCCAGCTCGTCGCGTTCCACGGGTCGGCTCGCGGCGGGCGCGTCGCCTATAGCGCCGGGTACACGGGGCTCGGTGTCGGAGCAACGCGGTTCGGTGCAGAGGTCATGCTCGACCTGCTCGAGGGACGCGATACCGAGCGCACGAGGCTGAAGATGTCGCGCAAGCTCCCCATCCCGATTCCGCCCGAGCCGCTGGCCTACCCGCTGATCCAGATGATGCGCCGAGCCGTTGCCAAGTCGGACCGAAACGGCGGGAAAGACGGTCCGTTGCTGAAGCTTGCCGGACTGTTCGGCGTGGGCTTCGACTCCTGAAGTAGCGGGGAGAAGGCCGCCGGCAGCACCTCGAATCTCACACTAAAGTTCAACTATTTTGTGACGGTCGTCGAAAATCTCTTGACAGATGACGCTACCCGTCGCACTATTGCTGCGACGGCACGACGCGGTGCCACTGGCGACACAGAGAGCCAGCACGACACCGCTGAAACCGGCTTCACCCTGTTCGCCAAAGAGAGGCCTCCGATGAAGAAGAGTCTTGCAACACTCGGCGCGCTTGCCGCCGCAGCCCTGTTCCTTTCCGGATGCACCGACTCCGGTGCGGCCCCGGAACCGACCGAAACCATGACCGAGGGAACCGGGGAGCTGACCACGGTCCGCGTCGCCGCGCTCCCGATCGCCGAGACCGGTGCCCTGTGGGCGGCGATGGACGAAGGGATCTTCGCCGACTACGGGCTGGAGGTCGAGGTCGTGCCCGCCCAGGGTGGGGCGCAGGCGATCCCCGCACTGCTCAGCGGCGACATCGACTTCGCGATCGGCCAGCCGTTCGGGCCGTTCCGCGCCAACCTGCAGGACCTGGGCGCGGTCATCATTAGCAACTACGCCAGCAGCCTGCCCGTCAGTGCCGGAATGGACGTGAACGCCGTTGTCTCCCTGGGGGACTCCGGTATCACCGGCCCGGCCGACCTTGCCGGAAAGCGTGTGTCGGTCAACAGCCTCGGCGCCGCTGGGGACGTCACGATCATGAAGGCGGTTCAGGATGCCGGCGGTGACCCCTCGACGATCGAGTTCGTCGAGGTCGCCTTCCCCGAGGTTCAGGCCCAGCTCGAGGCAGGCAACATCGACGCCGGATGGGTTCCCGACCCGTTCATGTCGATGATCACCGGAGCCGGCGGCAACATCGTGGTCTACCCCTACCAGGCAACGATCCCCGGCCTGTCGCTGCTGACCAACATCACGACGCAGGACGTGATCGACAACAACGCCGAGCTGGTCACCGCGTACTCCGACGCCATGAGCGAGGCCCTCTCCTGGGCGGCGGAGAACGAAGAAGCGGTGCGCGCAGCGCTCGTGAAGTACATGGAGATTCCCGAGGCCGCCGCAGCGGGGATCACCCTCCCGGTGTTCACGGCGGACCTGAACGTCGCTGATCTCGAGGAGTTGGCCTCTCTTGCGGTCGGATACGGGGTCTTGGACGCTGAGCCGAACTTCGACACACTCATCCAGGAGCAGTAACGGATGGCGGAAGGGATGCCGCTCACCGGCGGCATCCCTTCCGCGTCCCCGCCCCCCTGTCTGAGCGACCCGAAGGAAAACCATGGCTACCGCCACCGCTCCGGCCCCGACCCGGAGGCGCCGTAGCGCGAACGCAGCGCGATCGGCCCGCAAGATCGGCCTCGGCCTCCTCGGCATCGTGGGAATGCTTGCCACCTGGCAACTCATCCCGACGCTGGGAATCGTCAGCCCGCAATACCTGCCCTATGCCACTGATACGCTCGCGAACCTCTTCGGCGAGATGCGCGACCTCGAGTTCTGGCGCAATGTCGGACGCACCCTGAGTCTGTGGGGTACCGGCCTTGCCATCGCCACCGTCGCCGCAATCGTGCTCGGAACGCTCGTCGGGCTCTCCCGCTTTCTTCGCAAGGCGACCCACACGACCGTGGAGTTCCTGCGCCCGATCCCATCGGTGGCGCTGATCCCGGTCGCGATCCTGATCTTCGGACTCCAGCCCCAGGCGGGGCTCGTGATCATCGTCTACGCGACGTTCTGGCAGGTCTTCGTGCAGGTCCTCTACGGCGTCGCCGACATCGACACGGTGGCCCGCGACACCGCGCGCAGCTATGGCCTGTCGAAGGTCTCGCAGTTCCGCAGCCTCATCTTTCCGACGTCGCTGCCCTACCTCATGACCGGGCTTCGACTCGGGGCGGCGGTCGCCCTCATCCTCACGATCACCGCGGAGCTGGTGATCGGCATCCCGGGTATCGGGAGTCAGATCACCAACGCGCTCACGGTCGGTGACTGGCTGACCGTCTATACCTACGTCCTGGTTGCGGGGCTTCTCGGCCTCATCGTCAACCTCGTCTTCCGGTTCATCGAGCGCCACGCGCTGTCGTGGCATCAGTCAGTGCGCGGGGAGGAAGTGCTGTGACCCTCTACACGACGACAGTCGTCACCCCGCCGCCCGCTCGCCGACGCTGGAAGGGCTTTCTGATCCAGGTCGGCTACGCCATCGGTTTTCCGATCGTCCTCATCGTCGCGTGGGCGATCTGGACGGGGATCTCGCCTCAGAAGTTCTTCCCACCGCCCCTGACGATCCTGGAAGCGTTCGTCGACACGTGGATCGGGCCGGCATTCTTCACCGACGTCATTCCGAGCCTGTATCGCCTCGCGCTCGGCATCATCCTCTCGATCGCCATCGGCATCGCCGCGGGAACACTCATCGGACTCGTCCGGTGGCTGCGGGAGCTTCTCGAGCCGACGCTCGAGTTCTTCCGCGCCATTCCCCCGCCGGTGATCATCGCTCCCGTGCTGATCATCTTCGGCATTGGGGATGATGCGCGCGTGATCATCATCGTGGCGGGGTCGATCTGGCCGATCCTGCTGAACACGATCGAGGGTGTGCGTGCGACTGACTCGGTGATGACCGAAACAGCGAAGTCGTTCGCCCTCACCCGATGGGAGCGGCTCCGATATCTCGTCTTGCCGTCTGCGAGCCCGCGGATCATGGCTGGCGTGCGGCAGTCCCTGTCGGTGGCGCTGCTGCTGATGGTGATCTCCGAGCTGTTCAACAACGCGTCCGGGCTCGGATACAAGATCAAGTACTTCCAGACGAACTATCTGATCGCCGAGATGTGGAGCGGCGTGCTGTTGCTGGGTCTGATCGGCGTGCTGCTTGCCACTCTGTTCGGCCTGGTCGAGCGGCGGGTGCTGCGGTGGTATCACGGAATCAAGGAGGTGGAGCGTGCCTGACACGTTGCTCAAGGTCGAGAACCTGAAGAAGACGTACGAGTCATCGACCGGAATCGTCGAGGCTATCGGCGACATCAGCTTTGCGATGCACCAGGGCGAGCTGGTGTGCATCGTCGGACCGTCCGGTTGCGGGAAGACGACGCTGCTCAAGTGTGTCGCGGGTCTGCTGCGACCCACCGCCGGCGTCATCGAACTCGACGGGCAGCCAGTGACCGATCCGCCCGAGAACATGGCGCTGGTGTTCCAGGAGTATGGCCGCTCGCTGTATCCGTGGTTGACGGTGCGCGGCAACGTCGAACTCCCGCTGCGGCACAAGAAGCTCTCGCGCGCCGAGCGGGATCGGCTCATCGACGACGCTCTGCACGCGGTGGGCCTCGACCACGCTGCGAAGAGCTATCCGTGGCAACTCTCGGGCGGGATGCAGCAGCGCGTCGCGATCGCCCGCGCCGTCGCTTACCAGCCCGAGGTGCTCATCATGGACGAGCCGTTCGCCGCGGTGGATGCCCAGACGCGCGCCGACCTCGAAGACCTGGTACGCACGCTTCATCGCGAGCGCGGGATGTCGATCCTGTTCGTGACGCACGACATCGATGAGTCTGTCTACCTCGGCGAGCGGGTCGTCGTGCTCTCGAAGTCGCCCACATGGGTGCAAGAGGATCTGCACATCGATCTCCCCGAGGACCGCGACCAGATCACCACCCGCGCGATGCCGCGCTTCACCGAGCTACGCACCCACGTGTACGAGCAGATCCAGCGCGCCAAGCGCGGCGAGGCCGTGCGGGCACACGGATGAGCACCGCCGCATCCCCGCTCGCCGGCAGTCGGTCTCCCCGGGAGCTGGCCCTGGCGCTCTTGGGTGAGTATCTACTCGACGAGCCGGAGACGTGGGTTCGCGCGGGCCTGTTCATCGAGGTACTCGAGGGGGCCGGCATCCAGCCCCCGGCGACACGCGCGGCGCTGGACCGTCTGGAGCAGAACGGCATCCTGCGTCGAGAGCGGCACGGGCGTGAAGTGTCGTTCGTCCTGACCACCGAGGGTGCGGCGATGCTCACCGAGGCCGGCGAGCGTGTGCGCAACCCGCAGCCGCTGCATGCTGATGGCGACGGTTGGACTCTCGCGACGTTCAGCGTTCCCGAGGGGCAACGGACGCTGCGCCATCGGCTGCGCTCCACGCTGACCTGGGAGGGGTTTGCCCCGCTTCGCGACGGGCTGTGGATCGCCCCGGGAGTCGTCGACCTGCAGCGAGGCCTGGCAAGTCTGCTCCCGGAACTCGGGACCGGCCTCGTCGCGTTTCACGCGCGTGAACTCGACGGCTTCCCGATCGCGGATGCCGTGCGAACAGCGTGGGACATCGACGCCATCCGCGCTGCGCATGTCGGGTTCATCGATGCGTGGTCGGACTCCACGGTGCAGGATGCCTCGACCGCACTTTCGATGCGAGTGATGCTCGTCGCGGACTGGCTCGCTCTCGTCCGCATCGACCCCGGGCTCCCGCGGAACCTCCTCGAAGCCGAGTGGCCCGCGGATCGCTCGCTGAGGCTCTACCTGCGCCTTCGAGATGAGACCGCCGTCCCAGCCGCGCGGGAGTTCGCTCGCCAGGCCCCGGCCGCCGGCGGGCTACCTGAACCCGCTATCCGCTGACCCCGCAGCCAGGATCAGCTGCTGCTGCACCGACATGGCGATGGCGAGAAGAAGCGGATTCTCGCCAGGCGGTGACAAGCGAAGGGTTCCAGGAACCAAATCGCAGGGATGACGTACCCCCGCCGGAGACGCGGTTCGCAGGATTCCTGGACCGGCGGATGATCTACTGGCCCAGTGGCTGACGATGAACTCGCTGAGTCCTCCGACTACGCGAGGTTCGAGACCCATGATCGGCGGCGGCGCCTGTCGCGGCGCTCGCTCGTCTGGATCGTCATCGCGGTAATTCTGGCGGTTCCGGCTGCGATGCTGCCACACCTGGATGCGCTGGCCGGGGGCATGATCCCTATCGCGCAGTCGCTGCTTCCGGCGGGAGCGCTCGGACTTCTCGTGATCGCGGTCGTCGCGGCAGTCTCACGAGCCTGGATCGGGGCCACCGTCCTCGTGGCCGGCGCCGTGCTTTCGGTGGTTCCGGTGCTCACCCCCGTCCGCGCAGCCGAGTGCACGGCGTCGACGCCGCTGA
>Ga0310345_10001563_pt1 | contig 25159 bp, 5 predicted proteins | sample HC15DNA20500_MG_FD_204667 | JGI IMG/M metagenome (GOLD analysis project Ga0310345, IMG submission 204667) | Marine microbial communities from station ALOHA, North Pacific Subtropical Gyre - HC15-DNA-20-500_MG | ecosystem: Environmental > Aquatic > Marine > Oceanic | place: Pacific Ocean: North... | reverse complement strand
TCCAATGAGGAAATGCACTATCAGTTGATTCCCAATTTGTAGCATCATTTCCATCGAAAGCTTTCCAAGCGTAACTGATAGCAGCAGAAGAATCTGATTCCGCTAAATAGAAATTGCCCGGACTTTCTAATAGGACGTTAACTTGGTAATAAACTCCACCATTTTCAGTTAAATTATTTAAATTTGCAACAATAATTGGTTCAATATTTAAATTACCATCAGTTAATCCTGAATTAGCAGTTGTTAAAGTTGTAGTAGTACTTGCAGTAATTGGATTAGAAGGATTCCAAACTTTTTTAATAATTTTTGTATTAATAGATTTTAAATCTTCCCCTTCAATTGCATAAGCCAAATATAAGGAAGTTAATTTATATCCCTTGATTGTATTATCTCTAGTTGGTAAAGTTATATCAGCAGTTAAATAACTTATTTCTTCTTTTGCTTCTTTTCTCCAACAAAAATCTCCATTTGTAGCATCTCTATATATATCCCAAATTCCTTCTTTTACTTGAAATTGACTAAATGGAATCCATATACTATAATCAGTTTCTTCTAAAGTATTAAAAATTGGTTCATCTATAATTGCTCTAACAATACGAACATAACCATTTTCTGCTTCCAACTTAATATCTTTATTAACACCAGTACAACCTATATCAATTCCCCCATAATTAGCCCATAATTTAATAGAATTATCTTCAGTATTACTTGAAATTATATTAATTTTTTGATTTGCTTCTATATCTATGTCATCACTAGCATCATTTCCTAATGCTTTAATATCAATACCACCACTATTAGAGGTGATAGTAATCGCATCATTTACATCTTCATATGCTGAAAGATTTATAGATGAACCTAATGAAGTTATATCTATATCTAGACCTGCTGCTCCTGAACATCCAATATCAATACCACCCCTTGTTGAAGATAATACAATAGAATCTGAAACATTTTGTGTTGATATCATATTTATTGAACCACCTGTATTAGTTATATCAATATCTTGACCATCATCACCATTTGCTGTTATATCAATACCACCTTCTAATGAATTTAGAACAATAGAATCAGAACGATTTTCATTAGAAATTATATTAATAGAAGTTGAAGAAATTAAATCAATATCATCACCTTGTGTTAATCCTTGAGATAATAAAGCAATACCACCAGCCGTTGCTTTCAAAATAATAGCATCTGTAGCATCTTCATTTGATTCAATATTAACTGACGCACCAGTACTTACAATATTAATGTCATTTCCCGATTGTGTTGTAGATAAAATATTAATTCCACCAGCTGTAGCTGAAATATTAATAGCATCAGTTGCATTTTCATCTGCTTCCATAAAAATAGATTTAGTTGCCTTCATATAAATATCACTTCCAGCATTTTGACCTGATGATATAAATTTAATACCACCAGCAGTTGTTTCCAATGTTATAGCATCAGCAATTGATTCTGTTGATTTTAAATTAATAGATGAACCAGTTGCTGTAATATCAATATCTTCTCCAGCAGTTCCAATAGCATCAATATCAATACCACCACTAGTTGCTTTAATAGTAATAGCATCAGCAATATTCTCAGTTGATATTAAATTAATAGATGAACCAGTAGCGGTAATATCAATATCTTCTCCAGGAGTTCCAACCGCATTAATATCAATACCACCAGCAGTAGATTTAATTGTAATTGCGTCAGAAGCAGATTCAGTTGCTTGTAAATTAATAGAACCACCTGTATTAGTAATATCAATATCAAATCCATTTCCACCACTTGCTAAAATATCTAAACCACCAGAATCCGCATCTAAAACAATAGCATTAGATACTACTTCTGTAGAAGTAATATTAACAGATGAACCATCAGCATTTATATCAATATCTTCTCCAGAAGTTCCAGTTGCTGTAATATCTATACCTCCATTTGCTGCAACAATATTTATAGAATCAGAAGCATTTTCATAAGCAATTAAATTAATTGATGTTGTACATACTAAATCAATATCATCATCAGCAGTTCCTCCATTTGAAATTAAACCAATTCCACCTTGTGTTGCTTGAATAATAATTGCATCCGTAGCATCTTCAGTTGATATTAAATTAATTGAAGAACCATTTGCTCTAATAATTATATCTTTTCCAGTTGCCGCTGTACAACCAATACTTATACCTCCATTTGTAGCAAGTAATTTTATGGCTTCAGTATCATTTTCATTAGCAGTAATATTTATTGACTGTGTTGCAGTGATATTAATATCATCTGTATTTACAACAGATCCATTAGCAGATATATCAATACCTTTGGTTGAATTTAATATCATATCTGAACCATTATCAGTAATAAATGAAGTAGCATATAAATCTTTGATTTCAACATCTCCATAATTTCCTGTATAAACTTCACTTGTATTAGTTCCATCAGGAATATATATAAATCTATTATCACTTCGTCTCATTCCGAAAAATCCATATTTTGCTGCCGAATTATGCCATGCGAATTCTATTCCTCTGTCTTTAGCATCATTATTAGTTGGGGCATCAACTCCTCCTAAACGAATAATTGGGTCATCAGTAACCACTACTTCTGTATTTCTAATAATTTGTTCGCCAGATACTTCAAAATCCCCAAATATAAATAATTTATTATCACTTTTATCCCAAAAAACTTTATTGCTATTTTGTGTTCCTTTAAATACAACATCTCCATCTAAATTAATTGTTGAATTTGCTATTATATTCATATTATTTCCATCACTACTGATTTCTTCAGTAGTAGCAAAATTTAATTTTTGATTAATAGGAATATTAATATTTTGCGATGTTGTAATATTAGTACAATTTATATCACCTACTATATCAACTTTTACTGTAGGATTTGTTTTCCCAATACCAATATTTCCAACATTATCAATAATCATTCTTTCATTACCTGCTGTATAAAATCGTAATTTATCCTCATCTGGTATTGATTCTGCTAAAATTTTTGTATCTTGATCTATATCAATAACTCCTGCTAAACTTCCCCAAGCATTTCCAACTCCATAACCTTCAAATCTATCTAAACTTGTATTATATCTGAAATAACCTTTTACTGGATTTGTGGGTCTGTGTCCTGTAGTCCCTGATGGTATTTTATATGCGTCAGTTCTATTTGTATCTAACGAAACTGCTGGTGTATTTAAACCAATTCCAATATTATCATTTGTATATATATCTCCTCGTACATCCAGTTTAGCATTTGGATTATCAGTTCCAATACCAACATAACCAGTTTCAGTTATGACAAATTCATCAAAACCATTATTTCTAAATATTAAATCTTCATCAGTGTCATTCATTCCAATAAACCATTTTTCAACTGTTGCTCTTTTGAATTGAACACCACAATCATTCTTTGTTCCTGCTTGATCTATTGCAATTATAGAATTAACATTATTACGATAAATATGGAAAGGAACAGCAGGTGTTGATGTTCCAATACCAACGCTTCCATTATTATCAATAATAACTCTTTCTGAACCACTTGTAAAAAATCTCAGTTTATCTTCATCATTTTGGGATGTTTCTGCTGTAATTTTAGTATCTTTATCTATATCAATAATACCTCCTAAACTTCCCCAAGCATCACCGGCTCCAAATCCTTCAAAAGTATCTAATTGTGTATTGTATCTAATATAACCTTTTTCAGATGATGTTGGTCTTTGACCAGTAGTTCCTGCTGGCAATTTATAACTATCAGTTCTATCTGTATAAAGAGAGATGCTTGGATTTGTTATTCCGATACCAATATTGCTATTTGTATATATATCACCTCTAACATCCAATTTAGCTTGAGGTGTTCCAGATGCATCTCCAATCATAATTCCACCATCAATTTTCATATCAACAGTTTTATCACCAACACCATGAATCCCGAAAACAGAAGTGCTATTTCCCCCATTATATGCTAAATTTGCTTGATCTGTTGCTCCACCAGTCCAACTTGCTTCATCTAATTGCCATTTACTACTAGACCCAAATTGAATATCACCAACAACATGAAATTCTTTTTGTGGTGTGAGTGTCCCGATACCAACTTTTCCATTTGATGCTATCATCATTCTTTCCGAACCAACTGTATAAAAACGAATTGTATCTTCATCAGCAGTTTGTTCAACTACAATTTTTGTATCTTTGTCAGTATCTTGTATAATTCCTCCTGGATCCATATATAACCATATTGATCCATTATAGCCTTCAAACAAGTTAGTTTCACTATTAAATCGTAAATATCCGGATTTAGGATTTGATGGTCTTTGTGCTATTGTTCCAGATGGTAATAAAATAGAGTCATTTCTTTGAATTTCAAATGAAACGGATGGATTTGTGATTCCAATTCCAACATTTCCAGATGAAGTAATTCTCATTATTTCAGTATTAGATGTATAAAAAATATGGTCATCTTCTCCCATTTGGTATTTTGTAATATTAGTTCCACGACTTTCACTAATAGTAAAACCTTCATTATTTGATGATATAGTTGTTGATTCTGTTCCATCTGCTCTTCTAAATAATAAATCATTTAGACCAAGTATTTCAATATTACCATTAACAGATAATTTTTGAGTTGGCGAAGTAGTTCCGATACCAACATTACCGGAAGAATCAATTCTTATTCTTTCTGTATTATCTGTTAATATTCTTGCGAAACCATTTGCTTGTAAAATTAAATTACCATTTTCAGCAATAATAAATCCATCACTTGCGTTTACACCAACATTTAATACATCTGTACCATTACAATTAAAATCCATATCAGCTCTTGAAGTATTGAATATTTCTAATGGTTGTGTTGGATTATTTGTTCCAATACCAACTTTTCCATCATTTATAATTCTAACTTTTTCTGTATTATTTGTCTTAAATATAATATCATTATCCAATTGTTGTGTTATATAAAAATTATTATCATTTGCACTATCATATCCCATTAACGCTTTTCTTCCAGATGAATAATTATCAGGATAAAATTCAATAAAACAATGATCACTTCCTTCTAATAATAGAAGACCACCATTACCCTTGATATGTAAATCTTGTTGTGGAGTTGCTATTCCTATTCCAATTGATGTAGCATGAATATTAGAACATTCAATATTTCCAGTTTGAACATTAGCCAATATAAAACCAGTTCCAGAAATATCAACCGAAGAAGTTCCAGGAGCAGTTTCTAAAGCAGTAAAAAATTTGAATTTATTATCAGTAGCATCTCTAAATAAACCGGCATATTTTGTTCCACTATTAATATATTTACCATATATACCAATATCAAGTGTATCATTACTAGTATTTGCTGCCAATTGTAGTAGAGAATCTTCTGCTATAATTTCACTTACATTAATTGTTGTGGTTGTTCCATTAACTGTTAAATTTCCAGCAACAATAACATCACCATTTACATCTAATAAAGCACTTGGATTTGTAATTCCGATACCAACATAACCTGTATTCATAACTCTAAGTCTTTCAATTCCATTTGTATAAAACCATAATTCATCATTATCATTACCTGCCGCTGATTCTGCTTTAATATAAGTATCCTGATCTACATCAATGACACCACCAAGAGAACCCCAGGCTGGTCCAGCACCAAATCCTTCAAATTGATCAGTTGTAGTATTATATCTGATATAACCTTTATGACCAGTGGTAGTAGCTGTTGGTCTTTGAGCAGTCGTTCCTTTAGGAATTTTAAGGGCATCAGTATATTCAATATGAACACTAACTTCTGGATTTGTAATTCCGATACCAAACTTTCCATCACTTTTTACTCTCATTCTTTCATTTCCGCTTGTAAAGAACCATAATTCATCATTATCATTACCAGCCGCTGATTCCGCTTTAATATAAGTATCCTGATCTACATCAATGACACCACCAAGAGAACCCCAAGCTGGTCCAGCACCAAATCCTTCAAATTGATCAGTTGAAGTATTAAATCTGATATATCCTTTATGGTCGGTAGTAGTAGATGTTGGTCTTTGGGCAGTTGTTCCTTTAGGAATTTTAAGGGCATCAGTAAAATTAATATGAAGAGCAACTTTTGGATCATTTGTTGCGATACCTACTCTTCCTGAATTATTTATAAACATTCTTTGTGCGGAATTAACATTAATTGATAAATCAGAACCGGTTGTAACTATTCTTTGAGCATCACTTCCAAAAGTTAAACCAACATTTGATGGAATATTTACATTAGCACCTGCTGTTAAATTGATATCTGATGTAGATTCGGTTGTTTGTAATGTCATATCAAGTTTAGATATTATATCAACACCTCCAGTAGTAGCATTTATAGTAATAGCATCTGAAACACTTTCAGTTGATTGTAAATTAATAGATGTTGTAGAATTAATATCAATATCATCACCAGCAGTAGTTCCTGAGCTTGTAATATTAATACCACCAGAATTTGCTATGATATTAATTGCGTCTGGTGCATCTTCATTTGCTGTAATATTCACAGATGTAGATGATTCAATATCTATGTCATCTCCTGCGGTTGTTCCGTTAGAAAATATATCAATACCTCCATTTGTTGCTGTAATAGTAATAGCATCATCAATATCTTCCGTTGATTTTAAATTTACCGAAGAGCCAGTTGCAGTAATATCAATGTCTTCACCAAATGTTCCTGTTGCTATAATATCAATACCACCAGCAGATGCTTTAATTGTAATAGCGTCTGATACATTTTCATTTGCTTCTAAATTGATAGAAGTTATTGCTGTAATATCAATATCATCTCCTGCTGTATTACCAGAAGAAGTAATATCAATTCCCCCATTTGTTGCTATCATGGTAATTGCATCAGGTATATCTTCGGTTGATTTTAAATTAATAGATGAGCCAGTAGATATAATGTCAATATCCTCTCCAGCACTACCTGTACATCCAATATTTATACCACCAGCAGATGCTACAATTGTAATAGCATCTTCAACATTTTCATTTGCTAGTAAATTAATAGAAGTGGTAGAAGTAATATCAATATCATCTCCGACAGTATTACCAGAACTTGTAATATCAACACCACCATTAGTAGCACTAATAGTAATGGCATCTTTTATATCTTCAGTTGAAACTAAATTAATAGATGAACCAGTTGCTGTAATATCAATATCTTCTCCGGCAGTTCCAATAGCATTAATGTCAATACCACCATTTGTTGCTTTAATAGTAATGGCATCAGCAATATTTTCATTTGCCTGAATATTTATAGAAGTAGTGGCGGTAATATCAATATCATCTCCAGCAGCATTTCCAGAACTTATAATATTTATTCCACCAGAAGATGCTGTCATATTAATAGCATCTGGTGTATTTTCATTGGCTGTAATATTAATGGATGTAGATGATTCTATATCAATATCATCGCCAGCAGTTGTTCCGTTAGAAAATATATCAATACCTCCATTTATAGCATTGATGGTAATAGCATCATCAATATCTTCTGTAGATTTTAAATTAATAGATGAACCAGTTGCTGTGATGTCAATATCTTCTCCAGCAGTTCCAATCGCATCAATATCAATACCACCTGCAGAAGCTTTAATAGTAATAGCATCAGCAATATTTTCATTTGCTAGTAAATTAATAGAAGTTGTAGAAGTAATGTCTATATCATCTCCTGCTGTATCACCTGAAGAAGTAATATCAATACCTCCATTTGTAGCACTAATAGTAATAGCATCTTGTATATCTTCGGTAGAAATTAAGTTAATAGAGGAACCATCTGCACGAATATCAATATCTTCTCCAGCAATTCCAGTACATCCAATATCAATACCGCCAGCAGATGCTTTTATTGTAATAGCGTCCTGAACATTTTCATCTGCTTGCAAATTAATAGATGTTGTAGCAATAATATTAATATCATCTCCTGCTGTATTTCCTAAAGAAGTAATATCAATACCTCCATTTGTAGCACTAATAGTAATAGCATCTTGTATATCTTCTGTTGAAATTAAGTTAATAGAGGAACCATCTGCTCGAATATCAATGTCTTCTCCAAAAATTCCAGTACATCCAATATCAATACCTCCATTTGTTGCGGTAATTGTAATAGCATTTTGGACATTTTCATCTGCTCGTAAATTAATAGAAGTAGTAGCAATAATATCAATATCATCACCAGCAGTTGTACCATTTGAAAAAATATCAATTCCACCATTTGTTGCTAGGATTGTAATAGCATTATCAATATCTTCTGTAGATTTTAAATTAATAGATGACCCAGTTGCTGTAATATCAATGTCCTCACCTGCGGTTCCAATAGCATCAATATCAATACCACCTGCGGAAGCTTTAATAGTAATAGCATCAGCAATATTTTCATTTGCTAGTAAATTAATAGAAGTTGTAGAAGTAATGTCTACATCATCTCCTGCTGTGTTACCAGAACTTGTTATATCAATACCACCAGAAGTAGCATTAATAGTAATAGCATCAGCAATATCTTCATTTGCTTGTAAATTGATAGAGGTAGTAGAAGTTATATCAATATCATCTCCTGCTGTGTTACCAGAACTTGTTATATCAATACCACCAGAAGTAGCATTAATAGTAATAGCGTCAGAAATATTTTCAGTAGATTTTAGATTAATAGAAGAACCAGTTGCTGTAATATCAATATCTTCACCAGCAGTTCCAATCGCATCAATATCAATACCACCTTGTGTTGTTTTTATAGTAATAGCATCACTAACATTTTCGGTTGCGATTAAATTAATAGAAGAACCAGTTGCTGTAATATCAATGTCTTCACCTGAAGTTCCAATAGCATCAATATCAATACCACCTTGTGTTGTTTTTATAGTAATAGCATCACTAACATTTTCATTTGCTTCTAAATTAATAGAGGTAGTAGAAGTAATATCAATATCATCTCCTGCTGTATTACCTGAAGAAGTGATATCAATACCTCCAATGGTAGCGTTAATGGTAATAGCATCGGAAGTATCTTCATTTGCTTGTAAATTGATAGAGGTAGTAGAAGTAATATCAATATTATCTCCGGCAGTATTTCCAGATGAAATAATATCAATACCACCAATTGTAGCATTAATAGTAATAGCATCAGGGGTATCTTCAGTGGATTTTAAATTAATAGAAGAACCAGTTGCTGTAATATCAATATCTTCACCAGAAGTTCCAATAGCATCAATATCAATACCACCAGCAGTTGCTTTAATGGTAATAGCATCGGAAGTATTTTCATTTGCTTGTAAATTGATAGAGGTAGTAGAAATCATGTCAATATTATCTCCAGCAGTAATATCAATACCACCAGAAGTAGCACTAATAGTAATAGCGTCAGAAATATTTTCAGTAGATTTTAGATTGATAGAAGAACCAGTTGCTGTAATATCAATATCTTCTCCAGCAGTTCCAATAGCATCAATATCAATACCACCGGCAGTTGCTTTAATAGTAATAGCATCAGCAATATTTTCATTTGCTAGTAAATTAATAGAAGTTGTAGAAGTAATGTCTATATCATCTCCAGCGGTATTACCCGAAGAAGTGATATCAATACCACCTTGATTTGCTAAAACTTCAACAGCAATAGGAGCATCTTTTGAAGAAATTAATTGAGCAACTCCATTTGTTGTTTCTAATGTAATACCATCAATTGTTGTAAGAGCCAATGCTGCGGATAATAATTCAATTTGTGAAGAATCACTTCCAATTGAAACAGTTCTAGCTCCACTAATACCAATATTAATATCTGTTGTTTGATTATCGCATCCAATATTAATAGCACCACTATTAGCATTAATATCAATCGTTTTTTCTGTTTGAATATCTAATCCACCATTAATAGCATTTAATACAATAGAATCATTAGTTGCTTCATTTGAAGTTAAATTAATGGATGTAGTAGAAGTAATATCAATATCATCTCCAGCAGTATTTCCAGATGAGGTAATATCAATACCACCAATTGTAGCATTAATAGTAATAGCGTCAGAAGTATCTTCTGTGGATTTTAAATTAATAGAAGAGCCTGTTGCAGTAATATCAATGTCTTCACCAGAAGTTCCAATAGCATCAATATCAATACCACCTGCTGATGCTTTAATGGTAATTGCATCAGAAACATTTTCATTGGATAATAAATTTATGGAAGTTGTTGCTATAATATCAATATCATCTCCAGCAGTATTACCAGAACTTGTAATATCAATACCACCATTTGTTGCCGTAATTGTAATAGCATCAACAATATCTTCATTTGCTTGTAAATTAATAGAGGTAGTAGAAATAATATCAATATCATCTCCTGCAGTATTACCAGAACTTGTAATGTCAATTCCTCCAATTGTAGCATTAATAGTAATAGCATCAGATGTATCTTCGGTAGATTTTAAATTAATAGAAGAACCGGTTGCTGTAATATCAATGTCTTCACCAGCAGTTCCAATGGCATCAATATCAATACCACCTGTAGAAGCTTTAATAGTAATAGCATCAGGAACATTTTCAGTCGAAGTTAAATTAATAGATGAACCCGTAGCAGTAATATCAATATCTTCTCCAGAAGTTCCTATCGCATCAATATCAATACCTCCCGCTGATGCTTTAATAGTGATTGCATCAGAAACATTTTCATTAGACAATAAATTTATAGAAGTTGTAGCAACAATATCAATATCATCTCCAGCAGTATTACCAGAACTTGTTATGTCAATACCACCTGTAGAAGCTTTAATAGTAATAGCATCAGAACTATCTTCATTTGCTTGTAAATTAATAGAAGTAGTGGAAGTAATATCAATATCATCTCCTGCTGTATTTCCGAAACTAGTAATATCTATTCCACCATTAGTAGCATTAATAGTAATAGCATCAATAATATTTTCAGTTGCTATTAAATTAATGGAAGAACCATCAGCACGAATATCAATATCTTCTCCAGCCAAACCTGAACATCCAATATCAATTCCTCCTTGAGTTGCTTGAATTGTGATAGCGTCAGGAACATTTTCATTTGCTATGATATTTAGTGATTGTGTAGTAGTAATATTAATATCATCTACACCAGAATTTGTTCCTTGGGCGGTAATATCAATACCTTTTGTTGATTGTAATATCATATCTAATCCATTATCAGTAATAAACGAAGTGGCATATAAATCTTTTATTTCTACATCACCATAATTACCTGAAATGATTTCATTAGTATTTGTAGAATTTGGTACATAAATTAATCTTTTATCAGTATTTCTAAAACCAAAGAAACCTGTTTGTGCTGAATTATCATACCAGGCAAATTCTATACCTCTATCAAGTGAATCATTACTAGTTGGTGTATCTACACCACCTAAACGAATTATTGGGTCATCTGTAACTACTACTTCTGTATTTCTAATTATTTGTTCACCAGATACTTCAAAATCTCCAAATATAAATAATTTATCTTGACTTTGATCCCAAAAAACTTTTTTTGTATTTGTAGTACCATTAAAAATAACATCTGTATCCAAATATATTGTATCATTAGCATCAATTGTAAGATTAGTTCCATCACTAATAATTTGCTGATTTGTATTGGCAAAATGTAATGGTATATTAATTGGGATATTAACAGAATTAGATGAAGTTAAATTAATACTTTGATTAGAAGTTATTGTAATATCTTGTGTTGCTTGTAAATTTATTTCTGTATTTGATTCAATATCAATATTATCACCGGTTGTATTACCTAATGATATAATATCAATTCCACCATTTGTTGCCTTAACTATGATTGCATCAGCAATATCTTCATTTGCTGTTAAATTAATAGAGGTAGTAGAAGTAATATCAATATCATCACCTGCTGTATTTCCGGAACTTGTAATATCAATACCACCATTAGTAGCATTAAGAGTAATAGCATCTTGTATATCTTCCGTTGATTTTAAATTAATAGAAGAGCCAGTTGCTGTTATGTCAATATCTTCACCGGCAGTTCCAATAGCATCAATATCAATACCTCCAGCAGTTGTTTTAATAGTAATCGCATCAGCAACATTTTCATTTGCTTCTAAATTAATAGATGTAGTTGCTTTAATATCAATATCATCTCCTGCTGTGTTACCAGAACTTGTTATATCAATACCACCATTCGTAGCATTCATAGTAATAGCATCAGAAATATCTTCAGTAGATGTTAAATTAATAGAAGAACTATCAGCACGAATATCAATATCTTCACCAGCACTACCTGAACAGCCAATATCAATACCACCAGATGTTGCTTTAATAGTAATCGCATCTACGACATTTTCATCTGCTCGTAAATTAATTGATGTAGTAGCAATAATATCAATATCATCTCCAGTTGTATTACCGGAACTTGTAATATCGATACCTCCACTAGTTGCTTTAATAGTAATAGCATCAGGAATATCTTCAGTAGATATTAAATTAATAGAAGAGCCAGTTGCGGTAATATCAATATCTTCACCGGCAGTTCCAATAGCATCAATATCAATACCTCCTGCTGTAGTTTTAATAGTAATCGCATCAGCAACATTTTCATTGGATAATAAATTTATAGAAGTTGTAGAGGTAATATCAATATCATCTCCTGTTGTATTACCGGAACTTGTAATGTCAATTCCTCCAATAGTAGCATTAAGAGTAATAGCATCAGATGTATCTTCAGTAGATATTAAATTAATAGAAGAGCCAGTTGCTGTAATATCAATATCTTCACCAGCAGTTCCAATAGCATCAATATCAATACCACCTGCAGTTGTTTTAATGGTAATAGCATCAGCAACATTTTCATTAGATAATAAATTTATAGAAGTTGTAGAAGTAATATCAATATCATCTCCAACAGTATTACCTGAAGAAGTGATATCAATACCTCCAATAGTAGCATTAATGGTAATAGCATCAGAAGTATCTTCTGTAGATATTAAGTTAATAGATGATCCAGTTGCTGTGATATCAATATCTTCGCCAGCAGTTCCAATGGCATCAATATCAATACCACCGGCAGTTGCTTTAATAGTAATAGCATCAGCAACATTTTCAGTAGAAATTAGATTAATAGAAGAACCAGTTGCTGTAATGTCAATATCTTCACCGGCAGTTCCAATTGCATCAATATCAATACCTCCTGCTGTAGTTTTAATAGTAATAGCATCAGCGACATTTTCATTTGCTGTTAAATTAATAGAGGTAGTAGAAGTAATATCGATATCATCTCCAGCAGTATTTCCAGAAGAAGTGATATCAATACCCCCAATAGTTGCATTAATAGTAATTGCATCAGAAGTATCTTCAGTGGAAATTAAATTAATAGAAGAGCCAGTTGCTGTAATATCAATATCTTCACCTGTAGTTCCAATAGCATCAATATCAATACCACCAGCAGTTGCTCTAATAGTAATAGCATCTTGAACATTTTCATTTGCTTCTAAATTAATAGAGGTAGTTGCTTTAATATCAATATCATCTCCTGCTGTATTACCGGAACTTGTAATATCAATTCCTCCATTTGTTGCGGTAATTGTAATAGCATCAATAATATCTTCATTTGCTGTTAAATTAATAGAGGTAGTAGAAGTAATATCAATATCATCTCCTGTTGTGTTACCAGAACTTGTAATATCAATACCACCAGAAGTAGCATTAATAGTAATAGCATCTTGTATATCTTCTGTAGATATTAAGTTAATAGATGTTCCAGTTGCTGTGATATCAATATCTTCACCGGCAGTTCCAACAGCATCAATATCAATACCTCCTGCTGTAGTTTTAATAGTAATAGCATCAGCAACATTTTCAGTTGATATTAAATTAATAGAGGAACTATCAGCACGAATATCAATATCTTCGCCAGCAGAACCTGAACATCCAATATCAATACCTCCTTGAGTTGCTTGAATTGTAATAGCATTTGAAAAATTTCCATGAGATTCTAGATTAAAATATGTTTGGGCATCAATATCGATTCCTCCATTGACGGAGTTAAGAATTAATGCTTGATCAATTGGTTTAACTGATGATAGAGTTAATGTACCATCATTTGTTTGAATTGAAATTGCTTCTTGTGTAAGAAAATCAATTGATGATGATTCAACAGATACATTTGCTGTTAAATTACCAATTGAAATATTTCGTGCTCCGGTAATACCTAAATTAATAGATGTTGTTTTAAAATCAGTTCCAATATTAATAGAACCTGTATTAGCATTAATATCAATTGTTTTTTCAGTTTGAATATCTAATCCCCCATTTATAGCAGTTAATACGATAGAATCTTCAATTTCTTCATATGAAGTTAAATTAATAGATGTAGTAGAAATAATATCAATATCATCTCCTGCTGTATTTCCGGAAGATGTAATATCAATTCCTCCATTTGTTGCTATGATAGTAATGGCATCTTGAATATCTTCATTTGCTGTTAAATTAATAGAAGTTGTTGCTGTGATATCAATATCATCACCGGCAGTAGTTCCGGAACTTGTAATATCAATACCACCAATAGTTGCTTTAATAGTAATAGCATCAGGAATATCTTCAGTAGATATTAAATTAATAGAAGAGCCAGTTGCTGTAATGTCAATATCTTCTCCAGCAGTTCCAATAGCATCAATATCAATACCACCAGCAGTTGCTTTAATAGTAATAGCATCTTCAACATTTTCATTTGCTTCTAAATTAATAGATGTTGTTGCTTTAATATCAATATCATCTCCAGATGTATTACCAGAACTTGTAATATCAATACCTCCATTTGTTGCTGTCATGGTAATTGCGTCAGGAATATCTTCTGTAGAAGTTAAATTAATAGAAGAACTATCAGCACGAATATCAATATCTTCACCAGCACTACCCGAACATCCAATATCAATTCCACCATTTGTCGCTATAATAGTAATTGCATCTTTAACATTTTCATTTGCTAGTAAATTAATAGAAGTTGTAGAAGTAATATCAATATCATCTCCTGCTGTGTTACCAGAACTTGTTATATCAATACCACCAATTGTAGCATTAATAGTAATAGCATCAGATGTATCTTCTGTGGATTTTAAATTAATAGATGATCCAGTTGCTGTAATATCAATATCTTCTCCAGAAGTTCCAATCGCATCAATATCAATACCACCTTGTGTTGTTTTTATAGTAATTGCATCACTAACATTTTCATTGGATAATAAATTAATAGAAGTTGTAGAAGTAATATCAATATCATCTCCTGCTGTATTTCCGGAAGATGTAATGTCAATTCCTCCAATGGTAGCGTTAATAGTAATAGCATCAGGAATATCTTCAGTAGATTTTAAATTAATAGAAGAACCTGTTGCTGTAATATCAATATCTTCACCAGATGTTCCAATAGCATCAATATCAATACCACCTTGTGTTGTTTTAATAGTAATAGCATCAGCAATATTTTCGGTAGAAATTAGATTAATAGAAGAACCGGTTGCTGTAATGTCAATATCTTCTCCTGCGGTTCCAATAGCATCAATATCAATACCACCAGCAGTTGCTTTAATGGTAATCGCATCTTGGACGTTTTCATTTGCTTCTAGGTTAATAGATGTAGTTGCTTTAATATCAATATCATCTTCAGCAGTAGTTCCAGAACTTGTAATATCAATACCTCCATTTGTTGCTGTCATGATAATTGCATCAGGGATATCTTCAGTGGAAATTAAATTAATAGAAGAACCATCAGCTCGGATATCAATATCTTCACCAGCACTACCTGAACATCCAATATCTATTCCCCCATTTGTTGCTATAATAGTAATAGCATCTACAACATTTTCATCTGCTCGTAAATTTATTGATGTGGTAGCAATTATATCAATGTCATCTCCAGCAGTATTTCCCGAAGAAGTAATATCAATACCACCAGAAGTGGCACTAATTGTAATAGCATCAGAAATATCTTCATTTGCTTCTAAATTAATAGATGTAGTAGAAGTAATATCAATATCATCTCCGGCTGTATTTCCCGAAGAAGTAATATCAATACCACCAATTGTAGCATTAATAGTAATAGCATCAGGGATATCTTCAGTGGAAATTAAGTTAATAGAGGAACCATCTGCTCGAATATCAATATCTTCTCCAGAAGTTCCAGTACATCCAATATCAATACCACCAGCAGTTGCAATAATAGTAATGGCATCTTGGACGTTTTCATCGGCTCGTAAATTAATAGATGTAGTAGCAATAATATCGATATCATCTCCTGCGGTATTTCCAGAACTTGTAATATCAATACCACCAGTTGTTGCTTTGATAGTAATTGCGTCAGGAATATCTTCATTTGCTGTTAAATTAATAGAAGTTGTTGCTGTAATATCAATATCATCACCTGCTGTATTTCCCAAAGAAGTGATATCAATACCACCATTTATAGCACTGATAGTAATAGCATCAGTAATATCTTCTGTCGCAATTAAATTAATAGAAGAGCCATCAGCTCGGATATCAATATCTTCACCGGCAGACCCAGTACATCCAATATCAATACCACCGCCAGTAGCTACAATTGTGATAGCATCTGGCATATTTTCATCTGCTCGTAAATTAATAGATGTAGTAGCAATAATATCAATGTCGTCTCCAGCAGTATCACCAAAAGAAGTAATATCAATACCACCAATAGATGCGTTTATAGTAATCGCATCAGCAATATCTTCATTTGCTGTTAAATTAATAGAAGTTGTAGCAATAATATCAATGTCATCTCCAGCAGTATTACCGGAACTTGTAATATCAATACCACCAACCGAGGCATTTATAGTAATTGCATCAGCAATATCTTCATTTGCTGTTAAATTAATAGAAGTTGTAGCTGTAATATCGATATCATCTCCAGCAGTATTACCGGAACTTGTAATATCAATACCGCCATTTGTAGCACTAATAGTGATAGCATCTGTAATATCTTCAGTTGCTGTCAAGTTAATAGAAGAACCATTAGCTTGGATGTCAATATCTTCCCCAGATGTTCCAGTACATCCGATATCAATACCTCCATTTGTTGCTGTAATTGTAATAGCGTCAGTAGTATTTTCAGTTGCAGATAGATTAATAGAAGAATTATTAGCAATAATATCAATATCTTCAGCTGAATCTCCATCAATTGCTCCAGTAATTATATCAATTCCACCATATGGAGCACTTATGAGTAAAGCATTGGGGTCATCTTTATTAGAACTGAATTTCGCAAGACCTCCTTCAGAGCCGATTGTAATATTTGATTCAACAATTAAATTCATAGAAGATGAAAGTAATGCAATAGTAGAAGCATTACTTCCAAGTGTGAGTGTTCTTACACCAGAAACTCCAATATTAATATCTGAATTAGAATTATCTGTACCAATATTAATTGGTCCAGTGTTTGCATTAATATCAATTGTTTTAACTGTTTGAATATCTAATCCACCATTAATGGCATTTAATACAATTGAATCATCAACTGCCTCGTTAGACGTTAAATTAATAGACATGGTTGCTTCAATGTCAATATTATCAGTTATATCTGTTCCAGAAGAAGTAATATCAATACCACCATTAGTAGCATTAATAGTGATAGCATCTTGTATATCTTCGGTAGATATTAAATTAATGGAAGAACCAGTTGCTGTAATATCAATATCTTCTCCAGCAGTTCCAATCGCGTCAATATCAATACCTCCAGCGGAAGTTTTAATAGTGATTGCGTCAGGAACATTTTCATTGGATAATAAATTTATTGAAGTTATTGCAGTAATATCAATATCATCTCCAGGAGTAGTTCCGGAACTTGTAATATCAATACCACCATTTGTTGCTGTTATGGTAATAGCATCGGGAACATCTTCTGTAGATATTAGATTAATAGAGGAACTATCAGCACGAATATTAATATCTTCGCCAGCAGAGCCAGTACACCCAATTTCAATACCTCCTTGTGTTGTTTTTATCGTAATAGCATCAGTAGAATTTTCAGTAGATAATAGATTAATTGCTGTTGCTGAAGTAATATCAATATCATCATCGGGAACAATTCCGGCAGAAATTATATCAACTCCACCATGTTCTGCTTCAAATGTAATAGAACTAGCATTAAATTGTGTTGCTGTTAATTTAATTACTTGTGTTTCAAAATTAAGAGTTTCGGAAAACCATGTAACAAAGGATGTATCACCTCCGACTGTAATAGATCTTGCTCCTGTAGTTCCTATGTTTATATCAACATCATATTCTTGTGATCCAATATTGATGATTCCATTTGTGGATTCAATATCAATATTTCCATACGAAGTTAAATCAAATCCACCATTAGTTGTAGTAAGAGTTAATGCATCATCTACGGCTTCAGTTGATATTAAATTAATAGATGAGCTATCAGCTCTAATATCGATATCGCTTCCGGCAGTTCCAGAACAACCAATATCAATACCGCCAGCGGATGCTGTAATAGTGATTGCATCAGCAATAGCTTCATTGGCGAGTAAATTAATAGATGTTGATGATGTAACATCTATATCATAACCGGGAGTAGTTCCAGTTGAAGTAATATCAATACCACCAAGTGTAGCATCAATTGTTATAGCATCACCAATATTTTCAGTTGCTTTTAGATTAAGAGATGAACCTAATGCTTGAATATCAATATCTTGTCCACCAGAAAGAGCATTAGCTATAATATCTATTCCTCCCATGAGAGTATATATAGATATTGCATTACTTACATCTTCATCGGCTTGTAGATTAATAGATGTGTAAGAGTGTATATCAATATTATCATCGGGAGTTGTTCCATGCGATTGTATATCAATACCTCCATAATTAGCAGAAATAACTATAGCATCGGCTACATTTTCATTAGATTTAATATTAATAGATGCGGTTGAAGTAATATCAATATCATCACCAGCTGTTGATCCTGATGAGGTAATATCAATACCACCATTAGCGGCATTAATATATATGGCATTTGATACATCTTCATTAGCAATAATATTTATGGATGTTTCTGCTGTAAGGGTAATATCATCACCTTGGGAAACTCCTAAGGATACGATTTCAATACCTCGGGCTCCTTCGAGTAAAAGATTTCTATTATTTTTTTCTTGTTTAATTGAAAAACAATAAATATCATTTAATTCCATATCTCCATAAATTGCATTTCCATCTAAATCGATTTGTGTAGATACTATATGTCCAGCAATATTACTAACTTCTGGAACATAAATTAATCTATTATCGGATTCTCTATATCCTATAAATCCTGTTTTCTCTACAGTATCTTCATAATGAAAGAAATTAATTCCTCTATCCATCCCATCATTTTCGACTCCAGTAACTCCACCGATTTGGAATATTGGATCTGATACAGCAAAAGTATCAGTATTAAATATTTTTGTAGTAGTATGATGTAATTGTAAATCTATATTACTAAATGTCCAGCGATTATTGGCGGCATCAAATACGATTGTATGATCGCTATCAGTTCCTTGCCATGTCCATGTTAAACCTTCAGATGTAAAAGTTCTTGCTCCAATTGCATCCGCAGCATTAGATGTAGATTCAGGTCGTAATGATAATAAATGATTAACTCCTTGTGTAGTCCATAAATTATCGGTTGCCTTCCATTTAAGATAATCTTTAGTAGTAATTCCATACCATAAACAATTGTTTCCAATATCCAATGTAAATCCAGACATTTTTGTAACATTTAAGAGATATGTATCAATTTGATTACCAAGAAATAATTTGTTTTTAATTTTTTTTATTGTTCCTGTATCTGAAACTTCGATATTCTTAAATTTACCAGCTGATACTGTAGTGCTATCTCCTCCAGAACCTGATGAACCTTTACTACCAGAAGTTGGTCCACCGCCCATCATTGGTGGAGGTTCGCAATAAATAATACATTTATCTATCTGTGACATATTCTAAATATACATTATCAAGATATTAAATTTTTAAAATGTAATATTTTAATAATTAAAATCGGGACTTGGAAAATTTGTTAAATTATTTAATGTAATTTTGTTTAAAATCATCAAGTGACATAATTGGTATATTATTTTTTTTCGCTTTTTTAATTTTATTACTATTTGAATTAACATCTCCGGCAATAATTACATTAACACTTTTATTAAATGTTTCAGAAAGAATTCCTCCATGTTCTATAATATGATTTGAAAGAGATTTATCTCGTACTCCTGTAAATAATACATTAATATGATTTAAACTATTACTTCTTTTTCTTTTATTATTTGGTTTAATTTGAATTGTAATTTTAGGATGTTCATTCAAAAAATGTTTAAACATTGGTAAATGTTTTGAAAATTTAGAAGCGGTTGTTTTAAATCCTGGTATATTTTCAATTTGTTCAGTAAGTTCATCTTCTGAAATATCTAGTTCAAGAATATTTGGAATATTATCTATAATTAGTTTAAATTTTTTTCTACCGAATCCAATTCCGAATAAATTACTAGCATCCATTAAATTATGTAATGGAACATTTTTAATAGATAATTGAATATTTGTATATAATTTTGAAGCAAGTTTTTCTTTAATTCCATCAAATTTCAGTAAATCTTCTTGAGAAGCATTAATAAAATCATTAATATTATTAAAACCATTTTCAACCATTCTTGTAATCAATCCTTTGCTCAAAAATTTTGTTTCTATTTTGTTAAAAAAATTAATAATTTGTCGTATAGTTACTTGAATATTATCATCAATATTATCAAGAACAATATCTACTTTATTTTTATTCCAATGAAAAGGTATATCTGGAAAACTTGGTTCAGATGGTTTAATTGTTTGGAGTATATTTGGTATAATTCCACCACCAAGAGTAATTTGAACTATTGCTCCTGGTCCTAATTTATTATCATTAATAAACTTAGCATTGTGTCCTGTTACGTAATTGATGGTAATTCCACCAATAATAACAGATTCAATTAATATTCTTGGTTTTAAAAGACCATGTTTAGATGGTTGCCATAAAACATCTAATATTTTAGATTCAAGAATTTGATCTGACAAAACCATTTTAAATGCAAACCCATATTTAGGATTTCCGGATGTATTTCTTTTATGTTTTTTATCTTGTTCAATGATAATTCCATCAATTTCATATTCAGATTCTTCTCTTCGTTTCATTAATGTTTCGCTTAAAAATTCATTTGTCAATGATTTAACATTTTTATTAAAAACGGTTTTAAATCCTAAAGACTTAGCATATTTTAATCCTTTTCTTTTCCTACATTGTGGTTCTAAAACATCAAAAACAACAAAATCTATATTATTTAATATATCAGGTTTCATACTTTTTTTGGAATTAACAACTCCATTTGTTAACGATCTAGAATTTTTCATATCAAATTTTTTAAATTTTTGTTTTGACATAATAATTTCACCTCGTAAACATATTTCTTCTTCGGGTAATTTTTCTTTAATATTTGGAAATAAATATGGTATTAAATGTGATATATCTTTACCATACGTTCCATTACCTCGTGTATAAAATCGTGTTTTCCATGATTTATCTGATTTAAAATAATGAAACATCCCGGATGTTCCATCAAGTTTATCACTTACATTATAAGGTCCATCATATTTTTTAATCCATCTTTCTAGAGCATTTGTATCAGGTTTAATTTTATCCATACTTCCCATCCAAAAAGGTAATTTTACTTTATTAGCAACTATTGGTGCTCCTACTTTTTTCAATGTTTTACTTTTAGGATTTCTTTGAAATAAGATATCTCTTAAAATATCATATACTTCATCAGTCATAACTTCTTGTGAATTATAATAACTATCATTAGCATATTCTATGATTTCTTCTAATTGTTCAATAGATAAATCTTTAGCATAAGAATATGGATTTTTAGATATTTTTGATATCATATTGTTATCAATATTATTTTCAACTTCCATTTCAAACTATTTATTTAATATAGTATAATATTTTCAATTTTATTTAACACATTTCATTAAATTTATTAAATAAATTTTATAAAGACTTATTAATGTCAAAATGTATATCAGGTAATGGAAGCTACTGCTTTTGGTGAATTTTGATCACTATCTTTTAATTTTTTTCTTTTTTATTTTAATAATTTGTGGTAATCCAGATTTTAACTTTTTGCCAGAATATCTATATCCTTTTCTTAATCTTCCTGTGTTTCCACCTGTTTGGATAATACCTTGATGTTTTCTTACTTTTTTTACTTTTTTTACTTTTTTTAGTTTAAAATATTTTTTCCAATGTCCTTCTTGATTTTTCCTTCTTAATTTTTCCTTTTCTTCAGGATCTTGTTTTTCTTTTTCTTCTTTTTCTTTTTCAAAAGGAAAAAATGGATTTTCATACTTTTTATGGATTTTTCTTTTAGAAAGATATCCAAAATAATTTTTATTTTCTATAGATGATAAATATTTTGATATGATATCCCTTAATTTATTTTGACTATTATATTTTTCTATTATTCGTTCTTGCACTTCTAAAGCAGTCATTTTAGGATTTAACAAAATATGTTCTAAAATAAAATATGACCATAATATACAAGTATCTTGGTCTCCAATAGATTGTGGACCTAAATAGGGACAACTATCTGTTAAATTAACAGCATTAATACGAATATTAATCTCTTTCATTTTTATTTCAAATTCTTTATCAAACTTTTCATTCTCATACCAGTTATCTATAAGATGTGATCCATTAGGTTCTATTCTAAAATATTCATTTTGTTCAACATTATAAACCACTATATTGCTATGACCCGACTTCATAGAAACAAACATTTTCATAATTTTTTCTGAACCATGTAGTAAATATAATGATTTATCCTTATGCATATTTATCATTTGTTCAAAGGACGTCCATGGCGATTCAAATACTTGTTTTTTACTATTAAAATTTTTATGTAATTCTTCGTGTAAACTTTTTATTATATTAGATGTATTATTATCGAGAGAATCAATGAATTTCTTATCCAAAATCTTAGCATGGTAGTAGACAGAGTTTATATAAAATTGTTTATAATTCTCAACTACAGTCACCATTTCACGAATATTTTCTGGAAAGTTTTGTTGATTGATAATTATTTCTTTTTTAGTTATTAATGAGTCTAATTTTTCTTTTAAATATATTTCTTGTTTATACAATAAATCTAAATTTAATGTTTCGACGATTATGGGAACATCGGAACATTTTACAGACGAATATTCGAAACCAACCGGAATTATTACAAAATTTTTTTTATTTTTAATACATTTTTTTATGTTTTCCCTAAATTTTTTAAATCCGATTTCATCTTTTTCATCTTTACAAATCTGCATATAAAGATGTTTGGAAAAATCTATATTTGGAATAACTGATTTTGACTTCATAAAAAAATTCTCCTGGCATGGAAATCTTATTCCTCTTTCTCCATTTGGTTTACAAGACCAAATGACTTCGTGATTATTCCACTAAACTTTGCCATCATTCATAACTGAATGAATACTACAAGTATTTCTATATTTATTAAAAATATCAGCATAAATAAAATTTTCATACTTATTTATTTTGTCAAAGAATTTATTATCATCACTAGATGTTTTTGCTTTATATGCGCTTAAATTTAATGTTTTAAAAGTAGACATATATAATAAGTCCTGTATATATATATATATATGTTTTAAAAATTAGATAAATTTCTGAAAATTAATATTATCTATTTTATCTCCTTTTAATGATTTAGTAACCATATCTTTAAATTTATTATAATTATTTCTATAAACTTCACCTGCTTTTATATTAACAGGATCAGAAGCATTTGGTTCATAGAATAGAAATATTAATCCATGAATTATATGTTGGATTGAATATATTGGTTTCCATTCACTTAATATATTTAAACAAATTTTTCCATTTTGTAAATTAATATTTGGATGAAATATTTTTGTTTTACAAATAACACTGGGAGTTTTATATGGATATTCATCAGATATATCAAAATGAAAATGATATTTACCACCTTTCCATAAACTTCCTTTTGGTTTTATAAATACATCAAAGTGTAATAAATTTTCTGGATTTATTAGTTTTACTTCGATATCATCTATCATATCATCAATATCTAATGTATCGAAATCAGTTTGAATACGAATAAAGGCTAAGGTAATTTTTTTACATTTAGATTTTTCTTGTTCTTTCTTTTTCTTTCTTCTTCTTCTTGCATCTTTAAATATTTCTAATGACATCATTTATATTATTTATATTTCTTTATATATATCCTAATATAATCAATTTTATTTATATATATCCTAATATAATCAATTTTATTTTTCTTTTTAATCAATTTTATTTAACACATTTCATAAAATTTATTAATTAAATCTGATAATTCGGTATCATATAGGATATGCGAAATTGACCCAAATCGTCTTATTTGTATTAGATTTTTGAAATTATTTTCGTGTACATTAATTGTATCATCTACAAACAGTGTATTGTTTTGATTAAAATCATTTTTATCATTAAATAAATGTTGTAAATTTTTAGACAATATATTTATTCTTGGTTGAAATATTTCAAAATCTGAAAAAGTATTATCGAATGTATAATCTGACCGAGATAATACTTTTTCAAATTTTGGAATATTATAAATACTTTGTAATAAATTATTAATTCTATTAACATATGATTTATGTCCAAGAGACCACAATGATACTGATTTGAAATTATCAAAACAGTATTCTAAAAAATATTGTAAATTTGGTCTTAAGTAAACATAAAATGTTTGTTTTTTTTTCCGTAAAGAATTTTTATTTAAATAAATCGGTATATAATTAAACCTATCATCTTTAATATTAGAAGCATATAACAATGTACAATCAATATCTAAAATTAGATGAATATTTTTTTTTTTTTTATTTCTGAATGATTTGTGAATTTCTAATGATAAATCATTTTTTAATTTAGCATCAACAAATAATGAATATATAATTCCCATTGAACATACTATATTAATTATTATGTATTAATATTTAAATATATAAATTTTTTATTTTATTAAAATATTAATCGTTTTTTATTAAATTTAACAAAAAGCAGTAGCAACTTCTGCTATGCATGTTTCAATTATTTTATC
>Ga0310345_10001559_pt1 | contig 25177 bp, 19 predicted proteins | sample HC15DNA20500_MG_FD_204667 | JGI IMG/M metagenome (GOLD analysis project Ga0310345, IMG submission 204667) | Marine microbial communities from station ALOHA, North Pacific Subtropical Gyre - HC15-DNA-20-500_MG | ecosystem: Environmental > Aquatic > Marine > Oceanic | place: Pacific Ocean: North... | reverse complement strand
CAGGCTGCGCATCCCCTGCCTCCTCTTGGCTGAGTCTCGACAACCCAACCTTGAGGCGCGCAGGGGGTGCGCGCCGCCATTCAGGCGCCTCGGGCACCCACGACTACGTTAGGAGAGCCCTTTTTTTAGGATCGCCCGATCCATCTCCAGTTGGTCGACCTTCTTGCGGAGCGCGGCGTTCTCGGCCTCGAGTCGCTCGAGTCGCTCCTCGTCCGATTCATGCTCGGCTCCCCCGGGGCCAGGCTGCCGAGAGCGGGCCTTCGGGCTCTTCTTCTGTTTTCGCGCCACTACGGACGCACGATACCAGTGACTGAGCGTCCAGTAGTTCACACCAAGCCGCTCCGCGATCTCCTTCACGGTGGAGTCCGGGTTGGCTCGGATCATCGCCAGAGCGTCCTGCTTGAACTCGTCGGGGTACTTTCTCGGTCGACTGCCCATCTCTTTCTCTCCGGGGCTGTGTCCACCGAACCGAGGGAGGCCTAACCGTCCCCGCTGCCGCGACCGCTGCCGCGACCGCCCTCGCTACCGCGACCGCTGCCGCGACCGCCCCCGCTGCCGCGACCGCCCCCGCTGCCGCGACCGCCCCCGCTACCGCGCCCGCTGCCGCCACCGCGCCCGCTGCCGCCACCGCGCCCGCTGCCGCCACCGCGCCCGCTGCCGCGACCGCTGCCGCTACCGCTGCCGCTACCGCTGCCGCTGCCGCTACCGCGCCCGCTCTACCGCTACCGCTACCGCGCCCGCTGCCGCTACCGCGCCCGCTGTCGCCGCCGCGCCCGGCCGCCATCGCCGAGTTCGATGAACGACCGAATAGGATCGTCCCCAAACCCCGGGGCAGGACTCGGGCGCCATCCCCGAGCTCGATGAACGAATAGGATCGTCCCCAAACCCCGGGGCAGGACTCGGGCGCCATCTCCGAGCTCGATGAACGAATAGGATCGTCCCCGAACCCCGGGGCCGGACCTCATCGCCGAGCTCGATGAACGAATAGGATCGTCCCCGAACCCCGGGGCGGGACTCGATCGCCGATTTCGATGAACGAATAGGATCGTCCCCGAACCCCGGGACCGGACTCCGACACTGGAGCCGTAGTCGAGGAACGAGAGCGGGATCGTCCGGGGGACCTGGCCGCGCGAGGGCACGAAATGCGGACGGGATGAGGCCCCGAGGCGCGCCCACGGAGGGCCGCGCCTCGGGGGAGCGAGGCTCACTTGTCGGTGAGCTTCACGAGCGTCGCGATGATCTTGTCGAGCCGGTCGAGGATGGCGGGGTCGACCGAAGCGAGGATGCCGTCGGCGACGGCGACCTCGAGGCAAGCGACCACCTCGTTCGCGGACCCGAGAGCGACGTGGTAGCTGACCTGCCGCTTCCGCCCGCGCGAGTAGGTCCCCTCGGCGATGTTGAGCGGGACGGACTTGGCGGCCTTGCGGAGCTGGCGCGCGTGGTCGGCGTCGTCGCGGCGGATCGCCTGAACGAGCGGACCGACCTCGGTGACCATGGTGACGGCGTCGCGATAGATCCTGAGCTGCATGAGATTCTCTCCGAGTCACCGCAGCCTGGCGCGCGACCGTCGCGCGCGACTCGTCGGTGACCCCCACCCCCCCCGCCGGCGCGCAGGGCGTGTCAAGGGCGAGGCGCCGCAGGCGCCGAAGCCGGCGGAGCGCGCAGCGCGCAGCCGGGGCCGCAGGCCCCCTTTACACGCCCGAGCACCGGCGTACACGGTGGGGCTCACCGACGAGGCGCTCCCTTCAATCGAAGTCTGTGACCCGTTCTCGAAAGGCAAGCCAAGTGGTTGGCGCCGGTCCGCGGGTCCACCCCGAGAGCGAGCCCGACTCGAAACCTCCTCGTTGTCCACCCTGCTTGCAAGGGGAGAGAGGAGGGGGGAGGCGAAGAGGAATAGGTAGCGAGCCGACCGCCGCTACCGCCCCCGCTGCCGCCGCCGCCACCGCCCCCGCTGCCGCCGCCGCCACCGCCCCCGCTGCCGCCCCCGCTGCCGCCCCCGCCCCCGCTGCCGCTGCCGCCCCCGCTGCCGCCCCCGCTGCCGCTGCCGGTCTCGCCCCCGCTGCCGCCCCCGCTGCCGCTGCCGCCCCCGCTGCCACTGCCGCCCCCGCTGCCACCGCCTCTACCGGCGCCGCCGACCTCGGGCGAGCCGAGAGCCACGATCGCAGCACCGGAGCTCGATGAGATGAATAGGATCGTCCCCGGAGTTTGGGGATGGGGAAGATCGTCCCCGCGCGTCTCGAGCGCCGGAGTTTGGGGATGGGGAAGATCGTCCCCGATCGTCTCTCAGGAGGGGCCGATGGCCCGCACCTCGAGGGTGGGCTTCCCCTCCTCGCGGGCCCGCGCGAGCGACACCTCCGCCGCGATCGACCACTCGAGGTGCTCCTCCGGATCCACCAGCACCTGCCTCACCCGCCAGACCTCCCCGTCCTCCTCGATCAGCGTGTGCTTCGGGCTCCGCGCCGCCGGATCGAAGCGCAGCTCCCCGTACGCCTCGAAGAACGGCGCCATCGCCTCCGCGAGCTGGTCGGGCTTCCACGTCGCCTCGGCCTCCTCGAGCTGCTCGGCCGCGTCCTCCCAGCGCTGCAGGGCGAAGGCGCGGACCAGGCGGGCCATCGCGTTCCGGACCATCGCGGTGAACCCGCGCCGGTCCTTCGTCACGTCCACCGGCCCCTCGTCCAGCTCCTCGTCGGGCGCCTTCACCTTCTCCGGCGACCCGAGCCGCTCCCACTCGTCGATGAGGCTCGCGTCGACCTCCCGCACGATCGCGCCGAGGTCGTCGCTCAGATCGTAGAGGTGATCGGTCTTCGCGTTCTCAGGGATCGTCTGCACGATCGCCTTGTAGGCGTCGGAGAGGTAGCGGAGCAGCAGCCCCTCGCTCCGCGAGAGCCCGTACTCCTTCACGTAGTCGAGGAAGCCCATGCCCTTCTCGAGCAGCTCCCGCGCGATCGACTTCGGCCGCACCGTCTCGCCGCCGACCCAGGGGTGGTGCTTCCGCCACTCCTCGAAGGTGCCGAGGATGAACTCCAGGTTGGGCTTGTCGATGTCGAGCTCGTCGAGCTTCGCCATGCGCTCGTCGTACTCGATGCCCTCCGCCTTCATCGCCGCGACCGCGTCGCCCTTGATCTTGTCGAGCTGCCGCAGCAGGACCGCCTTCGGATCCTCCAGCGTCGCCTCGACCAGGCTGATCGCGTCGAACGCGTAGCTCTCGCTCTCCTCGTCGAGCGCCTCGATCGCCTCGACCACGTAGAGCGAGAGCGCGCTGTTGAGCGAGAAGTCCTCCTGCAGGTCCGCGTGCACGTCGACGAGCGCGCGCCCGTTCTCCTTGGTGATCTCCACCACCCCGGCGTCGAGCAGCGATCGCAGCATCTGGATGGCCTGACGGCCGTGGTGGAACTTCAGCCGCTGCGGATCGTGGCTCGCCCGGATCAGGCGCTTCATGCGGCGGCAGCCGTCGCCGTCGGGGCGGTCCATCACCTGCAGCAGCATCCCGTGGCTCACCTCGAAGCTCGACTCGAGCCGCTCCGGGTCGCTCTGCGCCAGCTTCTCGAAGGTCTCCTCGTCCCAGTGGGCGTAGCCGCGGTCGGGCGGCTTCTTCCACTTGGCCTTCTTGGCCTTCTTCGGGTCGCCGGCGATCTTGGCGCGCAGCTTGACGTTCTCGATGTGGTGCTCGGGCGCCTGGCAGACGACGAAGCCCTCGTCGTCGAAGCCCTTGCGGCCCGCCCGGCCGGCGATCTGCTTGAAGTCGCGGACCGTCAGCAGCCCGGTCTTCTTGCCGTCGAACTTGCAGAGCTTGGTGAAGAGCACCGTCCGGATCGGGATGTTCACGCCGACCCCGAGCGTGTCGGTGCCGCAGATGATCTTGAGCAGCCCGTCCTGGGCGAGCCGCTCCACCATCAGCCGGTACTTCGGGAGCATGCCCGCGTGGTGCACGCCGATGCCGTGGCGGACCCAGCGACGCAGATCCTTGCCGAACGGCGTGTCGAAGCGGAAGGGGCCGAGCGCGTCCTTGATCGCCTCCTTCTGCTCCTTGCTGAGGAAGTCGATGCTCGTCAGCGCCTGCGCCGCCTCGGCCGCGCTCCGCTGGGTGAAGTGCACGATGTAGATCGGCGCCTTCCCCTCCTCGTAGAGCTCCTGCACCGTCTCGTGGATCGGCGTCTCGCGGTAGCTGAAGTCGAGGGGCACGGGGCGCTCGGCCGTCTTCACCAGCGCGGGCGGCTCGCCGGTGAGCTGCTCCACCGCGTCCTCGAAGCGCGCGGTGTCGCCGAGGGTCGCGCTCATGAGCAGGAAGCGGGTGGACTCGGGCAGCACGAGCAGCGGCACCTGCCACGCCCAGCCGCGATCCCGGTCGGCGTAGTAGTGGAACTCGTCCATCACCACGTAGTCGACCCGCGCCTCCTCCATCTCGCGGAGCGCGATGTTGGCGAGGATCTCGGCCGTGCAGCAGATGACGCCCGCGTCGCGGTTGATCGACGCGTCCCCGGTCATCATGCCGACGTTGTCGGCGCCGAAGTCGCGGCACGCGCTGAAGAACTTCTCGCTCACCAGCGCCTTGATCGGGGCGGTGTAGAAGCAGCGCTTACCCTCGGCGAGCGCCTTGAAGCCGAGGGCGGTGGCGACGAGCGACTTGCCCGACCCGGTGGGCGTGTTGAGGATGACGCTGCGGCCCCCGAAGAGCTCGAGGATGGCCTCCTCCTGCGCCGGGTAGAGCGAAAGCCCCTTGTCCTCGGCGTAGCCCAGGAAGCCCTCGAGGAGCGCGTCCGGGTCCGAGGGGCCAGCTATCCGATCCTGCAGGGTCGCCGTCATCGCGGGACCATAGCAGAGCCGATCAGAAGTCGATCGCGGGCGCCGTCATCGCGATGCGGATCGCGTCGCGCAGCTTCTTGGCGTCGACCGGCTTGCCGAGGAAGTCGGTCGCCCCGAGCGAGAGCATGCGCTGCTTCCGGGTGTCGTCGTAGTAGCCGCTGATCAAGACGACCCGCGCGCCCGGGTCCATCACCTTCAGCTGCTCCAACGCCTCGGCGCCCGAGAGGTGCGGCATGTCGAGGTCGAGCAGCACCACGTCGGGCCGCGGCTCGGACGCCGCGTAGACCTCGAGCGCCTCGCGGCCGTCGGCGGCGTAGAGGACCTCGTGCCCCGACGCCTTCACCAGCCGGCCGAGGCTGCGGCGCACCAGCTCCTGATCGTCGACGACGAGCACCCGCCCGTGCTTGCGCCCCGCGCCCTGGCCGTCCCAGGTGGTCGACTTGCGCTTGCGCTTGGTGCGCTGCTGGTCGGCGGCCCGCGAGACCCGGGACGGCAGCCGCACCCGGAAGCAGGAGCCCACCCCGATCGCGCTGTCCACCTCGACCCCGCCGCCGTGCGACGTGGCCACCTCGTAGACGGTCGCGAGCCCGAGGCCGCTGCCGGCGCCGGACTCCTTGGTCGTGAAGAACGGCTCGAAGACGCGGGCGCGGGTCTTCTCGTCCATGCCCACGCCGGTGTCGCGCACCTCGAGCACCACCTGCGGGCCCGGGCTCCACGGCGACGTCGCGGTGGGCTGCGGATCGGCGTCGAGCCGGGCGACCACCTCGAGGGTGCCGCCGTCGGGCATCGCGTCCCGCGCGTTGATGCAGAGGTTCATGACCAGCTGGTGCAGCGCGGCCTGGTCGCCCTCGACCGCGAGCCCGGGCTGGATGTCGGCGGTGACCTGCACCGAGCGATCGAAGGTCCGGCGCACCAGCTGCAGCACGTCGCCGCAGAGGGCGGAGACGTCGACCGGGCGGTAGCGGTTCTCCTTCTGCTGCTCGCGGCGGCGGGCGATGGTCAAGAGGCGCGCGGTCAGCTCGGCCGCCCGGCTCGCCGCCTCGGAGATGTCCTGCCGGCACTCCCGGACGTCGGCGTCCGACAGCGGAGTGCTCGGGTCCAGCGTGTCGAGGTGCGCGGTGCTCGTGCTGATGACGTTCAGCAGGTTGTTGAAGTCGTGCGCGATGCCCGCGGCGAGCTGGCCGATGACCTCCATCTGCTGGCGGTGCAGCAGGAGATCCTCGAGCGGGTCCTGGCGGGTGAAGAGCAGCAGCGTCTCGCCGGAGAGCTGGATGCGGTCGCCGATCTTCAGGAGCGAGAGGTCGACGCGCTCGCCGTTCACCAGGGTGCCGTTCCGGCTGCCCAGGTCCTCGACGTACCAGGCGCCGTCCTCGCGCTGCGCGACCCGGGCGTGCTGCCGGCTGACCTTGGTGTCGTCGAGCTGGATGTCGCACTCCTCGGAGCGGCCGACCAGCGCGTGGCCTCCGTCGAGCGAGAAGCGGCGGCCGGGCTCCTGGCCCATGAGCACCACGAGGCGCGGGGGGCCGCCCCCCTTCGGAGAGGGAGCGACCGTGCCCCCGACCACGCCCATGCGGCTGGTCAGCTCACCGGTGGAGGTGCGTGACATGGATCCTCGAGAGGGTACGGCCGCCGGCGCCTCGAATTGAGACAACCCAGAAGAGAAAGACTAGCCCGCCGACCTCGCCGGCTCAAACCCGGCCGGGGCAGACCGCCACAGGGGTGATCCGGGGCCGGGGCTGCTGTAGAACCCGGGCCGTGCCGGAGAGCCTGAGCGAGCTGAGACAGCGCTACGTCGTCGACGGTCGGCCGATGCCGGCGGCCATCGAGGCGGCGCTGCGAGACGACCCCCGGGCCGGGGCGGCCAGCATCCTGGCCGCGGTGGAGCGGCGCCGGAAGAAGAACCGCGCCGAGGGGCAGCGGCTGCGCAAGATGCTGCAGTACGAGCGCGCGCTCTACCGGAAGGGCCTGACCCTGCTCGCCGGCGTGGACGAGGTCGGCATGAGCCCGCTCGCCGGCCCGGTGGTGTCCGCGGCGGTGATCCTGCCGAAGGGCTTCCGGCTCGCCGGCGTCGACGACAGCAAGAAGCTCGACGCGCCGACCCGGGAGCGGCTGGCGGCGGAGATCCGGGCGCAGGCGGTCTGCTGGGCGATCGGCGCGGTCGAGCCCGAGGAGATCGACCGCATCAACATCTACCACGCGGGCCTGCTCAGCATGCGCCGCGCCATCGAGGGCCTGACGTGCGCGCCCGAGCACGTGCTGATCGACGCGCGCAAGCTCGAGGGAGTGCCGGTGCCGCAGACCCCGATCATCAAGGGCGACGCCAAGAGCCTCTCGATCGCCGCCGCGTCCATCGTGGCCAAGGTCCACCGCGACACGCTGATGATCGAGCTCGACCGGCGCTACCCCGGCTACGGCCTGGCCAAGCACAAGGGCTACCCGGTGAGAGAGCACCAGGACGCCCTCCTCACCCTCGGCGTCACCCCGATCCACCGCCGCTCGTTCGGCCCGGTGCGCCGCGCCCTCGGCCTCGAGCCCGAGCAGCTCGAGCTCGTCTGACCTAGATCAGAATAATTGCGCCGTCGGGGGGGACGACGATGTAGACGTTGCGGCTGTCGAGGCGGGCGACGCCGTTGCCGCGCACGATGATCGTGGCGCGGAAGATCTGGGCGGTCTCGGCCGGCGGGCGCACGTCGTTGAGGAAGCGGACGTCGAACTCCACCTGCGTGCCGGGGATGACCTGGTGGAAGGTCGTCTCGTCCTTGGACGCGTAGGTCACGCCGGGCATCGGGCCGCTGACGCCGCCGTTGTAGCCCTCGACCGGGGTGATGGCCTTGATGAACTGCCGCGCGTCGAAGCCGTCGGGGTTGCCGTCGACGTTCTCGGCGGTGGTGTCGACGTTGTGCGGGGTGCGGCCGGCGAGGGTCTCGATGCCGGTGATGATCGCGTCCGACACGGTGCCGCCGGTGGCGTCGTAGACCAAGGGCGCGCCCGCGCTGTCGACCGTGCCGGTGCGCGTCGCGATCTGCTCCTCGGCCGCCCGGGGCGCGGAGCCGACCGCCACCCCGATGAAGCGCGCGCCGATGTTCATCAGCGAGATCACCGCCTGGTCGAACTGGTGGGGCGAGGGGCTGATGCCGGTGTAGCCGTGCTCGCCGCCGGGGCCGTTGTGGAACGGCGCGTCGGTCACGAGCACCACGATGGGCAGCGAGTCCGGACGGAAGCAGGGGTAGCCGCGGCGACGGCCGGTCTCGTCCGGGACCGCCGGGCAGGCGGCGCGCGGCAGGTCGAAGGGCGCGGCGCCCGCGGTGAAGGACCAGCGGCCGCCCTCGCCGGTGGCCGTCTGGTAGATGGCCTCGACGCTCGACTCCGGGCCGTCCGCGCCGCCGCCGGCGGTGAGGCGCCCGAGCGCGGCCTGCACCGCCGAGACGTCGGCGGTGATGTTCTGCTCGTTGCCGTAGGGCTCGTCGCCCGGGCTGCCGTAGGCGTCGAACGCGAACGGGTCGTCGTTGTTGGCGAAGTCGCGGTACTGGCCGACGCCCATCTGCACGTTCGGGATGCGCGCGCCGATCTCGGTGGAGATGCGCGAGAGCGACGAGGTCACGTTGTCGATCGAGCTCTGCATCGACCCGGTGGTGTCGATGAGGAAGTAGACGTCGGCGAGCTGCAGATCGGTGCCGAAGCGGAGGGTCCGGTTCTCGGGCGAGCCGTTGTAGGGCAGCACCACGAAGAAGTCCTCGGGCGGGATCGTGCTCGAGGCGTCGTTCGGGTCGGTCATCGTGCCGCGCGCCTCGCCGAGGTCGGTCACGCCGTCGCCGTCGGTGTCGCGGTCGTACGGATCGGTCGAGTACGTGCCGCGCTCCTCGAGGTCGCTGAGGCCGTCGTTGTCGCTGTCCGAGTCCAGCCAGTTCGGGATGTCGTCGTCGTCGAAATCCGGGAGCGAGCACGGGACGTTGCCCATGTGCTCCTCGGTGTCCGAGATGCCGTCGCCGTCCGCGTCGGTGTCGAGGTGGTTGGGCGTACCGTCGCCGTCAGTGTCGGTGGTGCCCTCGGCCTGATCGGCCACGCCGTCCATGTCGGAGTCGAGCGACGGGTCGCAGCCGGCGAGGATGTTGCCGCTGTCGGGCGTGCCGACCGAGCCGTCGGGGCGGTTGCCGCCGCCGGCGGAGCAGCCGAGCAGCGCGAGCGCGACGAGGAGGCGAGTGCAGCGAGTCATGAGCGAGGTCTCTCCCTTCCCGGCGGACGCCGGGGCGAGGGGACGGTAGCCGGGCCGCCGCGCGACGAGAAGAGCGGCGCCCCGGGGACAGAGCGCTGTAAGGACGGGGCCGATGTGGCGGCGGGGGCGGCGTTTCGGCAGACTGCTCCGGATGTCCCGCCGCCTCCTGCCTTGCCTCACCTTCTTCTTCCTCCTCGCCGGCTGTGATCCCGCCGCGCCCCTGCCGACCTGCTCGAGCTCCGACGAGTGCGAGACGAACGAGGTCTGCGTGGACGGCCGCTGTCAGCCGTCGACGACGAGCGACGGCGGGGAGATGGACGGCGCCCCGACCGGGCGCGACTCGGGCCCGCCCGCCGCGCTGATGGCCATCGAGATCGAGCCGGCGAGCGCCGCGCTGACCTCGGTGGACGGAGCCATGGTCGAGCAGGACTTCACGGTGGTCGGTCGCTACGACGACGGCAGCACGCGCCCGGTGGCCGGGCCGACCTTCGCCATCGCGCCGGTCAGCCTCGGCGTCATCGACGTCGCCTCCGGGCGCTTCACCGCCAACGGCGTGATCGGCGGCGAGGCCACGGTGACCGCGACCCTGCCCGGCCCGGCGGGCGAGCTGACGGCCACCGCGACCCTGACCGTGCGCCTGGAGCGCACCCTGCTCGGCGAGGGCGTGCCGGCCGACGTGGCCGACCGCTTCGCGACCCCCGTCACCGACGACGCGCGGCGCGCCCAGACCGTCTACCCGCTCGACGGCGCGGTGATGCCGCAGAACGTCTACCCGGCCGACGTGCAGTGGCTCCGGGGCGCGAGCGGCGACATCGCGCGCGTCCGCCTCGAGAAGCCGCACCTCGCCATCACCGCCTACGTGCTGAACGACGGCAGCTCCCACTGGCTGGTCGAGGAGGGCGCCTGGCGCAGCTTCGCCCAGACCGATCCCGACGCGTCGGGCGCGGTGACCGTCGATCGCTGGGAGGCGGCGAGCGGCGAGGCGATCACGGGCAACCCGGTCTCCCTCACCTTCGCGCGCGCCGCGCTCACCGGCAGCGTCTACTACTGGGACATCCAGCGCGGCCGGATCGTGCGCATCGACGACGGCACCGCCACCCGCGACGAGTTCATGCCGAGCCCGCCGGTGGCGATGCGCGGCGAGCGCTGCGTCGGCTGCCACGCGGTCTCGAACAGCGGCCGCTACATGGCGGGCCGGCTCGGCGGCGGCGAGAACATCGGCGCGATCTTCGACCTGACCACCGATCTCTCCGGCGACCCGCCCCCGACCGTCTACCCGCTGCGCACCGCGGCGCCGACCTCGGTCCGCTGGTGGTTCTCGTCCTGGAGCCCCGACGACACCCGCATGGTGGTCTCGGCCGAGGAGGGCACCAGCCGGCAGATGCGGATCTACGATCCCTTCCTCGGCACCCAGGTCGGCGTGAGCGGCACCCTGCCGAGCGACGTCACCCACCCCGCGTGGTCGCCCGACGGCGCCCAGATCGCGTACGTGTCGTCGCCCGGCAGCTGGGGCGGGGTGAACACCGCCGGGGACATCTCGGTGATCGACGTCACCGGCCCCGACACCTTCGGCGGCACCCGCGTGCTGCACCGCGGCGCCGATCTCGCCGGCGACACGCCCGGCGGAAACTCGGACAACTACCCGAGCTGGTCGCCGGACTCGAGCCTGATCGCGTTCGCGCACGGCACTGGGAGCCGCTCCGAGGACCAGCAGTCGGCGCTCTACCTGATGAACCGGGACGGCACCGACGTCCGGCGGCTGACCGCGGCCTCCGGCGGCCCGACCGGGATCGACAACTTCCAGCCCCGCTTCTCGCCGTTCACCGCCGGCGGCTACTACTGGCTGAGCTTCCTCTCGCGCCGCGACTACGGCAACGCCAGCGTCGGCACCGGCGGCTCGGGCTTCCAGCAGATCTGGATCACCGCCGTCCGGACGGGCGCGGGGCCGGGCGAGGATCCGAGCTCGGTGCCCTACTGGCTGCCCGGCCAGAACACGACGTCGCGCAACATCAGCGCCTACTGGGCCCCGCGCCCCTGCCGCCCGGACGGCGAGAGCTGCTCGGTGGGCAGCGAGTGCTGCGGGGGTGACTGCCGCCCCGACGCGTCCGGCGCGCTGGTGTGCTCGCCGCCGCCGCCGGATCGCTGCCGGATGGCCAACGAGACCTGCTCCACCAGCGCCGACTGCTGCGACGGCCTCGAGTGCCTCGCGAACGTCTGCGTCCGCGCCCCCGAGTAGCGATCGCCGGCGATCGCCTCCCAGGGTGGCGATCGCCGGATCTTTTGTGACAGGAGCGTGACGGAACGGCAGGTCCCTCGCGGCTTTCCGTTCCGGGACCCTCGAGCGTGGCTACGCCGTGATCAACGCGGCTACGCCCGCATCGGAGGTCGTGATGAGCATTCCCAGTCACCTCGTGAGCGCCAAGATCGCCGAAGCCCGGGCCAAGGGAGCCCTCGAGACCCCCACCACCGACGAGGCGCGCATCCTCGCCGAGATGGAGCGGATCCTCGCGCAGCTCCCCCACAGCGTCGGAGCGGAGTCCATCCGGCTCCGCGCCCAGCTGGCGCTGCACGAGCGCAACCTCGCCCACATCCTCGAGCGCACCGGGCAGTCCATCCTGTCCGACGTGCTCTGGGACCGGAACCCGAGCTTCGGGATCGCCTGCTGATCAGCGCGCCGCGCGGGTGAGCGCCTCGAGCGCGCCCGGGCTCGCCGCGAAGACGTCGGCCAGGGCGTCTTCGGTCACCCCCATGCGCATCGCCAGCGCGACGGCGCTCGCGATCTCCCCGGCGCCGCGGCCGAGCGCGGTCGCGCCGAGCACCGCGCCGCTCGCCGAGTCGCACACGACCCGGACGAAGCCCTTGCGGTCGTCGCGCTCCCCCACCTCGTCGAGCAGCCCGGCGAGCGTCTCCTCGAAGCGGAGCGAGCGGAAGGCGACCTCCTTGCCGGCGACCGCCTCCGGCGTCGCGCCGACCTGCGCGATCTCGGGGCGGGTCCGGGCGACCCGCGGCACGGCGGCCGGATCGTAGGTCGCCTCCAGGCCGGCGGCGCCGAGGCCCGCGCAGCGGCCCATCGCCTCCGCCGCCGCGCTGCTGTGCGCGCGCCCGGTGCACTCGCCGGCGGCGAACACGTGCGCGACCGAGGTGCGGCACGACGCGTCGACCGTCAACCCGTCGAGGCCCAGCGCGTCGAGGCCCAGCCCCGCGGTGCGCGGTCGGCTGCCGATCGCGACCACGACCGCCGGGGCCTGATAGCGGTTGCCGCCCTGCAGGGTGACCGACGCGCCGCCGTCGACGAGGTCGACGCGCTCGGGGCGCTTGCCGTGCACGAGCTTCACGCCGCGCTCCATCACCACGTCGCCGAGCGCCTCGGCGAGCTCCCGGTCGAACGCGGGCAGCAGCCCGACCTCGTCCATCACCCAGGTGATCGTGCGCGGCGTGCGCGAGAGCGAGTCGACCAGCTCGGCCCCGGCGGCGCCGCCGCCCACCACCACCAGCTCGTCCGGCAGGGCGTCGAGCCCGAAGAGATCGTCCGGGCGCAGCACGCGCGCGCCGTCGGGCGCGGCCCCGTCGAGCTGCCGCGCCTCGGCGCCCGCCGCCACCACCGCCCGGTCGAAGGTGACGACGCGGCCGTCCTCGAGGGTGAGCGCGTGCGCGCCGGTGAAGCGTGCGCGGCCGATCAGCCGCTCCACGCCGGCGTCCTCGAGGCGCAGGCTCCAGCGCTCCTCTTGCAGCGCCTGCACCGCGCGCAGCCGCTCCTTGGCCCGCTCGAAGGCGCCCTTCGGGTCGACGTCGACCTCGCGCTCGAGCAGCCGCCAGGGGACCATGGTCGCGTGCAGGGCCCGGCCGCCGATCGCGCCGCCCTCGGCCAGCGCCACCGCCTGCCCCTGCCGCGCGGCCTCGACGGCGGCGGACACGCCTGCCGGGCCGCCGCCGACCACCACCACGTCGACCTCGATCGCTGCGCTCGCGTTCATCACAGCGCCTCCAAGACGATGGCGAGCAGCCCCTCGGGATCGTCGACGTGGACCCAGTGATCGGCCGCCTCGAGCACGTGCGCGTGCACCCGGTCGTGGCGGGCGGCGAGCTCCCGCGCCCGCGCCCGGGCGTCGGCGTCGTAGACGGTGGAGCGCCCGCCGATGATGAGGTGGGCGGAGAGCGAGCCGGGCGGCGGATCGATCGCGCCCCAGAGATCGGTGGCGAAGTAGTCGCCGAGCAGGGCGCGGATCCGCGCGACGTCGAGGCCGAAGCGCACCCCGCCCCCGTCGTCGATCCGGTCGAGGCTCTGCGCGAGCCACCGGGCCAGCGTCTCCGGCTGGCCCTGACCCACCACGTGGGCGACGAAGTCCTCGCGGCGGTCGAAGCGCGCCGGCAGCTCGGCGAGCAGGTCGACCACCGCGACCGTGCCCTCGCTGCCGCGACGGTCCGGCCGGGCGCCGGGGAGCGAGTCGACCACGAACAGGGCCTCGAGCGCGCCCGGGTCGTCGGCCACCCAGCGCAGCGCGACCTTGCCCCCGAAGCTGTGGCCGAGGACCGCGCCGACCGGAAGCTCGAGCGCGTCGCGCAGCGCCGACAGATCCCGCGCCGCGCCCGCCAGGTCGTCGTCGCCCGGCACGTCGCGGCTGTCGCCGTGGGCCCGGAGATCGACGAGCACCGCCGCCCACTCGGGCCGCTGGGCCACGAGCTGCCGCGCGAAGCCGCGCCAGTTGACGCCCTGGCCGAGGATGCCGTGCAGGAAGAGGAGGCTCCGCGTGGGCGTCGCGCCCGGCGCGGTGAGCACGTCGTGGTGGAGGAGCGCGGTCACCGCGAACGCTTAGCCCGCCGCGCCGCGCTTGACGAGTCGCCCCTCGAACGTAGAGCGTGCCCTCATGAAGACGCCGAGCGTGCGCGAGATGATCGATCGGCTGGTGGCGGTGCCGTCGATCAGCGCGGTGGATCCCGCGCTGGACATGGGGAACGTGCCCGTCCTCGACGAGCTCTCCACCTGGCTGGAGGACGAGGGCTGGCGGGTCGAGCGCGTGGCCGTCTCGGAGGGCAAGGAGAACCTGATCGCCACCCGCGGGCGCGGTCCGGGCGGCCTCGTGCTCAGCGGCCACTCCGACACCGTGCCCTATGACGACGGCAAGTGGTCGAGCGACCCGTTCGCGGTCACCGAGCGCGACGGCAAGCTCTTCGGGCTCGGCACCAGCGACATGAAGGCGTTCCTCGCGCTGGCCGTCGACGCGGCGCGCGCGTTCGACGACGCCGATCTGAAGGAGCCGCTGATCCTGCTGGCGACCGCCGACGAGGAGACCGGCATGGCCGGCGCCAAGACCCTCGTCGCGCAGGGCCGGCCGAAGGCGCGCCGGGCGATCATCGGCGAGCCCACCGGCCTGCGGCCGATCCGCCTGCACAAGGGCGCGGCGATGGAGCGGCTCGAGCTGACCGGTCGGAGCGGCCACTCGTCGGATCCGCGCTTCGGCGCGAGCGCGCTCGACGGCATGCACGCGGCGATGAGCGCCCTGATCGAGCTCCGCGAGCGCCTGGCCGAGCAGCACCGGAACGCCGAGCTCGACCCGCCGCACCCGACGATGAACTTCGGCCGCATCGAGGGCGGCGACAACCCCAACCGGATCTGCGCCCACTGCGCGCTCGACTACGACGTGCGCCTCCTGCCCGGCATGGCGCTCGCGGACCTCCGGGCCGACGTGCACGGCGCGGTCGCCGAGGCGGTGAAGGGCCGCGGCCTCTCGGTGGCGCACCTCGCGCTCACCGACGGGCTGCCGCCCTTCGAGACGCCGGCCGACAGCGCGCTGGTGCAGGCCTGCGAGCGCCTGACCGGGCACACGGCCACCGGCGTGTCGTTCGGCACCGAGGCGCCGTTCCTCTCCCAGCTCGGCATGGAGACGGTGGTGCTCGGCCCGGGCGACATCTCGGTGGCGCACCAGCCGGACGAGCACCTGCCGCTCGATCGGATCACGCCCACCCTCGATCTCCTCCGCGCCCTGATCGCCGAGAGCTGCACCGCATGACCGAGCACGCGTCCTTCGTCGACAGCTTCCGTATGGCCGCGCCCTACATCCACGGGCACCGCGGCAAGACCTTCGTCCTGATGGTCGGCGGCGAGGCGGCCCTGGAGAAGGGCTTCGATCGCCTGATGTTCGACATCGCGCTCCTGCACGGCCTGGGCGTGCGGGTGGTGCTCGTGCACGGCACGCGCCCGCAGATCGAGCGACGGCTGAAGGATCGCAAGATCAAGAGCCGGATCGTCGACGAGCTCCGGGTCACCGACCGGCCGACCCTGACCTGCGTGATGGAGGCGGTGGGCGCGGCCCGGGCCCGCTTCGAGCAGATGCTCTCGATGGGCTCCTCCAACACCCCGATGGCGGGTGCGCGCATCCGGGTGGTGGGCGGCAACTTCGTCACCGCGCGGCCGGTCGGCGTGCGCGACGGCGTCGACTATCTCTACACCGGCGAGGTGCGCCGGGTGGACGTGGAGGGCGTGCGCCGCCAGCTCGACGCGGGCGCCATCGTGCTGCTCAGCCCGCTCGGCACCTCGCCCACCGGCGAGTCGTTCAACCTCGCGTCGCACGACGTCGCGCGGGCGGTGTCGATCGCGCTGGGCGCCGACAAGCTGATCGGCTTCATCGAGGGGCGCGGCGTCGTCGACGGCCGCCGCCGGCTCATCCCGCAGCTCTCGCCCGCCGCGGCGGACGCGGTCGTCGCGATCAAGAGCCGGCACGTGCCGGACGTGCGCAAGCACCTCGCCGCCGCGTCGGCCGCGGTCCGGGGCGGGGTCCGGCGCGCGCACCTCGTGGACCGCCGCAAGGACGGCGCGCTGCTGAGCGAGCTGTTCACCCGCGAGGGCGCCGGCACCCTGGTCACGAGCGAGACCTACGAGGACATGCGGCCGGCGCGCCTCGAGGACGTGGGCCCGCTCTCGGTCCTGCTCCGGCCGCTCGAGGAGGAGGGCATCCTCATCCGGCGCGGCCGCGAGCGGCTCGAGATGGAGGTCGAGCGCTTCGTGGTGGTGGAGCGCGACGGCATGGTGATCGGCTGCGCGGCGCTCGAGCCCTTCGAGGAGGAGCAGATGGGCGAGCTCTACTGCGTGGCGATGAACCCGCGCTATCGCGAGGCCGGCCGCGGCGAGGCGCTGCTCGACCGCATGGAGGAGCGCGCCCGGGAGCTCGGGCTGACCCGCCTCTTCGTGCTCACCACCCGGAGCGCGCACTTCTTCCAGGAGCGCGGCTTCGAGCCGAGCGGCGTGCGCGCGCTGCCGAAGGCGCGGCGCGCGACCTACGACAAGCGCCGCCGCTCCAGGGTGCTCGTGAAGACGCTCTAGTTCCGCGGGCAGGGGCACGGGCACGGGCAGGGGCACGGGAGCAGGCCGCTCTTGCGGCCTGCTAGGGCTGAGGAGCGAGGGTGAGCGAGCCGGGGGCGCTCTGGAGAGCCGCGTCGCGGCGCGTCCGGAGCGCCGGGCCGTGCTGCTTCCACCACCGGGCCGCGTCGAGCGCGTCCCACTCGGGGAGCCGGTCGAGCAGGTCCTCGAGCCGCACCGCGACCTCGCGCGCGGTCTGCGGGCGGTCGGCCGGGTCCTTGGCCAGGCAGGCGAGCAGGAGCTGATCGAGGCCGGGATCGAACGGCTCGGGGGCCTGGGACGACGGCGGCTCCGGCGCGAGCTCGAGGTGCTTGGTGTAGACCTCGATCGCGCTCTTGCCGCCGAACGGCGGCTTGCCGGTGAGCAGGAAGCAGCCGAGCGCGCCGAGGGCGTAGAGATCGGCCCGGCCGTCGAGGGCCTCGGGCGCGGCGACCGCCTCCGGGGACACGTAGAGCGGGGTGCCGACGATCTTGTCGGCCTCGGTCACCGTCAGGTCCTGCTCGTCGATCGCCTTCACCAGCCCGAAGTCGACGACCTTGGCGACGTCGGGCTCGCCGCCGCGCTCGACCAGGATGACGTTGCCGGGCTTCACGTCCCGGTGGATCAGCCCCGCCCGGTGGGCCTCGTCGAGCGCCCCCGCGACCTGCGCCAGGATCCGGCAGGCGCGCCCCGCCGGCATCGGGCCGGTCTCTTCGATCACCGTCTGCAGATCCGCGCCGTCGAGCAGCTCCATCGCGTAATAGAAGACGCCGTCTTCGGTGCGGCCGTAGTCGTAGACGGTCACGGTGTTCGGGTGGGTCAGCGCCGCGGTGCGCTGCGCCTCGCGCTCGAACCGGGCCACCGTGCGCTCGCCGACGCGATCGGGGCGGATGAGCTTCACCGCGGTCGGCCGCCGGAGGAGCGCGTGCCGGGCCCGGTAGATCTCGCCCATGCCGCCGGACGCGAGGCGCGCCTCGAGCTGGTACTGCCCGAGCCGCTTCGCCTCCCGGACCTGGGCGCGCAGCCCGTAGATGGTGCGCGTGATCACCACGCAGAGCATCGTGATGAAGGTCCACCAGATGCCGGCGTTGAGGGTGCGGGTCCACTCCGCCTCCGGCGGGGTCGCGGGGTCGGGCGGGCGCGCGGCGAGGCTCGCGTAGAAGAGCCCGATCATGGGCAGCCCGATCAGCGCGGTCATCCAGGCGGTGCGTCGCGGCGACGACGGCACGAAGGCGGCGCGCCCGACGAACATCACGTTCATCGCCAGGACGACGACGTAGTCGGCGCGGGCCTCGGGCAGCAGGTAGAGCCCGACGATCTGGTAGCCGAGGGCCGCGCCCCAGAGCCCGCCGACCTCGAGCCACTCGATGGCCCGCCGCGAGCGGGGCTTGCCCTTCAGCGCCGTCCAGAGCCCGAGCACGCAGACGCAGGACGCCAGGTGCGCGCCCCAGGCGAGGGAGAGGAAGGTCTCGAACGCGTGGCCGAGCGCGATGTGCGCGGCCATGCGGACGACGAGGCCCGCGAGGCTGATCGCGCCGATCCACAGCCCGAAGCGCGCCACCCGCTCCTGGAGGAACGCGCTCTCGCTCTCCACACCCACGCGCCGCATCGTTCCCCGACCGGGGAGGGCGCGCAAATCAGAGGCGGAAGCGGACCCGGACGTGCACGGTGCCGCGGGGCGCGCGGCGGATCTGGATGCCCTGGGCGGCCTCGAGCACGCAGCGGCGGGCGCTCTCGTCGACGCCGCCGCTCCGCACCTGATCGACCCGCGGGCGCGCGTCGCGCTCGAAGGTCAGCCGGGCCTCGACCCACCGGGCGCCGCGCCGGTTCGGGTCGCGGAAGGGCTCGGTCTCGGCCAGGCAGCGCTGCACGGCCCGGAGCCGTCGGGCGAGCGCGCGTCGGGTCTGGCGCTCCGTCTCGGCCACGTCCGCGGCCGGGGCGCTCCCCGTGGCGACGACCGCCGCGAGCGTCGCCCGGGGGAGCGGGCGCACGATCGGGCGGTCGACCACGATGTCGGCCGCGGCCGGGGCCGCGACGCACAGCATCAACAGGAAGGGGACGGCTCGTCTCATCGGCACTCCTCGCGGCGTGCGACCCGGGGCTCGGGCCGCGCCTTGGGGACACGCGCCGACCGACGAGGTTCCGTCCTCATCGAATCACTCGACCGGGACCTCGTCCGCGGCGGCCTCGGCGGCCGGCTTGCGGAAGCGCAGGGTCATGCGGTCGCTCTCGCCGATGGCCTCCCACTGCGCCCGGTCCTGGTCGCCGAGGCGGAGGCTGGGCGGCAGGGTCCAGACGCCCTCGGGGTGGTCGTGGTCGTCGTTCGGGTTGGCGTTGATCTCGGAGCGCTCCTCGAGCACGAAGCCCGCGCTCTGCGCCAGCTCGATCACGGCCGCCTCGGGCACGTAGCCGCTGCGCGAGGTCTCGGCCGCGTCGGCGCCCTCGTCCGCGCGGTGCTGGACCACGCCGAGCACGCCGCCGGGGCGGAGCACCCGGAACATCGCCTCGTAGACCTGCTGCGCCTGGTCGCGGTTGATCCAGCCGTGGGTGGAGCGGAAGGTGAGCACCATGTCGGCCGAGCCCTCCGGGCCCAGCTCGGGGTTCTCGGGGATCCCGAAGATCACGGTGTCGACCTGGTCGTAGACCTCGGGCATCGACTCGATCTTCGTGACGAAGCGCTGGCCGTACTCGCTCTGGGCGGGGTCGGGGATGGCGCCGATGAGGCGGCCCTGGTCGCGGAGCACCGGGGCGAGGATCTCGGTGTACCAGCCGGCGCTGGGCGCCATCTCGACGACCGTCATGCCGGGCTCGAGGCCGAAGAACTCGAGGGTCTCGCGGGGGTGCCGGAAGCGGTCGCGGGCTCGGTTCTCCTCCGAGCGGTGGGGGCCGTCGATGGCCGCCTGGATCGAACCGGTCTCGACCTGGACGGCCTCCCGGGTCTCCTCGACGGCGGTGGTGCTGGACTCGCTGGTCTCGGCTCCGCCGCACGCGGGGGCGAGGAGCGAGAGGGCGAGGATGATGCGCTTTGCGGTCATGGGTCTGCCTCTTGGGCCCCTCGCGACCGAGCGTCAAGCCCCACGGCGGCGTTCACGGACCGGCGGCGTTCACCGACCAGTCGTACGCCGCGTAGGTGACGGCGTACTCGTCCCGTCGCGCCCGGGTGAGCGCGGCCCGGGTCTCCGGGTCGGCGAAGGCGACGACCCCATCGAGCACCGTCCGGCCCGCCGCGCGCCGCCGCGCCTCGGCCGCGAAGTCCTCCGCGAACCAGTCGTAGATCGCGTTCAGCACGATCCGCTCGCCCTCGTCGTCGACCCGCACGTAGGGCGCCGAGGCGAACGCGCGCATCGCCAGGTCGAGCTGCGCGTCGACGGTCTCGGGGCGGTACGCCGCCGCCGCGAGGCGCGGGCAGGACGCCGAGGCGCAGACGATGGCCGCGTGGATGCGGGCGTCCTCGAAGCCGGCGCGCAGCACCTCGTGCTCGAGGTCGTAGAGGTTGATCCAGCGGCCATCGAGCCGGAAGTGCTGCGCCCAGAAGAAGCCGAAGCCGGCCTTCGGCTCGATCGGCCCGCGCACGTCGTGCACCGACGCGATCGGCCAGGCCCGCGCCACCGCGAAGAGCACCAGCGCGTTGTAGGCGTTCAGCTGGTAGGCGAGCCGCGCCGCCTCGCTCGGGAACGCGTCCGGCGTGCTCCGCGGGCCCCACCCGGCGAGCGTCGCGACGTAGCGCTCGAGCCGCGCGTCCGTCTTCAGGCTGACGTAGTCCACGCGGCCGTCCCGCACGTGCGCGCGCAGCAGGCCGTCGAGCGGCGCGTGCGAGGGGTCCGGGTAGGGGGCCGCCTCGCTCGCGATCCCGCGCAGCCCGAGCAGCCTCACCGAGGCGGCGCCGAGCACGACGAGCCCCACCGTGACGGCGAGCCCGATCTTCAGGCGGCGAGACACGCCCTCAACGTAGGGCCATCAGCGCCGGTAGGGGCCCGCGCCCGCGGCCACGCCCGCCAGCGCCGCCCCCGCCCGCGCCAGGGTGACGAGCCCGCTGTCGATCCAGGCCGGGTCGCGGATCAGCCACCCGACCACCGCGGTGAGCCGGTCGTCCTCCACCTCGAGCAGCTCGGCGTGCTGCTGCAGGCTCACGAGCTGGCTTCGCACCTCGGGGGTCAGGAGCGCGCGCACCGCGTCGGCCGGCTGCCCCTTCACCACGAAGCGATCGTCGAACGCCGGATCGCCGGTCTCGACGTCGACCATGCCGAAGAGCTTGCCGATCCCGTGCAGCGCCCCCTCGCGGGTGAGCTTCAGCCCGACCCCGAGCGCGCGGTCGAACCGGACCGTGAACACCGTCACCCGGCGCGTGCCCCGCAGCTGCGCGTCCACCTCCACGTGCACGCCCTCGACCCGCCCGGACATGCGGGTCTGGGCGACGTCGAGCGCGAGCCCGCGGGCCTCGGCGATCGGGCGCCAGGCGCGGTCCACCACGTCCTCGGCGCCGGTCGGGCCGATCTCCTCGCGCGCCGCCAGGATGCGCCGCGCGAGATCGATGGCCTGATCGAGCGCCGCGCCGAGGGGGCCCGCGTCGAGGCACTTGCCGCGCATCTCGTAGCGGAGCTCGGTGTCCGACACGTAGGGCTCGAACGCGCCGCTGGCGCCGACCGCGAGCGCGTCCGCCAGGTAGGGCACCCGGAGCAGGGCCCGCGCGGCCTCGGGCTCGGCCGCCGCGATCTTGTAGTGGGGATCGATCCGGGCGTCGCCGACCTCGAGGTCGCGGGAGCCGACGAGCGCGGCGAACGCGCGGGCCACCACGTTGGTCGGCGTGACCGACAGGCCGAGCTCGAGCGAGCGCGGGAAGAAGGCCTTGGCGTAGCTGTAGTAGTGGGTCTGCCGGTTCTTGCCGCTGCCGGAGGTCACGATGCGCATGCCGACCTGCACCTGCAGCCCGGCGCGCTCGCCGTCCATCGTCTGCCGCAGGCTGACGCGCGGCCCGCTGAACAGCCCGCGGGTCGGCGATCCGGTCAGCGTCAGCCCGAGCTGCTGGCAGGCCTCGGCCCAGCGCCGCCCCTGCGCTCGCTGCTGGCGGAGCGAGAACCAGACGAGGCCCACCACCAGGCCGCCCATCCCCAGGCTCATGCCCAGCGACAGGCAGAGAACGACCACGACCTCCATGAGGGGAGGGTAGCGGTTCTCAGAAGGCTTGGTGCTGGTCTTCGGGGACGAGGATCACGGCCTGGTTCGGGCCGAGCTCCACGTCGAGCAGGCCGTCGGCGCCGACCCCGTAGCTCGCGCCGCCGAGCACGTCGCGCAGGGTGCCGCGCGCGTCGACCTCCATCACCGCGCCCTCGAAGCTCGTGCGCGCGCTCTTGTCGCTGCGGCTGTTGATGATCACCAGCGCGTAGTCGCCGTCGGCGGTCTCCCGCTCGAACGCCACGATGCCCGCGTCGCTCTCGTCGCCGCTCCGGTCGGAGACCCAGACCAGCTCGAACCCGCCGTGGGTCAGCGCCCGGTAGTGGCGGCGGATGCGGCTGAGGCGCGCGATGAGCTGGAACGTCTCGCCGTCGGTCGCGTAGCCCGAGCGCCACAGGGGCTCGCGGTTCGAGGGGTCGTTGCCGCCCGCGAAGCGCTGCTCGGTGCCGTAGTAGAGGCAGGGGATCCCGTCCTCGGTGAAGAGGTAGGTCAAGGCGGCGTGCAGCTCGCGAACGCCCTCGTCGCCGTCGTTCTCGAAGAGGAAGCGGGGCACGTCGTGGTTGTCGACGAAGTTGACCAGGACCTCGTCGGGGGAGACGCCGATGCCGCCCTCCTGCGGGGTCTGGCCGTAGTTGACCTCGCGCTCCTCGAGCAGGCGCTGGATGTTGCTGGTGGGCGCGCCGTTGCGGAACACGTCGTCGAAGACGCGGAACTTCTGCGAGAAGTAGAAGACCGAGTCGAGCTGCCCCGGGCGGGTGTAGCTCCCGATCAGGTCGTCGCGCCCGTCGAAGGCCTCGCCGAACATGAAGAAGTTCGTCTTGCCGGCGGCGGCGAGGCGGCGGCGCACCTCGGGGGCGAAGAACTCCCAGAAGCCGTACTCGACGTGCTTGATGGTGTCGATCCGGAAGCCGTCGAGGTCGGTGCGGAGCACCCAGTCGACGTAGATCTGGACCATCGCTTCGCGGACCTCGGGGTTCCGGGTGTTGACGTCCTTGAGGCCGCCGGGGAAGTCGCCGAGCACGAGCTGATCGGGGTCGTCGAAGTTCAGGGTGCGGCCCCGCCGGTTGTAGGCGTTCGGGTCCTGGAAGATCGCGGGCTGCGGCGGCACCCGGAAGATCGACGGCATGTCGAGGAAGCGGACCGGCGCCGGGCCGGCCGGGCCGAGCGAGGTGAAGGACTGCACGCCGCGGATGTCGAAGTCCGGGTCGAACTCGTTGATGCGGGCCACCGGGCTCGTGCCCTGGGTGGGGCTGCCGCCGGGCGCGATGGCGCCCGAGCCCTGCACGGACTCGTCGGGCTGCCCGTTCTGGTTCACGTCGTAGTAGAAGACCTGCCCCAGGTGGTTCGTGACGATGTCGAGGATCACCAGCATCCCGCGCGCGTGGCACTCGTCGACGAGGCGGCGCAGGGTGGCGAGGTCGCCGAAGTGCGGGTTGGTGCGGTTGAAGTCGACCGCCCAGTAGCCGTGATAGCCGTCGATGCCGGCGTCGGTGTCGACGTTGAGGACCACCGGGCTGATCCAGAGCGCGGTGACGCCGAGCTCCTCGAGGTAGTCGAGCCGGTCGATGATCCCCTGCCAGTCGCCGCCCTGGTAGCGGGCGAGCGCGGTGGGATCGACCCGCCAGTCGTTGTGCGCGTCGCCGTTCGCGAAGCGGTCGACCAGCAGCTGGTAGATGACCTGGTCGCGCCAGTCGTCGACGTGGGTCTCGATCTCCACCTCGCGCTGCTCGCCGAGCGCGTCGTGGGCGCAGGACAGCAGGAAGAGGGCGGCGGAGAGGAGGGGGAGGAATCGACGGGTCATCGGTCAGCTCCCGTAGCTGCTGGAGGAGAACCACCACTCGACGCCGATGCCGAGGAAGTGCTCGACGTTGTTGGCCGACCGGGGGTCGAGGGCGGGGTAGAGCGCCCGCGCGCCGTCGTCGCGCACGGTGAGCGAGTAGATCACGCGGAGGTGAGGGCGGGTGTAGGTGCCGCGCCCGAAGGGCGAGACGAACGGCATGACGCCGAGCTTGAACTGGTGGCCGCCTTCGGGCGCGCCGGTGGTCTCGTTGATCGCGCTCGTCGCCAGGCCCGAGTAGCTGACGTCGACCGCGAGCCCGACGAAGCGCCCGAACCAGAGCATCGGCCGGGCGTTGACCGCGCCCTCGCTGAGCGCCGCGCGGTCGAAGACGTTCGGGTCGGCGTCGCGGAACCAGCGGTAGTACGCGCCGAGCTGCAGGCCGAACATGTCGACCTCCCAGTTGGCGCTGAGCGCGACGCGGAACTCCTCCGCCCGACCGGTCTGGATGACCGAGCCCTCGCGGAAGGGGACGCCGAGCGGGTCGTAGGCGCCGAGGCCGCGCGCGTAGCGCACGAAGAGGTTCGCGAACGTCCGGGTCGACGTGAGGTAGCCGCCGAGCTGCGCGCCGAGCACCCAGCCCGCGTCGTCGGGGAGCTGCTCGATGAAGCCCTCCTCGTCCTCGCGCCGACCGGACGGGAGGTAGTGGCCCTCGCCGTAGAGGATGGCCTTCATGCCGTCGCCCGCGAAGCGCCCGAAGGGCCACCACGTGAGCTTGCCGGCGGTGACGAGGCGCGGGCGGTCGAGGAAGAGGACCGTCTCCGGCGAGAAGCCGACCCGGGCCGGCGCGAGCACCTCCTGGCGCTGGAACGGGTCGTTCGGCTGCGAGAGGCCGACCGCGAGCGAGAGCTCGCCGATGTCGTCGAGCGCGTAGCGCGCGCCGCCGCCGACCATGTTGAGGTTGTCGAGCGGCCAGAAGTTGAAGAGGTAGACATCGTCGCCGCGCCACATGCGCGAGCCGGCCCAGACCGCGAGGCCCGGGGTGAGCAGGTGGCGGACCTCGGCGAAGAGGTTCCGGATGGCGATGACCTCGTCGAACTCGCCGTCGAAGTGGAAGAGCGGGCCGCCGAACGCGACCGTGGCGACGATCTGGGTGTCCATGCCCGCGAAGTGATCCTCGCGGCGCAGCTCGAGCTCGGCGTAGGTGTCGTCCTCGTCCACCCGCGGCGCCCACGCGGTGAGGCGGGACTGGCGCCCGAGCCGGCCGTCGAGGTCCGAGGCGGCGACGATGCGCCCGTAGGAGCCGAAGTAGAACTCGCCCCGGTGCGCGTCCTCGTCTTCCTCCCCGTCGTCCTCTTCCTCTTCCGCGGCGCCCTCCTCCTGGCGAGGCGCCGGGGCGTCGGCGCGCTCGGCGGTGGGGGTCTGCGGGTCGGCGCCGGCGGGCGGCTCGTAGATGGTGGGCTGGGGGGGCACGCCCTCGGGCCGCTCGTCCTCGTCCCGCGGCTCCGATGGGGTCTCCTCGCCGCGCTGGTACCAGGGCGTCTCCGCGTCGCTCGCGGGCGCCTCGTCGTCCTGGGCGGACGCGAGCGCGGGGGCGAGAGAGAGCACGAAGAGAGCGGCGAGGAGGGCGGGGACGGAGCGCACGGCGACAGGAGGGTAGCGAAAAAGTCACGTCGTAGAAGGGCTCCGTCACTCAGGCGTGAGTCAACCCACGACACCTCCCGGAAATCACGCGGAAATCTCCGCGCGCCGCGCGAGAAAAAAGGCTCTCCTAACGTAGTCGTGGGTGCCCGAGGCGCCTGAATGGCGGCGCGCACCCCCTGCGCGCCTCAAGGTTGGGTTGTCGAGACTCAGCCAAGAGGAGGCAGGGGATGCGCAG
>Ga0310345_10001558_pt1 | contig 25178 bp, 19 predicted proteins | sample HC15DNA20500_MG_FD_204667 | JGI IMG/M metagenome (GOLD analysis project Ga0310345, IMG submission 204667) | Marine microbial communities from station ALOHA, North Pacific Subtropical Gyre - HC15-DNA-20-500_MG | ecosystem: Environmental > Aquatic > Marine > Oceanic | place: Pacific Ocean: North... | reverse complement strand
ATGAAGGCGGCGATCTTGGCGACCTCCGCCTCGGTCAGCTTGCCCTCGAACTCCGGCATGCCGCCGCCGGTGAAGGCGCCGCTCAGCACCACATGGGGCAGGTCGGAGATCGTGGCGGGGTCGGAGTAGCCCAGGTTGGGCACGTTGCCGCTCTTGCCCAGGCCCGGCGTGCCGTGACAGGTGGCGCAGTTGGCGACGTAGAGGCCCTGGCCCTCGGGCACGTCGGCGGGGTCGTAGTCGACGCCGCGCAGCAGGGTCAGCTCGCGCTCGGGCACCGCGAATTCGGGCATCTGCGCGTCGCCGCCCAGCTTGAAGGTGAACACGGTGCCCGGGCCGATGGTCTCGGTATGGCGGCCCTGCACGCCGTAGGCCCCGCCCCAGCCGGCGGCGATGGTCACGTACTGCTCGCCGTCCTTCGCCCAGGTCATCGGGGCGGCGATGACGCCGACGCCGAGCGTGGTCGACCACATCTCGTCGCCGGTCTTGGCGTCATAGGCCACGAAGCGGCCGTCCGAGGTGCCCTGGAACACCAGCCCCCCCGCCGTCGCCAGCGTGCCGCCGTTCCAGGGGTAGAGGTACTCGCGCCGCCAGGCCTCGGACTGGGTCTCGGGGTCCCAGGCGATCAGCATCCCGCGGGGCTGGCCGTTGGGGGCGACCGCGTTGAGGTAATAGCCCAGGTTCCAGCCGCTGCCCGCGCCGTAGGAGTTGGCCGAGGCCTCGTTGAACTTGCGCTCCACGTCCGGCATCAGCGTCAGGGGCACGCCCTGGGCGGGGATGTAGACGAGGCCGGTGTCGGGGCTGTAGCTCATCGGGTGCCAGTTGTGGGCGCCGTAGGCCGAGGGCACGACCTCCACCGCCTGGCCGGGTCCGGGCCGCGCGCCGACCAGCTCCACCGGCCGGCCGGCGTCGTCGTAGTGCGAGGCCCAGGTGGTGTGGGCGAAGGGCTCGGCCGAGAGGTACTCGCCCGTCTCCCGGTCGAGGACGAAGAAGAAGCCGTTCTTGGGGGCCTGCATGAGGACCTTGCGGGTCTCGCCCTCCCACTCGATGTCCGCGAGCAGGATGTGCTGGGTCGAGGTGTAGTCCCAGGTGTCGCCGGGCGTGTTCTGGTAGTGCCAGCGGTATTCGCCCGTCGCCGCGTCCAGCGCCACGATGGAGGCGAGGAACAGGTTGTCGCCGCCCTCGGGGCTGCGCACGTCGCGGTTCCACGGCGCGCCGTTGCCGACGCCGATGTAGAGGAGGCCGAGGTCGGGGTCGTAGGCCATGGCGTCCCAGACGGTGCCGCCGCCGCCCATCTCCCAGTATTTCGCGGACGGATCCCAGGTCTCGGCCGCCCTCTTCATGGCGTCGTTCTCGAAGGGCTTCTCGGGGTCGCCGGGGACGGTGAACCAGCGCCAGGCCTGCTCGCCGGTCTCGACGTCGTAGGCGGTGACGTAGCCGCGCGCGCCGTATTCGGCGCCGCCGTTGCCGATGATGACCTTGCCGTCGATCACCCGGGGCGCGCCGGTGATGGTGTAGGACCAGTCGTGGTTCCACACCGTGTCGACCTTCCACAGCCCCTCGCCGGTGGCCGCGTCGATGGCGTGGAGCATGCCGTCGTAGGCGCCCACGAAGACCTTGCCCTCCCAGATCGCCACGCCGCGGTTCACCACGTCGCAGCAGCCCTTGTAGCCGATGGCGGGGTCGACCTGCGGGTCGTAGACCCACAGCTCCTCGCCCGTCACGGCGTCGAGCGCGTGGACCACGGACCAGGAGGCGGTGACGTACATGATGCCGTCGACCACGATCGGCGTCGCCTCGACCCCGCGGCGGGACTTCATGTCGTGCGACCAGGCGAGGCCGAGCTCGCCCACCGTGTCGCGGTTCACCGAGGTCAGCTTCGAGAAGCGCTGCTCGGCATAGCCCAGGCCGTAGTTCAGCCAGTTCTCGGTCCCGCCCTCGGCGTTGGCGACGATGGCCGCGCCGTCGATGGCTTCGGTGGCGGCGCGGATCTGTTCGGGCGTCGGGGCCTGGGCTGCGGCGGGGGCCGCGCCGAGCAGGGCGAGCGCGGCCAGCGCGCCCGATATGTTCAGGGGTTTCATAGCTCTCCTCCCAATCGGTCGTCCGATTTTTCTGTGGCGCGGGGCCGCCGGCGGCGGGCGGCCCCGCGGGTCGTTCAGGCCGGCATCGCAGCCTTCACCTTCTCGGCGGTGATCGGCAGCGAGCGCACCCGCGCCCCCACCGCCCTGGCCACCGCGTTGCCGATGGCGGGCGCCACCACGGTGACGCCCGGCTCGCCCGCGCCGGTGGGGTAGCCGCCGGAGTCGAGCACCGCGGCGTCGACCTGCGGCATGTCCCACATCCGAAGCGGCGTCAGCCGGTCGAAGTTGTCGGCCTGGATGGCGCCGGCCTCGAAGCCCACGTCCTCGTGCAGCGCGATCGAGAGGCCCCAGAGCGCCGCGCCCGAGAGCTGGGCGCGCACCCCGTCGGGGTTCACCGCCGTGCCCACGTCGGTGGCGAGCGTCAGGCGGCGCACCGTCACGTGCCCGTCCGAGGGGTCCACCGCCACCTCCGCCGCGCAGGCGGTCCAGGAGGCGGACGCCCGCTCCTGCGCCGCCGAGCAGGCGAGGCCGACGGCCACGTTGGGCTCGCGGGGCTCGGCATAGCCGGAGCGGTCCGCCACGTCCTGCAGCACCCGGGCGAGGCGTTTCGCGCCGCCCGCGGTCACGCCCTCGCCCGCGTTCTTGCCGGCGCCGTCGAGCAGGCGCAGGCGCAGGGCGAGCGGGTCCTCGCCGAGCTCGGCTGCGATCTCGTCGAGGAAGCTCTCCACCGCCCACATCTGCCAGCCCGGCCCGACCGAGCGCAGGTGGCCCGGGGGCAGGGCGGCCTGGGCCACCTGGTTGAGGGAGAGGAGCGCGCGCTGGTTGGGGATCGTGTACCAGTGGTCCGCGCCGTTGACCGCGAAGGCGTCGAATTTCTTCTCCGCGTCGCCCGAGAGGTCCGGGGTCAGGAAGGCCGGCGCCTGGCGCAGCGAGGCCCAGGCGGAGGCCGAATGGCTCTTCCACCCGGTCACCGCCCCGTCCTTCAGCCCCGCCGTCAGCCGCACCGTGGCCGCGGGGCGGGTGTAGTCGCACAGCGTGTCGACCTCGCGCGAGTAGACCAGCTTCACCGGCCTGCCCACGGCCTTCGCGACATGGCAGGCCATGACGACATAGTCCGCGTCGAGCCTGCGCCCGAAGCCGCCGCCCAGCAGGCACTGGCGGAAGACGATCTTCTCGGGCGGGACGCCGAGGGCCTGGACGAGGCCGGTCATCAGGGTCTGGAACTGGTTGCCGGCGTGGATGCGGTAGGTCCCGTCCACGATCTCGACGGTGGCGTTCATCGGCTCCATCGGGGCGTGGACGTTGACGCCGGTGGTGTAGTCGGCCGTGAGGGTGGTCGTGGCCTCGGCGAGGCCCGCCTCCACGTCGCCGTCGTCGACGAACAGGCGCGGGTCCTCCTCGGTCTCGATCAGGCGGCGCGATTCGGCGTGGATGTCGGCGAGCGAGACCTGCGCGTTCGGGCCGGCGTCGTAGTCGATCTTCAGGGCCTTGGCGGCCTGGCTCGCGGCCCAGTAGCCCGACGCGACGGCGGCGACCCAGCCGGTGTGCATGCCCAGCGGGTCCTCGATCACCACGTGGCGGAGGTAGCCGGGGATTTTCGCGGCCTCGGTCTCGTCGACGGAGAGGACCGAGGCGCCGTAGCGCGTGGGCGGGGGCGCGGGCACGGCGACGACCATGCCGGGCAGGGTCACGTCGATGCCGTAGATGCCGGACCCGTCCACCTTGGCGGGGATGTCGAGCTGCGCCACCTGGCGGCCGACGATGCGCCGCTCGGAGGCGGGCTTGAGGGTCAGCGCCGCCATCTCCTCCTCGGAGAAGCTGCGGGGCCTCAGGCCGGAGGCCGCCAGCTCGCCATAGCTGATCGACTTCCCGTTTCCGGAGATCACGCCGTCCTTCGCCGTGTAGTCGGCAGGGGCGCCGCCGAGTTTCTCGGCCGCCATCTCGATCAGGGCGAGGCGCCCGGCGGCGCCGGCGCGGGAGAGCGTGTCGAACGACCAGTTCACCGACCAGGAGCCGCCGGTCAGCATCAGGCCGTGGCGGGGGTCGAAGCCGACGTAGCTGAGGTCGACGTTCTCCCAGCCGCAGTCGAGCTCCTCGGCCACCGCCTGGGCGAGGGCGCCGCCGACGTGCTGGCCCATCTCGGCCTTGGTCACGTGGACGACCACGCGGCCGTCGGCGTGGATGTCGAAGTAGAGGCTGGGCGAGATCGCCTCGGCCGAGGCGGCGGCGGGATCGGCCGTCCAGCCCAGGGTCAGCGAGGCGCCCGCGGCGCCGGCGCAGACCAGGAACCCCCGTCGGGTCAGGGGCATGCGATGGTGGGTCATGTGCGTGTCTCCCCTCAGCCCGCCGCGGTCTCGATCGCCGCGAGGATGCGGTCGTAGGTCATGCAGCGGCAGAGGTTGCCGCCCATGTGGGAGACGATCTCGTCCCGGCTGGGCGCGGGGTTCGTCGCCAGCAGGGCCGCGGCCTGCATGATCTGACCGGACTGGCAGTAGCCGCATTGCGGGACCTGCTGGGCGATCCAGGCGAGCTGCAGGGGGTGGCGGCCCTCGGGGTGCAGGCCCTCGATGGTGACGATCTCGGCGCCCTCGGCGGCCGAGACCGGGGTCTGGCAGGCGCGCACGGCGACGCCGTCGAGATGCACGGTGCAGGCGCCGCAGAGGCCGACGCCGCAGCCGAACTTGGTCCCGGTCAGGCCGGCGCCCTCGCGGATCGCCCAGAGCAGGGGCATGTCGCCGGGCACGTCGAGCTCGCGCGCCTCGCCGTTGATGGTGAGCTTCATCGTCGTCCTCCCTGTGTGCGGAGCCTTGTCCGCGCCCGCCGGGAGGCGTCCCGGCCGGAGGTCCGGCCGGGGGCGTCGGAACGCGGCCCCGGGCCGCGCCCCGGGGAGGGCGGGTCCGCGCGGCCTGGCGGTCCGGCTGGGCGCATCGGTTCCTGCGCGAAAACGTTGCGCCGCGCGGAGGCCGGCGTCTTGGCCTATCCCGCCAGCGGAATGGGACTCAGGCGACATGGGCGGCGGCGGGGGGCGCGGAGCGGGGCGCGGCGCGGGTCCTGCGAAGGCGCCCGGTGGAGGGGGTCGCAGGGCAGGACAGGGGGCGAGCCCTGGGGCGCCGTGAGGCGGGCGGCTCGCGGCGCCCTCGGCCGGGGCCTGGCGGCGAAGGCGGAGAGGCCCCGGGTCGAGCCCGGGGCTCCCTGTGGGGGGCGTGCGGCGTCGTCGGCCGGGGCCAGGGGACCGAGGGGGGGCGGGTCCGGGCGCCCTGCTGGGCCGGCGGCGTGCGGGAGGGTCAGGCGGTCGCGGGTTCCGCGCCTTCGCCGCGGGCGAATTCGAGGGGCGTGCAGCCGTGCAGGCGACGGAAGGCGCGGTTGAAGTGGCTGAGGTCGTTGAAGCCGGCGGCATAGGCGATCTCGGCCACCCGCGGGCGGGGGGCGGCGCGCAGGGCCCGGCGCACCCGGGCCAGGCGGCGGGCCATCAGCTCCTGCGAGAAGCTCGAGCCCCGGCCCAGCAGGTCGCGCTGGACCTGCCGCTCGGAGAGGCCGGCGAGGGCGGCGAGGCGGGCGAGCGAGAACTCGGGGTCGGCGGCGTGGCGCTCGATGGCGGCGATCAGGGCGGCGGCCCGCTCGGCCCGGCCGTCGATGCGCTCGAGCGCCATGCGGCCCGGCTCGCGGCGGAAGGCGAGGCGGGCGAGCTCGATCAGGAAGCCGCGGTCGGCGGCGTCGTCGAGGCCCTCGGCGGCGATGAAGCCCATGGCGTCGTGCAGGGCGTGGCCGCGGGGGTCGGAGGCGCGGCGGGCCTCGCCGACGGCGATCTCCTCGGGGGCGTCGCGCATCAGCGCCTCGCGCGGGACGTGGAGGGTGGCGGTCTCGGCCCCGCCGTCGCCGTAGCGGATCGCCACCGGCAGGCGCGAGTCGATCAGGGCGCAGTCGCCGGGTCCGAGGCGGCAGAGGCGGCCGTCGTGCTCGAACTCCAGCGTGCCTGCGAGCTGGCGGGCGAGGTAGAGGCAGTCGACGTCGTCGCGCCGGATGCAGGCGCGGTCGCGGGCGAGGCGGGCGTAGTTGGTGAAGATGTGGCTCATCTCCATGCCGCCGAGGCTGAGCTTGCCGAAGCCGGCGCGGCGGGAGGCGAGGTCGGGGCCGGGGTCGACGTCGAAGTTGCCGCAGAAGCTGCGCAGCGTCTCGCGCCACGCCTCGAAGGCGAGGTCGTGCTCCATGATCCGACATCCTCCCAACGCCGCGCCGGGTTGGCCCCGGTCGTTCCCGCCGGGGGCGCGGGACCGTTCCTCGGCCCTCGTCTCCCGCCGGCGGCGTCGCGCGAGGATAGCGGAGGGCGCCGTATCGGTAAACTCAAGCGTGCAACCCCGGGGCCGTCCCGCCCCCGGCCGCCCGGCGCCCCTCGCCCCCCGCGCCCCGCCCGCCCCGCGCCGCGGGCGCGCCCCCGCGGCCGGCGCCCGGCCCGACGCGGCGCTCCCCCGGCCGCCGCCGAGGCGCCGCGTCGGGCCTTGCGCCCGCGTCGCGGTCTCGCCCGCGGCGCAGGGGCGGGCTGGGGCGTCTTGGGGGACAGGGGCCCGCCTCCGGCGGCGCCGAGGCCGCGGACGGCGGGAGCGCCGCGTCGGGCGTCGCGCGCGGGGGGCGGTCTCGCCCGCGGCGCGGGGGCGGAGGGGGCGCATGGGGGACGGGGGCCCGCCTCCGGCGGCGCCGAGGCCGCGGGCGGCGGGAGCGCCGCGACGGGCCGCGCGCCCGGGGCGCGGTTGCGCCCGCGGCGCGGGGGCGGGCGGGTGCGCGTGGGGAGAGGGGCGCGGGGCGCGGGCGGCGGGGTCAGTCGGCGATGCGGGTCGCGAGGCGGTAGCGGGTCAGCTCCTCCTCCACCAGCAGGTACATGTCCGCGGGCGGGGTCTGCAGGGAGTGCACCAGGATCGTCGGGTCGACGCCCATTTCGGAGAGGTAGGACAGCGTCTCGCCCTGGCCGCGCTGGATCTCCTCCACCGCCAGGAAGGCGGGCAGGATCGTGGACTCGTCGTAATAGTGCTGGTGCAGGCCCACCCAGGCGGTGCGCGAGACGATGCGCTCCACCCCGCCCGCCAGCGCGTAGGGGCAGGCCGAGAGGCAGGCCGCGTCGGGCAGGGCGAGGGTGTCGAGGCCGAGCTCCCGCAGGCGCCGCCCGATGGCCAGCGCCTGGTCGACCGAGCCGCCGGGCGAGTGCAGGGCCACGGCGTCGGGCGGCGTCTCCAGGCTTTCGACATGGGCGTGCAGGCGGGCGGCGGCGGTCTCGTCGATGCCGCCGGCGGCGAGCAGCACCCGGCCGAAGGCCTCCGTCTCGTGCATCGAGAACTCCAGCCGCCGGGGCAGGGTGGAGGGCAGGGGGACGGGGCCGGTGGAGGGCTGCTCGGGGCCCAGCCGCGAGGGCACGCGGCCCGGCGAGAACGGGCGGCGCTGGTCGCCGGGGGAGACCGGGGTCTCGGGCGCGGTGCGGATGCCCTCGCGGCCGGGCAGGCGCAGCTCCCCCCAGCCGGTCTCGAAGGCCACCAGCCCCGCCACCAGCACCTGGGCGGCGAGGCACAGGCGCAGCACCAGCCGGGCCGACGGCAGGCGCGAGAAGGGCGGGCGCGGCGCGGCGGGGGCCTCGGCGCTCACTCGGCCGCGTCGATCTTCAGGGCGGAGGGGCCGCGGCGCTCGGGGCGGGCGCCGGGGTCGGCGGGGGGCTCGCGGCCGGGGTCGGCGGCCTCGGGCGCGGGGCCGAGAGCGGCGGGGTCGGGCGGGGCGCGACGGTCGGCAGTGTCGGGCGGGGCCCGACGGTCTGCGTAGTCGGGCGGGGCCCGACGGTCGGGCTCGCGCGCAGGGGGAGCCTCGCGGTCGTGGCGGGCCTGGTCGGCGGCCCCCATGGCGCCCTCGATGTCCTTCATCGCCCGCATCGCCGCGCGCAGGTCGGCGAGCGTCAGCGTCGCCTCGGCGCCCGCCCCCTCCTTGCCGCGGCGGATCGCGGCCTGGGTCACGGCGAGGATGAACACCAGCACGCCCGGCAGCAGGTCGATGGCGATGGCGCCCGCCCAGGAGGGCGCGAAGTTCCCCGCATAGCGGATCACCGCGTCGGCCGAGGAGATCGGGGTGTAGGTCGTCTCCTGCGGCGGCGGCATGGCGAGCACCTCCTCGGCCGCCGCGCGCAGCGTCGCCGCCCGCCCGTCGAGAGCGTCGAGCACCGAGCCGATGGTCGCGGCCTGGTCCTGGCGCACGCCCGCGGAGGCGCCGTCGAGCTCGGGCAGCACCACGGAGGCTCGCAGGTCCTCCGCCGCGCGGGCCACCAGCTGGGCGACCTGCAGCTGGCGCAGGGTGGTGATGACCCCGGCGAGGCGCACCGATTCCTCGGAGAAGGTGACCGAGCGCTGGTCGACCGGCCCCTGCGCCACGATCAGCGCCCGCATCCGCGAGAGGATGTCGTTGCCTTCCTCGAAGGCGGCCTGGATCGGCTGGCCCTGGGCGGCGATCTGCGCCTCCAGCGCGCGCAGCTCGTCGGCCTTCTGGTTCAGCAGGCGGAACACGGCGCCCCGGCCGGCGGTGCCGGAGAGCTCGCCGGCGCGCTCCTGTTCGGAGAGGTCCTCGAAGGAGGTGCGGGCGCGGGCCACGTCGCGCTCCAGCCCCTGGGCGGAGACGGCGATCAGGTGGGCGCGCTCGAGGCTCGCCTGGTAGTCCTGCACGGTGCGGGCGAGGTGCTGCTCCACCGCCGCGCCGCCGGCCAGCGCCGCCGCGTTCAACCAGCTCGACATCGCCACGATGGCGACGGAGCCGACCATCGTGGCGATGGACAGGCCCACGAAGCCGCCGGCGGTGCGCATGGCGGGCAAGAGGCGGAGCAGATAGCTCCAGAACACGAAGATGCCGACGGAGACGGCGATGGAATAGGCCACCGCCGCGAGGAAGCTCATCGCGCCGGTGTCCTCCAGCAGGGAGGAGACGCCGAGATAGGTGTAGATGCCCGAGGCGACGGCCAGCACCCCCAGGGCGGCGGGGGTGAAGGCGTCGAGCCAGGTCAGATGGCCTTCCAGCTCGCGGGCGGAGCGAAGTCCGTTGACCTCGTCCCGCGTCAGATCCTGTTGCGTCAATCGTCGCTCCCACCAGCCCCCGCACCAGATATGGGAGCCTGCGCGCCCGCATCAACGCGCCCGACGTTCACCGCTTCGCCAGCCGGGCGGAGGAGGGGAGGGCGGCGCAGGTGCGCCCCGCGCCCTCCGCGCGTCCCGCAGGCGGCGGGGGCAAGGGCGCGGCGCGTGCCCTGCAGGCGGCGGGGGACGGGGGCGCCGCGTGCGGCCCGCAGGCGCCTCGGGGCCCGCCCCCGGGCCTCAGAAACCGACCGCGCAGCCGTCCTTGCGGGGGTCGGAGCCGGCGGCGTAGCCGCCGCCGGGGAGGCGGCGGATCAGCTGCGCGCCGCCGAAGCCGAAAGAGACGTCGGGGCTCTCGAGGGTGATCTCGTGGCCCCGCGCGCGCAGGGCCTCGACCAGGCGCGGGTCCATCGCCTGCTCGCAGGCGACGCCGAGCCCCTGGGTGATCCGCCAGCGGGGGGCGTCGGCGGCGATCTGCACGTCCTGGTCCCAGAGCTGGGTGCGCAGCACCATCTGCATGTGGCCCTGCGCCTGCATCGGCCCGCCCATCACGCCGAAGGACATCTCCGGCGCCCCGTTCTTCATCAGGAAGCCGGGGATGATGGTGTGGAACGGCCGCTTCCGCGGCCCCACCCGGTTCTGCGAGCCGGGGTCCAGCGAGAAGCCGCAGCCGCGGTTCTGCAGGCTGACGCCGGTGCCCTCGGGCACCACGCCCGAGCCGAAGCCCATGTAGTTCGACTGGATGAAGGAGATCATCATCCCCGAGGCGTCGGCCGCCGTCAGATAGACCGTCCCCCCCGCCCTCGGCGCCCCTGCGCCGAAGTCCTGGGCCCGGCCGGTGTCGACCATCGCCGCACGCCCGGCGAGATAGCCCGGCGAGAGCAGGTCCGCGACCGAGACCGAGCTCATGTGGCCGAGGTCGGCCACGTATTCCTCGGCGTCGCGGAGCGCGAGCTTCATCGCCTCGATCATCAGGTGCACGGCCTCCGGGTCGTCGGGGCCGAAGCAGCGCACCGGCAGATGCTCGAGGATGCCCAGCGCCATGCAGGCGGCGATGCCCTGGCCGTTGGGGGGGATCTCGTGCAGCTCGGCCTCGTCGAAGGATCCGTGGACGGTGCCGCACCAGTCGGGCGCCTCGGCCGCGAGATCGTCGAGGGTCATCGCCCCGCCGTGGCGGGCGGCGTCGGCGGCGATCCGCTCGGCGATCTCGCCGCGGTAGAAGGCCTCTCCCTTGGTCGCCGCGATCCGGCGGAGGTCGGCGGCGGCGGCGGGATTGGAAAAACGCTCGCCGGGGGCGGGGGCGCGGCCGTGGGGGAGGAAGGTCCGGGCGAAGCCGGGCTGGTTTTTCAGGGTCGCGACGCTGCGCGCCCAGGTGGCGGCGATCATCGGGGTGACGGGAAAGCCGCCTTCGGCCAGCCGGATGGCGGGGGCGAGCAGGGTCTCGAACGGCAGGCTCCCGAAGCGGGCGTTGAGCGCCATCCAGGCGCCGACGGCGCCGGGGACGGTGACGGCCTCCCACCCCCGCTCGGGCATCGCGGAACGGCCGGCGAAGCGCTCGGGCGTCCAGCCGGCGGGGGAGCGGCCCGACGCGTTGAGCCCGTGCAGCTCCCTCCCGTCCCAGAGGATCGCGAAGGCGTCGGAGCCCAGGCCGTTGCCGGTCGGCTCGACCACCGTCAGGGCGGCGGCGGCGGCCAGCGCCGCGTCGACCGCGTTGCCGCCCAGGCGCAGCATCTCGAGCCCCGCCTGCGCGGCCAGCGGCTGGGAGGTCGCCACCACGTTGTCGGCCATCACCGGCGAGCGGCGGGAGGGGTAGGGGGCGGCGATGGGGAAGGACATGGAACGCTTCAAGGAGGGCCTCAGAGGCATTGTGCGTCGGTGGGGGACTTCTCGATCGTCGGTGCATCTCCTGTCGGACTCGGGCCGGGGGCGTCCTGGAAGATCGCCTGCGCCCGGCGGCGGAAGGCGGCGCGCTGGGCGCGGGTCTTCACGTGGCGGCCGTCGAACAGGATCTCGCCCTCGCTCGCCGGCTGCAGCTGCAGGGCGGCGCGGGCGAGGGTGGTCTTGCCGCAGCCGCTCTCGCCCACCAGGCCCAGGGCCTCGCCGCGGGCGATCCTGAGGGAGACGCCGGCGACGGCGCGGACCTGGCCGGTCTCGCGCCGCAGCAGGCCCGAGCGGATCGGGAAGCGGACGTGGAGGTCCGCGATCTCCAGCAGCGGCGGGCTCACCGAGACGGCTCCGAGGAGGGGGTCGGCTCCGAGGAGGGGGCGGGGTCCGGGAGGGGCGCGGGCAGGGGGCGCCAGCAGGCGAAGAGGCGGCCGTCGCGGAGCTCCGCCGGCGGATCCTCGGCCCGGCAGCGGGCCTCGGCCCGGGCGCAGCGGGGGTGGAAGCGGCAGCCGGCGACGGGGCGCATCGGGTCGGGGGGCGAGCCGGGGATCGGCTGCAGCCCGCGGGAGCGGTCGAGGTCCAGCCGCGGCACGCTGTCGAGCAGGCCGCGGGTGTAGGGATGGCGCGGCGCGCGGTAGAGGGCGCGGGCCTCCGCCGCCTCGACCACGCCGCCGGCGTACATCACGCAGACCCGGTCGGCGTAGCGCGCCACGATCCCGAGGTTGTGGGTGATCAGCACGAGCCCCACCCCGTTCTCCCGGCACAGGCGCGCGGTCAGCGCCAGGATCTGGGCCTGGATGGTGACGTCGAGCGCGGTGGTCGGCTCGTCCGCCAGGATCAGCTTCGGCCGGCAGGCGAGCGCCATGGCGATCACCACCCGCTGGCGCATGCCGCCCGAGAACTCGTGCGGGTATTGCCGCAGCCGGCGCGCGGGGTCGGTGACGCCGACCTGGGTCAGCAGGTCGACCGCGCGGGCCTCGGCCTCGGCCTTCGACAGGCCGAGCTTGGCGCGCATCCCCTCGGTCAGCTGGCGGCCGATGGTCAGCACCGGGTTGAGGGCGGTCATCGGCTCCTGGAAGATCATCGCCATGTCGCCGCCGCGCAGGGTGCGGCGCCGCTCGTCGTCCAGCTCCGCGAGGTCGCGGCCCTGGAAGCGGATGCGCCCGGCGCCGACGCTCAGCTCCTCGGGCAGCAGGCCCATCGCGGCGAGCGCGGTCAGCGACTTGCCCGAGCCCGACTCGCCCACCACCGCCACGGTCTCGCCCTCTTCCACGGTCAGGGAGGCGCCGTGCACCAGCCGGCGGCGCGCGCCGTCGCGCGCCAGGTCGATGGCCAGGTCCTCGATCTCGAGCAGCGGCAAGGCCTCGGGTCTCCGCGCAGTCAGGTCAGGACCCCGGGGGGCGGGGCGGAAGGGGAGGGCGGCGAAACCCGCGCGCCCGACTCGACAGGTCGTATCGGACCGATTATCGATATCGATAATGCGGGACCAAGTTCGGGGGGGAGTCAATGCAATCGTCATCGCGCGCCGCCGCGGGGGGGGCGGAGGCGGCGCCCCGCACGCCCGCCGCGGGTCGGCGCGTGGACCAGGTCCACCTGGCGTTGCGCCGGGCGGTCCTGTTCCGCAGCCTCGTCCCCGGCGACCACCTGCTGGAGCAGACGCTGGCCGCCGAGCATGGCTGCAGCCAGGGCACCGTGCGCGAGGCGCTGCTGCGCCTGGCGGAGGAGGGGTTGGTGGAGCGGCGCGGCTATCGCGGCACCGTGGTCACCGACACCTCGCTGCCCGAGGCGGCCGGCATGGTGCGCGTGCGCCTGTCGATCGAGCGGGGCGTCGCCCAGCGCATCGCGGCGGGGGAGGCGGACCTCGCCGACCCGCGCCTCGCCTCGATCCTCGAGGGGATGGACGCGGCCCATGCGGCGGGGGACCTCTACCTGTGCTCGGAGCTCGACCGCGAGTTCCACGCGGCGCTGGCGGAGGCGGCGGGCATGGGGCTGCTGCGCCCGATGCTGTGGCGCTGCGCGCTGCACATCCACCGCTACACCCTGGGCGGGCTGGAGGTGCCGCGCCCGTTCTTCCAGGAGGCGGGGGTGGGCGACGAGCATCGCGCGCTGCTCGCCCAGCTCGCCTCCGGCGACGCGGAGACGGCGGCGCGCGCCATGGCCGATCACCTCGCCCAGGTGCTGCGGCGCTGGGCGCCCTCGCTGCTCGCCGCGGCGGGGGGCGAGGCGGCCTTCGGAGCGGTCTGAGAGGAGCCTCGCGCCCGGACGGCGCCTGAGAGGAGACGCCCATGACCTATTCCATCGTCGCCCGCGACCCGCAGACCGGCGAGTTCGGCGTCGGCGTCGCCAGCCGCTTCTTCGCGGTCGGGGCGCTGGTCCCCCACATCCGCCCCGCCGCCGCCGTCGCCACCCAGGCCTTCGTCAACCCGCTGTGGGGCGTCGAGGGCGTCGGGCGGATCGCGGCCGGGGAGGCGCCGGCGCAGGTGCTCGCCGATTTCCTCGCCCGCGACGCGGGCGCGCCGCAGCGCCAGTGGCACGCCCTCGACGCGCAGGGGCGGATCGCGGCCCACACCGGGGCCGAGTGCGTGGACTGGGCGGGGCATGTGGCGGGGCAGGACGTCTCGGTCGCCGGCAACATGCTGGCGGGGCCCGGGGTGATCGAGGCGGCGCTGGCGGCCTGGCGCGCGGCGCCGGGCCTGCCGATGGCCGACCGGCTGCTGGCCGCGATGCGCGCGGCCGAGGCCGCGGGGGGCGACAAGCGCGGCCGCCAGTCGGCCGCGATCCGGGTGCATGACGGCGAGGTCTACCCGCGCCTCGACCTGCGGGTGGACGACCACGGCGCGCCGCTGGACGAGCTCGCCCGCCTGCTGGCTGTGGCGCGGGAGCGGTTCACGCTGTTCTCGGCCAACATGGGCCGGGCCGCGGCCTTCTCCGGCGAGACCGACCGCCGCCCGCTCGACGCCGCCCTCGCGCGGCTGGAGGCCGAGCGCGCGGCCCGCGGCGAGACCACCCGCTCCCACGCCCGCGACCCGGACTGAGGATCGCCCGACGCCCGCCGAGCGCGCGGCGGGCGGGGATCAGTTGGGGGATCGGGCGGGGATCAGTCGGGGGTCCAGGCCGCGGCGCCGCCGTCGGGGTCGGCGGCCTTGCGGGCGGCGAAGACGTATCCGGCGGCGGTCATCGCCTCGAGCGCGGGCAGGCCGCGGCGCTGGGCCAGCGCCGCCTGCACCGCGGGCCCCAGCGCGTAGTCCCCGCGCGAGCCGAAGCAGCGCGCCACCACGCCGACGAGATCCGGGCGGGCCTGGAGCGCCCCCCCCAGCGCCTCGAGGATCGCGTCGCGAAGGGGCGGGGAAGCGGCCTCGGCCTGCACCGCCAGCGCCTCGACGAAGGGGAACAGGTCCTGCGGGCTGCGCGCCTCGGGGTCCGCGCGCAGGAAGCGGGCGGCCAGGGTCTCGACCCCCGCCTCGCCCTGAAGCTCGACCAGCGCCACGGCCCAGGCGCCCAGCGCGGGCGAGACGGCGCCGTCCGCGCCCACGGCGTTCAGCCGGCCCTCCACCAGCGCCTCGGCCCGCGGGCCGCCGGCGAGGCCGAGGAGCAGGGCCAGGATCGGCTCCATCTGGCCCGCGGCCGGGTCCTTCAGGCTCTCGGCCAGCGCGTCGGCGCCCAGCGGCAGGTCCAGGCCGCGCAGCACCGGGTAGGGCGCGCGGTCGAGCTCGCGCAGCGCGAGGCGGCGCAGGCGCAGGTCCCGCTCGCCCAGCATCGCGGCGGCCATCTCGAAGCGGGCGGGGTCGAGCGGATGCTCCCAGCCGCGGGCGGCGGCGAGGATCGCTTCGACCGCCGGGCGGGTGACCCGGTCCACCACCTCGAGGCGGCGCCAGACGTCGTCGAGCGGATCGTGGGCGAAGAGCACCGCCTCGTCGGCGTCGAGATCGGGGGGCGCCGAATCCGCCCCCGCCGCCAGGAACCCGGCCGGGTCCGGCGCATAGGGCGTGGCCGAGACCGCCGCGGGCGCCGCGACCAGCCGCCAGCGGGAGGGGTCCTCGGGATCGGCCGCGGCCAGCGCCACGGCGTCGGCGTCGAACAGCCGGTCCACCAGGGTCAGCGGCGGCAGCCAGGCGTCGAAGGCGCAGGCCCGCGCCGGGGGGGCGGCCGCCGCCCCCAGCGCCAGCCCGAGCGCCAGCAGGCCGGCCGCGAGGCGAGGGCCCCGCCGGCGGCTCACCGATAGGGCTCCACCACGTCGGCCGACAGCGAATAGCCCACGTCGGCGAGCTGCGTCTCGGCGGCCGAGGCGCCGAACATGCCGGTGACGATCACCGGTTCGAACATGTCGCTCAGCTCGTAGGGGGTCTCGGTGGTGACGAAGACGATCTGGTTGGGCGGCGGCGGCGGCACGTGGATGCAGGCGCCCACGAAGGGCACCAGCAGGAAGGCGGTGGTGCCCACCCCGTCGTAGTCGAGCGGCACCACGAAGCCCGGCAGGCGCACCCGCTTGCCGTCGTATTCGCGGGTGACGGCGGCGGCGGTCTCCTGCTCGAAGGGGCTGGTCATCTCGCCGTGCTGGACCACGCCAAGCTCGCTCAGCCGCCTGTAGGTCTCGCCCTGGCCGAAGGCGGGGACCAGGTCGCCCCAGTTCAGGTCGATGGTCGCCTCGGCCCGCAGGCGCCCGGCCAGCGGCGCCAGCGCCAGCGCGCCGAGGCCGGCCAGGATCCCGCGGCGGGCGGGCGAGAGGGGCGGGATGCGCATCGGTCGGACCTCCGGCCGGGATCAGATTCGGATGGTCATGCCGTCGGCCAGCGACATGCGCCATGCGCGGATCGCGGGCGGCAGGCCGGCCAGCGCCCCGGCCGCCACCACGGCGGCCAGCAGGCCCAGCTCCCGCGCCCCCGGCGCGGAGAGAGGCAACCACAACCCCCAGGCGGAGTCGATCCACGGACGCGCGAGCGCCAGCAGCGCATAGAGCAGCCCCAGCCCCGCGGCCGCCCCGGCGGCGGCGAGCAGCGTCGCCTCCAGCACCAGCAGCCCGAGGATGGTCGCGGGCCGCGCCCCCACCGCGCGCAGGATCGCCATCTCCCGCCTCCGCGCGTCGAGCCCGGCGAAGACCATGGCGGCGAGCCCGATCAGCGCCGTCGCCACCACCATGCCCGAGACCGCCACCAGCGCCGTCTCGGCCACGCCCACGATGGCCCACAGCTCCTGCAGGGCGACGCCGGGCAGGACCGCCAGCAGCGGCTCCTGATCGTATTCGTTGATCCAGCGCTGCAGGCCGAAGATCTGCAGGCGCGACTTCACCCCCACCAGCGCGGCGGTGACCGCCTGGGGCTGCAGGTCCATCCCCCGCACCGCCTCGGCCGAGACGCGGGCCCCCTCGGGCGCCTGGGCGCCGCGGGTCCAGTCGACGTGGATCGCCTCGATCGCCTCGAGGCCGACATGCACCGTGCGGTCGACGGGGGTGCCGGTCCGCTCCAGGATCCCGGCCACCCGGAACGGCTTGTCGCCATGCTCGGTGAAGGAGGCGAGGCCGTGGGCCACCACGATCTCGTCCCCGATGGCGTAGCCCAGCGTCTGCGCCGCCTCCGCCCCGATCACCGCGTCGAAGAGGTCGTCGAAGCGCCCGCCCGCGGCGAAGGCCAGCGGCCGGCCGCCGCGGTAGCGGTAGCGGTCGAAATAGGCCTGCGTGGTGCCCAGCACCCGGAAGCCGCGGTGGCTGTCGCCCAGCGACAGGGGCACGATCCACTCGACCTCCGGCCGGGCGGCGATGTCCTCGTAGCTTTCCCAGGTCAGGTTGGCGGTGGCGTCTCCGATGCGGAACACCGAGTAGAGCAGCAGCTGCACCGAGCCCGAGCGCGCCCCCACGATCAGGTCGGTCCCCGAGACGGTGTCGGCGAAGGAGGCCCTGGCCCCGGTGCGCACCGTCTCCACCCCCAGCAGCAGGCAGGTCGAGAGCGCGATGGCCGCCGCCGTCAGAGCCGCGGTGACGCGGCGGTTGAGCAGCGACAGGACGGCGAGACGCAGGAGGCTCATGCCGCCCCCCGCAGGGTCCGCGCGATCTCGGGCAGCGCCACCGAGCGGTCGAAGCGGGCGGCGAGCGCGGGGTCGTGGCTGACCATCAGCAGGGTCGCGCCGGCGGCGTCGGCCTGGGCGAACATCAGGTCGAGGAACGCCCCCTGCGCCGCCACGTCGAGGGCCGAGGTCGGCTCGTCCGCCACGATCAGCCCCGGCGCCCCGATCAGCGCGCGCGCCACCGCCACCCGCTGCTGCTGGCCGACCGAGAGCTCGGCGGAGGGCGCGCGGGCGACCAGCGCCTCGGGCAGGCCCAGGGCTGCGGCGAGGCGCAGCGCCTCGGCCCGCGCCCCGCGCCCGACCCGGGCGCGGCGCTCCGGCGCGAAGCGCAGCGGCAGCAGGATGTTGTCGAGGGCGCTCGCGTAGGGCAGCAGGTTGAACATCTGGAAGACCACGCCGATCCGCTCGGCCCGGAACCGGTCGCGCCGGGCGGGGGAGAGGGCGGAGAGCGCCTCGCCCTCCACCTCCACCACCCCCGCCTGCGGGGCGGCGACCCCGCAGACCAGCGCCAGCAGCGTCGACTTGCCCGAGCCTGAGGGGCCGTGCAGGAACACCCGCTCGCCCCGCGCGATCTCCAGCGCGTCGACCTCGAGCGCGAACGCGCCCGAGGCGCGGTTTCCCGCGCCCCAGGCGTAGCGCACCCCCTCCAGCCGCAGCGCCGGCGTCATCGATCAGAGCGCGCCGTCGAGGTCCAGCTCCGGCGCGTCGCGGTCGACCTCGAAGGCCCGGGCGCCGCCGTCGGAGACCACCTGCACCGCCAGCTCCTGCGCGCCGGGGAAGGCGTCGAAATAGGGGAAGGCGAGGGCGTCGATCGCGCCCGGGTCCGTGCAGCTCAGCTCCCACAGGGCGTGGAATTCGGAATGCCCGCCCGCCTCGTCGTGGTCGTCATGATCGTCGTGGGCGTGCGCCTCGCCGTCGTGATCCTCGCCCTCGTCGTGGTCATGGTCGCCCTCGCCCTCGTCATGGGCGTGGTCGTCGCCGTCGTCGTGGGCATGCGCCCCGTCTTCGGCGTGATCCTCGCCGACCAGCTCGGCGGCGACCTCGAGGACCTCGCAGCCGGCGGCCTCGGGGAAGGCGATCAGCTCCAGCGGGCGGGAGAGCCGGTCGAGGGCCTGCTCGACCGCGGCGCGGTCGGCCTCGCTCTGGGGCGCGTGCTCGAAGCCCACCACGTCGGCGCCGGGCGCGACCAGCGCCAGGGCGATGCGGTCGCCCTCGCGCGCGATGTCGAGCCGGCCGTGGCCATGGACATGGGCGCCGAGCTCCCGGTGCTCCTGCGCCGTCGCGGGATGGGCGGCGAGACCGAGGGCGAGGAGGGCGAGGGGCGCGAGGCGGCGGGTCATGGGGGTCCTTTCCGGATCTGGGGGCGGAATCGCCGACGGCGGCGACCGTAGTGGATCGGGATGCAATGTTATAGCATAACTTTCGTGACGCCCCGCGAGACCGCCCCGGCCGAAGGCCCGGGCTCCGCGATGACGTCCCGAAGCCGGCCTCGCGGTCAAGCCCCGCGCGCGGCGGCCCCTGCGCCAGGGCCTCGCGCCTCGGGGGCGCGGCGCCAGGGGCAGGCGGCGCGGGGGGAGGTCGTCTCCGGTCGGGGCGCCCGGCGGGATCGCGGTTGCGGCCCGCTGGCCCCTTGGACCGGGCCCTTGGCTTCGCTATCCCCTGCGGTCCGAGACCCCCGCAGGGAGACCCCGCCTTGGACACGCCCGCCGACAGCCCGCCCCCCGCGCACGCCGCCGCCTCCGAGCCGCCTGTCGCCCAGAAGATCGCCCGGCTGATCGCCGGGGAGATCGGCGCCCGCCCGCCCCAGGTCGCCGCCGCGGTGGAGCTGCTGGACGGGGGCGCCACGGTCCCCTTCGTCGCGCTACCGCAAGGAGGTCACCGGCGGGCTGGACGACGCCCAGCTGCGCACGCTCGCCGACCGGCTGACCTACCTGCGCGAGCTGGAGGCGCGGCGCGCGGCGATCCTCAAGTCGATCTCCGAGCAGGGCAAGCTGACCGAGGACCTCGGCCGCGCCATCGCCGGGGCCGAGACCAAGGCGACGCTCGAGGACCTCTACCTCCCCTACAAGCCCAAGCGCCGCACCAAGGCGATGATCGCCCGCGAGAACGGGCTGGAGCCGCTGCTGCGCGCGATCCAGGAGCGGCGGGAGGCGGAGCCGGAGGCGCTGGCCGCGGACTACCTCGGCGAGGCGGTGAAGGACGTGAAGGCCGCGCTCGACGGCGCCCGCGACATCCTGGTGGAGGAGCTGGCGGAGAACGCCGACCTGCTCGGCCGCCTGCGCGGGCTGATGCAGAAGACCGGCGTGGTCTCGGCCACGGTGGTTCCGGGGAAGGAGGCGGAGGGGGCCAAGTTCTCCGACTACTTCGCCCATTCGGAGAAATGGGAGACGATGCCCTCGCACCGCGCGTTGGCGATCATGCGCGCCCAGAACGAGGAGATCGTGACGGTGGCCATCGCGCCGGAGCCCGAGACGGGCGAGGCGCAGGTCGAGGCCGCCGTCGCCGCCGCCGTGGGCATCCGGGGCGAGGGGCCGGGGGACCAGTGGCTGAAGAAGACCGCCGGCTGGGCCTGGCGGGTGAAGCTGTCGCTGACGATGTATCTCGACCTGATGGGCGAGCTGCGCAGGCGGGCGCATGAGGAGGCGATCGCCGTTTTCGCGCGCAACCTCAAGGACCTGCTGCTGGCCGCGCCGGCGGGGCCGCGGGCGACGCTGGGCCTCGATCCCGGCATCCGCACCGGGGTCAAGGCCGCGGTGGTGGACGCGACCGGCAAGCTGCTGGAGACGGCGACGCTCTATCCCTTCCAGCCGAAGAAGGACGTGCGCGGGGCCGAGGCGAAGATCGTCGAGATGGTGCGGAAGCACGGCGTCGAGCTGGTCGCCATCGGCAACGGCACCGCCTCGCGCGAGACCGAGCGGCTGGTCGCCGATGCGCTCAAGCTGCTGCCCTCGGGCGCGAAGACGCCGACCAAGGTGGTGGTGTCGGAGGCGGGGGCCTCGGTCTATTCGGCCTCCGAGCTGGCGTCGAAGGAGTTCCCGGACCTGGACGTGTCGCTGCGCGGCGCGGTCTCGATCGCGCGGCGGCTGCAGGACCCGCTGGCGGAGCTGGTGAAGATCGAGCCCAAGAGCATCGGCGTCGGCCAGTACCAGCATGACGTGGACCAGCACCGGCTGGCGAAGGCGCTGGACGGGGTGGTGGAGGATGCGGTGAACGCGGTGGGGGTGGACCTCAACACCGCCTCCGCGCCCTTGCTGGCGCGGGTGGCGGGCGTGGGGCCGTCGCTGGCGCAGAACATCGTGGGGCATCGCGACGCCAACGGGGCCTTCGCCTCCCGCAAGGCATTGAAGAAAGTCTCGGGGCTGGGGCCCAAGGCCTTTGAGCAATGCGCGGGCTTCCTGCGGGTGCAGGGGGGCGAGGAGCCGCTGGACGCCTCGGCCGTGCATCCGGAGGCCTACGATCTGGCGCGGGCCATCGTGAAGGCCTGCGGGCGGGACATCCGGGCGATCCAGGCCGACGGCTCGGCGCTGAAGCGGCTGGACCCGGAGGATTTCGTGACCGAGGCCTTCGGCCTGCCCACCGTGCGCGACATCCTGGGCGAGCTGGAGAAGCCGGGCCGCGACCCGCGGCCGGAGTTCCGGACGGCCAGCTTCGCGGACGGGGTCGAGGAGATCTCGGACCTGCGCGAGGGGATGCTGCTGGAGGGCACGGTGACCAACGTCGCCGCCTTCGGCGCTTTCGTGGACATCGGCGTGCACCAGGACGGGCTGGTGCACATCAGCCAGCTGGCGGACCGGTTCGTGAAGGACCCGCACGAGGTGGTGAAGGCGGGCGACGTGGTGAAGGTGCGGGTGATGGAGGTCGACGCGGCCCGCAAGCGCATCGGTCTCTCGATGCGCAAGCAGGCCTCCTCCGACGACGGCGCCCGCGGCGGCGAGCGGCGCGGCGGCCCGCGCGAAGCCCAGGCCGGGCGCGGCCGCGGCCCGGGGGGCCCGGGCGGGCAGGGCGGTCCCGGGGGCAAGGGTCCCAACCCGCGCGGCCCCGGCGGCGGCGGGCGCGGTCCCGGCAAGGGCCCGGGCGGGGGCAAGCCCTCCGGCGGCTCGGGCGCGGGCGAGGGCGCGCTGGGCGCGGCCCTCCTCGACGCTATGCGCAAGCGGAGCTGACGGCGCGAGGCGCCCGTCGGCGAGCGGTCGGGGGCGTTGCGGCGCCGACCGCTCCCAAAGGCGCGCCCCGGGTTCGACCGGGGGCCTCTCCTCCGGCCGGCGTTCTGCTCCGGCGGCTGCGCGGGACCTCCGGCGCCGGCCCCCGGCCGGCCGGCCGGAAGCGCCGCGTCGGCTGTCGCGCGCGGGGCGTGCGTCCGGCCCGCGGCGCGGGGCGGAGGGCGCGCCGGCGGCGACCGCCGCGGGCGGCGGGCGGGGCGCCTCGCCGGGGCGGGGCGCGCGGGCGGCGGCCGGGGACGCCTGCCGCAGGCGTGACGCTCCCCCGGCGCCGCGGGCGGGACGCGGGCCCCGGGCGCGACGGTCGACGCGGCGCCTCCGCGACTGCTGGCGCGCGGGCGGGAGGCGTGCGAGGCTCCGCGGCGGGGGGCCGGAGAGAAGGAAAAGCGCATGGGCGAGGTCGCCGGCGGATGTCTCTGCGGCGCGGTGCGCGTCGGCGCGGCGGGCGAGCCGCTGCGGGTGGCGCTCTGCCACTGCCTCGACTGCCGCAAGCACCACGGGGCGGCGTCCTACGCCGCCGCCATCTTCGTGCGCTCGGCGGTGAGCGTCTCGGGCGAGACGGCCAGCTGGCGCGGCCGGCATTTCTGCCCGCGCTGCGGTTCCTCGGTCTTCGCCGTCTCGGGCGACGAGATCGAGCTGCACCTGGGCGCGCTGGACGCGCCGGGGCGCTTCGTCCCGACCTACGAGGCCTGGACCTGCCGGCGGGAGCCCTGGCTGCCGGAGATCCCCGGCCTCGCGCGGTTCGAGCGGGACAGGGACCCGCCCGAACCCTGAGCGCGGCCCCGGTCGGGCCCCCGGTCGGCCCCCCGGTCGACCCCGGTCCGCCTCAGTCGGCCTCGATCGGCAGGCTCTCGTCCGTCGCCCATTCGGACATCGAGGCGTCGTAGACCGCCACGTCCTCGAAGCCCAGCTGGTGCTGCAGGAACGCGTCGAGCGTCGCCGCGATCCCGCCGCCGCAGTAGTTCAGCACCCGCTTGCCCGGCTCGGCCCCCGCCGCGGCGAAGGCGGCCGCCGCCGCGTCGGGCGAGACCAGGCGCTTCGTCGCCGGGTCCACCAGCGAGGCCGCCGGCACGTTGGTCGAGCCGGGGATGCGCCCGGGGCGGCCGTAGCGGGGGTTCTCGCCCGAATGCAGGTCGGGGCTCAGCGCGTTCAGCGAGCAGACCGCGCCGTCGCCGATGGCCGCCAGCATCTCGGCCTTGCCGACGAAGAGGCCGGGGCGCTCGCGGGCGGTCAGGGCGCCCGCGGGATAATCGGCGGGCTCGGTCGAGACGGGGCGGCCCTCCGCTTCCCACAGGTCGAAGCCGCCGTCGAGGAGGGCGGCGTCGTCGAAGCCGATCCAGCGCAGCAGCCACCAGACCCGCGTCGCCCATTGCGGCGTGCCGCGGGAGTAGAGGACGACCTGCGTCCCCTCCGACACGCCGGCGCGGGCGAAGGCGTCGGCCAGCGCCTGCGGGGGCAGGCGCATGAAGCGGGTGGGGGCGTCGTCCTGCGAGAGCTCCGCCTGCAGGTCGAGGAAGCGGGCGCCGGGGATGTGGCCGGTCTCGTAGTCCGCCCGGCCGCTCTCGACGCGGTAGGGGCGGCCGGTGTTCTCCTCGTAGCGCAGGTAGACGGTGCAGTCGTAGATCCGCAGGTCGGGGTCGCCGAGGCGGGCCTGAAGGCTCGCGCCGTCGACGATCGCCTCGGGGCGGCGCCAGGAATGGGTCATGATCTCTCCTCCGGGCCGGTCTGGACGCCGGCCTTCGCCGGGCACCCTGCCGGGGGCGCGGGGCGTCGGCAAGGTCCGCGGACGCGGGACGGCCGCGCCGGAGGTCCGGCGCGGCCGTCGAGGGCGCTCGGATCCGGCCTACTCGGCCGAGGCGCCGCGGCCCTGCGGGGCCGCCTCCTCCGGCGCCGGGTCGCCCGTCTCGGCGGCCCTGTCGCCCAGGACCAGCGGGTAGATCAGGAAGAAGGCCGCGGCGACGAGGTAGCCTCCCGTCGGCCCGCCCAGCGAGGGCCAGTGCAGCGCCGCGCCATGGATGATCCCCACCGAGGACATCGCCGCCCCGGCCAGCGTGAAACCCCCCGCCACCTTGAAGTTCCCGTCGATCAGCGAGGCGACGATGGCCCCCCAGACCAGCCCGGTCAGGATCGCCCCCTGGCTCAGCGCCAGGTGGCCGGTGTAATGCGCCCCCTGCTGGAGCAGAGCGGCGGTCAGCGTCGGATCGCCGAGCGGCGGCAGGCCCTCGACCCCCGAGGCCCCCAGCGCGCCCATCAGCGAGCCCCACTTGGTGATCAGGAAGTCCGAGACATGCGGCAGCATCGCGAAGCCGACGGCCGCCATGTGCGCGGGCCGGACCGACTGGGCGGTGTTGGCGATCAGCGACAGCGCCACGAAGACCAGCACCGGGGCGGCCGCCGCCACCGGCATCAGGTCGCCCAGGAAGGCCAGCAGCCCGAAGATCGCCGCCAGCGGGATCACCACGCCCACGCCGACGACATAGCCCGCATGCGCCCCCATCCGCTTGTAGGCCGGGTGGCCGATGTAGGCGGTGGTGGGGAAGGGCGAGCCGAAGAGCGCGCCGACCATCGTGCCTGTGCCGTCGGCGACCTGGCAGACGGCGACGGGGTAACGGTCGCCGGCGGCCTCGGCGCTCTCGACGTTGTTCATCGTCTCGATGAAGTTGTAGATCTGCACCGGGATCAGCACCAGGAACAGCTCGGGATTGGCCCACAGGTGCTGCACGCCGGCGACGAGGTCGCCCAACCAGGGCAGCGGCGGGTGGAAGCCCAGCCCCTCGACCGAGATCGTCGCCTCGCCCAGGAGCAGCGCGATGGCGACGCCCACGATCAGCGCGGCGAGGCCCGCGGGCATGTCGAAGGGCAGCCGGAAGCGCCCCACCAGCCCCCACAGGATGATGGCGAGCGAGGCGAAGCCGACCAGCGGCTCCTCGAACACCTCCGCCAGCGGCACGGCTCCGATGTAGACCAGCGCGATGCCGCAGAGCGTGCCGAGCATGCCCGCGCGCGGGGTCACGGCCTTCAGCATCGGGCCCACGACGGCGCCGAGCGCCGCGACCACGCCGCCGATGAAGCCCGCGCCGATGCCCACCTGCCAGGCGAGCAGAGGATCCTGCGTCGCCCAGTAGATCGGCCCGATCACGCCGAAGAGATAGACGAACATCACCGGGGTGGAGATGCCGTAGGGCAGGGCGGTCACGTCCCGCCCCGCCCGCGCCGCGGCGCGTTTCGCAAGCCAGGCGTAGACGACGACCCCGAAGACGATCGCGACCGCCGCGCCGGGCAGGATCCGGCCGAAGACGATCTCGTCCGGCATCCCGAACACGAAGCGGCAGATGCCCGACAGCACGAGGAGGTTGATCAGGTTGTCGGTGAACAGCGCCCAGAAGGCGCTGTAGTCGCTCCTGTGGAACAGCTTGTAGCTGTAGCCGGGGCTGGCTCCGGGCGGCGTCTGGCTCACGGTCCGTCTCCTCGATCCTGTCGGGCGTCGCGTCGAAATCGGTTCCATCTGCACCGCCGCGCATCGCGGCGCGGGTCCGGTCGGCGAGAAAGGGCGTCGCGATCATCCGCGCCCCGGTCGCGTCGCGGATCGCCGCGGCGAGCGCGGCGGCGACCGGCGTGAAGGGGCTCTCGGACACCGGCTTGGCGCCGAGCGGGCCGAGGCGGTCATGCGTCCGGGCGAAATCCTCTGCGGTCCGGCAGGTCGCCCATCGCGGGTAGGCGATGGCCGCGGGAGGAGGGCTCCGCGACCCGGCCCGTGGCGTCGGGACGGACCTCCTCCCGCAGGGCCGCGCCGATGGCCCGGGCGACGCCGCCCTCCCCCTGGCCGCGGCGCTGGCGGGGGGTCACCCCATGTCCCG